>Ga0068714_10003904_pt1 | contig 17159 bp, 8 predicted proteins | sample MTBNYHSulfiMetaG_FD_62988 | JGI IMG/M metagenome (GOLD analysis project Ga0068714, IMG submission 62988) | Enrichment culture microbial communities from rom New York Harbor, USA that are MTBE-degrading - MTBE-NYH (New York Harbor Sulfidogenic)... | ecosystem: Environmental > Aquatic > Marine >...
ACGGTGTACACCACCAGCTGCTCCGCCCCGGCGCTCACCTCGGCGAACACGGTGGCGACGAGGATCACTCCGCGCATCAGCCAGCGCACGGTCACCCTCCCGGCTCCGGGTTGAATACCGGCCGATGGTAGCACGGCAATGGCGGACCGGGCGCGTCCGCGCTAGGCTGCCGCGGATGCCCGTGCGCTCTTCCGCCCGCGTTCACCTCCTCGGCACCAACGGCTGGTACGACTCTCCGACCGGCAGCACCCTGTGCGTGGCGGTGGAGCACCCCGACTTCGGGGTCCTGTTCGACGCCGGCAACGGTCTCGCGAAGCTCGACGCCGCGTGTCGGCTCGACCGGCCGTACTGGCTGCTCCTCACCCACCTCCACCTCGACCACGTCAGCGGGCTGCACGTTCTCGTGCGCCTCCCTTTCGCCGCCGGCCTCACCATCGTGGTGCCGGACGGGCAGCGGGAGCCGCTCGAGCGGCTGCTGGCGCATCCCTACACGGTCGCGCCCGAGCGTCTTCCCTACCCCACGGAGATCGTCGAGCTGTCCGCGGTCGCCGAGCGCCTCCCCTTCCGCCTCGAGGCGCTGCCTCTCGCCCACTCGGTGCCGACCCTGGGATTCCGGCTCACCATCGGCGAGCACGCTCTCGCCCTGGTCACCGACACCGGGCCGTGCGACAACGCCGTGCACCTCGCCCGCGACGCCGACCTGCTGCTGACAGAGTGTTCCTACCGGCCAGGCGAGACCCACGAGGGGTGGCCGCACCTGAACCCGCAGCAGGCCGCCGCGATCGCCCTCGAGGCCGGTGCTCGCCGGCTCGTCCTGCTCCACTTCGACGCCTCCCGCTACCTGACCTTCGAGCAGCGGGAGGACGCCCGCGACTGCGCGGCCGGGATCTTCCCCGACACGGTCGCCGGCCGCGACGGGATGACATTCACGCTGGGCGACTGAGCGCCACCCGGAGCCGGCTCCCGCTCCCGGCGAGGCGGGCGGGGGAAGCTGACAGCTGAGAGCTGATCGCTGACAGCTCCTCCACTTGCCGCGACCCGACTCCTGGTGCACAATGACTCCGCCCGCCGTCGCGGGATCAGGAGGAAGCATGAAGGTCCACGAGTATCAGGCGAAGGAGATCCTCGCCCGGTACGGCGTCGCCGTACCACGAGGGGTCCTGGTCACCGAGCCGGGTGCGGCTTCGGCCGCCGCCGTCGAGCTCGGCGGTCGCGTCGTCGTCAAGGCCCAGGTCCACGCCGGCGGCCGCGGCAAGGCCGGCGGGGTCAAGCTCGCGAACGGCCCCGACGAGGCGGTCGGCGTCGCGGGGCAGATCCTCGGCATGAAGCTGGTCACCAAGCAGACCGGCGCCGAGGGGCGGATCGTCAGCAGGGTCCTGGTCGAGGAGGCGCTGCCCATCGACCGCGAGCTCTACCTCGGCGTGGTCCTCGACCGGGGCGAGGGATTCCCGGTGATGATGGCGTCGAGGTTCGGAGGGATGGAGATCGAGGAGGTCGCCGCGGAGCACCCCGAGGCGATCCTGAAGGCCCACTTCGACCCCGACGTCGGCCTTCACCCCTACCTGGCCCGGCAGCTGGCCTTCGGTCTCGGCCTCGAGGGCTCCGCGTTCTCGGCCGGCGTCAAGCTCATGACCGCCCTCGCCCGGGCCTACGCCGACACCGACGCGTCGCTGGCGGAGATCAACCCCCTGGTGGTGCTCAAGGACGGCCGGGTGATGGCCCTCGACGCCAAGATGGGGTTCGACGACAGCGCCCTCTATCGCCACCCCGACATCGTCGCCATGCGCGACCTGGCAGAGGAAGACCCGCTCGAGGTCGAGGCGTCCAGGTACGACCTCAATTACATCAAGCTCGACGGCACCATCGGCTGCATGGTCAACGGCGCCGGCCTGGCCATGGCGACCATGGACAACATCAAGTACGCCGGCGGCATGCCGGCGAACTTCCTCGACGTCGGCGGCGGCGCCTCCCAGGAGCGGGTTGCGGCCGCGTTCCGCATCCTCCTCTCGGACCCCAACGTCAAGGGGGTGCTGATCAACATCTTTGGCGGCATCGTCCGCTGCGACATGATCGCCCGCGGCGTGATCGAGGCGGCCAGGGAGGTCGAGCTCAGCGTGCCGCTGGTGGTCCGCCTCGAGGGAACCAATGTCGAGGAGGGGCGGCGCCTGCTGGCCGAGTCCGGCCTGACCCTGACCGTCGCCGACAGCATGGCCGACGCCGCCGCCAAGGCAGTCGCCGCCGTTGCCGGAAAGTGAGGCTGCGATGAGCATCTGGGTCAACTCCGAAACCAAGATCATGGTCCAGGGCCTGACCGGCAAGGAGGGCCGCTTCCACGCCGAGAAGTGCCGCGAGTACGGGGCGAAGATCGTCGCCGGCGTCACCCCCGGCAAGGCGGGCCAGGACGTCGACGGGGTCCCGATTTTCAACACCGTGGTCGACGCGGTCATGGCCACCGAGGCCACCGTCTCGCTCATCTTCGTGCCGCCGGCCTTCGCCGGGGACGCCATCCTCGAGGCCGCCGACGCCGGCGTCGAGTTGGTGGTGTGCATCAGCGAGGGGATCGCGGCCCGCGACATGGTCCGCGTCCAGCGCATCATGCAGGGGCTCCCCACCCGCCTCATCGGCCCCAACTGCCCCGGGATCATCTCCCCCGGCCAGACCAAGATCGGCATCATGCCGGCCCACATCCACACCCCGGGCGCGATCGGTGTGGTCTCCCGCTCGGGCACGTTGACCTACGAGGCGGTCTGGCAGCTGACCAACCTCGGCCTCGGCCAGTCCACCTGCGTCGGCATCGGCGGCGACGCCCTCCCCGGGACCACTTTCATCGACTGTCTCGAGGCCTTTGAGGAGGACGCTGACACCGAGGGGATCGTGATGATCGGGGAGATCGGCGGCAGCGCCGAGGAGGAGGCCGCCGAGTTCGTGCAGCAGTTCGTCAGCAAGCCGGTGGTCTCGTTCATCGCCGGCCAGACCGCGCCCCCCGGCCGCCGCATGGGCCACGCCGGCGCCATCATCTCCGGCGGCAAGGGGACCGCGGCCGAGAAGATCCGCGCCCTCGAGGAGGCCGGGATCATGGTCGCCAAGACCCCGGCCGAGATCGGCCTGACCATGAAGAAGGCCCTGGAGGAGCGCGAGCTCGCCTGAGTCCCGATCGCGCCACAGCCGCCTGAAGGAGGGGGTCTGGTGCGTGCGGCCCGGCGGGAAACCGCCGGGCTCTCTTGCGTCTCCTCACGCCCGCGATCGGGACCCCCGCCTGGGCCTCCCCGTCCTGGCGCCCGAAGAGCGGGCGAGCGCGCCGCGGTGCCGACCCAGGCCGCCTGAGAGCTTGCTCCCGTTCACGGGCGCGTGGCCCGGTTGTCTCACCGGAGCCTGAAGCGCAGGCCGCCGGCGACCCGCCGGCCGGGGGCGGGGTAGCCGGCGACCTCCTCGTAGTCCTCGTCGGCGACGTTCTGCAGGCGCGCCAGGACCTCCAGCCCCTCGAGCAGCTCGTACGCCAGGGACAGGTTGCCGGTGAGGTGGCTGGAAAGCTCGACGCGCTCGAAGGTGACCGGGTCGACGTCGGGCCGCGAGCCCACCCAGAGCACCGTGAGATTGCCGCTGAGGCGCCCCCACAGCCCGCCGTGCACGGTCCAGGAGGCGCTCCACTCCGGCCGCCGCAGCAGCTCGAGCCCGTCCGCGTCCTCGGCGCCCAGCCAGGTCGCCTGCAGCAGTGACACCAGCTCGTCCGTGACCGGCGCGTCCCAGGCCAGCTCCACCCCCCGCATTTCCGACTCGGCCACGTTGGCGAAGGCGGAGGTCGCGTAGTCGAACTGCACCAGGTTGTCGACCGTGGTCGCGAACAGGTTGGCCTGCAGCCGCGAGGCGCCGGCAAACCAGGTGACGCCGGCCTCGAACGACTCCGAACGCTCCGCCTCGAGGTCCCGGTTGCCGGAGAAGGGGAAGTACAGCTCCCCCACGGACGGCTGGCGGAAGGCCCTGCCATAGCCGGCCCGCAGCTCCACCCCGCCACCGACGGCCCAGCCCGCGGACAACCGCGGCGACACCTCCGACCCCCACTCGTCGGCGTCGTCGTAGCGCGCGCCGCCGATCAGCCGCAAGACGTCTCCCACGCTCCACACATCCTGCACGTAGAAGCCCGTGACCGAGGTGGTGACGCGGTCGAGGTTGACGCCGTAGGTGGAACTGTCGCTGACCTCGTCCTCCCGCCACTCGCCGCCCCAGCTGAGCTGGTGGTCGCCGAGCCGGTGGCGGCTGGTCAGCCGCGCCTGGACGGTGTCCGCCGCGGTGTCGGAGGCCGTGTAGCCCCACGGGTCGTCAGGGTCGCGGAACTCGAGATCCCGCTCCACCAGGGAAGGCAGCAGCTCGACGTCCCAGCCGTCGCGAACCGCCACGCGCAGCGGGACCGCGACCAGGCGTTGCTCCGCCCGCTGGCGACGGTTGGGGGTCAGGGTCACCGGGTCGGAGTACGGGATGCCGAGGTCGGAGTCCAGGTCCTGCACCAGCACCGCGACCCGGCTGCCGTGCCTGAAGCTCCAGCCCGCGTCCACCAGGACCTGGCGGGCGGCGAAGTCGCTGTTGGGGAGCTCCCCTTCCCCCTCCCGGTCGAACCCGGAGGCGTAGAGGTCGAAGCCGTCGCGGGCCCAGCCCACCGCGCCCTCGAGGCGCCGCCACGCGTCCTCACCGCCCTCGCCTACGACCGAAGCGGTGAGCCCGTCGCGGGCGCGGCCGGGGACGACGTTCACCACGCCGCCGATCGCGTCGGCGCCCCACAGCGCGGAAAACGGACCCCGCGCCACCTCGACGCGCTCCAGCCCCGCGGTGGGCAGCAGGCTCCAGTCGTAGCCGGCGAAGAACGGTGAGTTGAGGCGCACCCCGTCGAACAGGGCCAGGGTGTGGTCCGACTCGGTGCCGCGCAGGAAGAGCGACGCCACCGAACCCTCGTCCCCCGCGCGAACCACTGCGGCCCCCGGTACCCGCCGCAGGAGGTCGGCCACCGACTCCTCCTGGGCGTCGTCGATCTCGGACCGTCCGACCACCGTGACCGCCGCCGGCACCTCGTCGACCGGCTCGTCGGAGCCGGTGGCGGTGACGGTGATCTGGCCCTCGAACAACGACACCTGTCCGAAGGCTGCCGGCGACACCGTGATCAGAGTTGAGAGAACAAGAACGTGGACGCGTGGGCTCCAGGACCGCATGCGAAACCTCCCGTTTCTCCTCGGAACGGCAGGTCTCCTGGCTTCCAGATCCCCCGGCTCCGCTCACCTTCCCAACGGCTCGACCCGCAGATCGCGGCCGTCAGTGGTCGGGCTCACCCTCTCGGGCTGCCCCAGAACGGACCGTCCCTGGTCACAGTGGCGGGGGCCACGCCGGACTCTCACCGGCTTCCCTCGAGCGCCTACGGCGACCGTTCCGTGGCCCCACTCTATGCCCGCCTCCGGCCGCCGTCAACGACTGGGAACGGCAACCGGTGCAGAGACGGTGGAAACCGCACCTTTGCCCTCGGGTCGACCACCTCAGCTGCCCAGGTCGACGCGCAGCGCCACAACCTCGATCCCATCGGTACCGGGCTCCACCCGGCTCAGCCCGACGTCGGCGTCACCACCACCCGGTCCGCGACCAGGAACCACAGCTCGGCACGGGGTCTCCGGTCGAGCTCGAGGGCCTCCTGGACCCCCCGTGCGTAAAGCTCGACCTGCGGCGCGTACACGTCCACTCGTGCCCCGAGGTCCGCTTCGTCCTCCACCGCATCGGTCTTGTAGTCCGCCACCACCAGCTCACCGGTACCCGGGTCGGCGTAGACCAGGTCCACGCGCCCGGCCAGGTACCCCACCGCCCCGCCGGCGCCCTCCGGCGACAGCAGCAGCGGCAGCTCGCGGGCGACCACGTGGGGCGCGAGCCCCTCCAGGCGGGCGAGGAGCTCCCCCCGGATCACCCGGTCGAGCAGGCGGTCGAGGTGCTCCCGCGCCACCTCCCGATGTGCCGGGTCGACCTCGCGCGCCACCTCCTGCGCGAGCTGTCTCCGGCGCGCGTCGGCCTGCCCCGCCAGCCCCCGCCCCAGGTCAAGGGTCTCGAGCAGGCGGTGGACGACCGTACCCACCCCGGTCGCCACGTCGCCCGGGGGCGAAGCGGCGGCGGCGTCCCCGTCCTCGTCCCGGGCGTCGCGCTCGAGCTCCCGGTGAACCTCGGCCGTCACCGCTGCGGCCATGGGGCGTTGCATCCGCGTGCCCGCGCCGCCCCGCCGGCGACCGAGGAGCGCCATCTCCCGCCGGATGCGCGCCACCGATGGCGTCGCGACCTCGGGGGCGACCTCGACGCGCTCGGCGGCGCCACCGACCAGGGCCAGCGCCGGGTCGACCCACTGCACGCCGTTCGGGTCGACCTCCCGCCCCGGGCCCCGTTCCTCCCTGTCGTCCTCGCCGTCCGGCCGACCCCGCGTGAGGACCAGGTCCATCAGCCGGGGGCCGCGCGCGCGCAGCGACAGCCCGCCGGCCGGCCACGCGCCGGCCAGGACCAGGCGCTGCTTGGCACGGGTGGTCGCGACGTACAGCAGCCGAACCAGCTCCGCCTCCGCCACCCGCTCCTGCCACTCGAGCGCCCGCAAAAAGCCGGGCGTGGGCCAGCCGAACAGGCTGTAGTGGACCTGGCCCTGAAGCCGGAGGGCCCGAGTCTTCCGGTCGACGCCACCGCCGGCCCCCCGATGCAGCTGGAGCAGGTACACGTGGGCGAAGTCGAGGCCCTTGGCGCCGTGGATCGTCATCACCCGCACCGCGTCGGCCGCGACCTCCGCCGCGGTGGGCTCGCGGCTTTCCTCGCCCCGCTCCACCGCGCGCCGCAGGAACCTCGCGACCTCGCTCCGGCTCCCACCCCGCTCCACCAGCACCCGCCCGAGGGCGGCGTGGAAGGCCCCCAGCCGGGCCAGACGGTGCCGGCCGAGGTGGCGGGCGGCGGCGGTGGCCTCGGCAAGCCACGTCGCGCGCAGGCGCTCGACAAAACGGTCCGGCGGGTCGTCCCGAAACGACCGTCGCAACGCCGCGAGCACCTCCACCGCACCCTCCAGGGCATCGGCCCAGTTGGGCAACCGGTCGAGCCCCGGGACGCCCCCGGGGACCTCCGCCGCCGCCGCCCTCACCGCCGCCCGGACCCGGGCCACCGCTCGTGCCTCGTCGCCGTCCAGCTCAGCCATCCGCTCCGCCAGCCCGTGGCGCCACAGGGGGATCAACGCGGCATCCGGGACGCCCACGACGTCGCTGCGCAGCACCGCCAGCAGCGCCACCGGGTCCAGGGGGTCGACCACGCACCGCACCAGCGCCGCCGCCTCCACCATCTCGCGGCGACGGAAGTACTCGCGGTCGCGGGGGACCTGGAACGGGACCCCCGCCGACCGCAGGGCGGAGAGCACGGTGTCGAGCTCACCGGTGGAGCGCAACAGCACCGCCACCTCCCCCCACGGCACCCCCTCGCGGTGGAGCTCCACCAGGTCGACGGCCAGCGCCTCCGCTTCGACCTGGTTCGCCTCCGCCACCTGCGCCGGCGGCCGCAGCCCGCCGGTTCGGGGGTCGACCGGCCATGACCGCCAGTGCTCGACCGGACCCCGTCCGCCCCCGCTGAAGCCGGGGTCCCCCTCCCGCTCCGGGCAGGGGAGGAGTCTCTCGAAGGCCGGCTGCAGCCCGGGCTCCTCCCGCATCACCGGTGCGACCAGCCGCGTCACCTCGTCGAGGATCGGCGGCGCCGAGCGGTAGTTCACCGCCAGGCTCCCGCGCACCCCGCCCTCCCGCTGGACGCGCCCGACGAACTCCTCGTACGCACCCAGGTCGGCGTCGCGCCAGCCGTAGATGGTCTGCTTCGGGTCGCCGACGATGAACAGGCCCGGCCGCTCCGACGGCGGTCCGTCCAGCGCCACCCAGGCCACGATCTCGCACTGCAGCCGGTCGGTGTCCTGGAACTCGTCCACCAGCAGCTGGCGCATCTCCCGCCGCACCTGGGCCCGCAGCCACGGGCTGCGGCGGAGCAGGTCGGCGGCGGTCGCCAGCAGCCCCTGGAAGGTCACCACCCCGCGGGCGTTGAGGCGACGCTCCACCTCCCCCAGAAGGTCGGCGAGCAGCCCCCGGGCGACCGTCAGCTCCCGCGGCCGCAGGAGCCCGTGCCGCGCGAGGACCCCGGCCAGCGCACCGGCAGCGGCCGCCACGGCGGGCCCGGCCTCCCCGACGGCACCCGCTTCGGCGGCCCCCAGCTTGCCCGCCCCCCAGTCCTTCAGGCGCTTCAACCCCCGCTTCGAGACCTCCGCCTCGACCTCGGCCAGGACCTCGGCGGTGGTCGCCTCCACCGCCGCCAGCCGCGCCCCGAGCTCGGTGACCTCCGCCACGGTCGCCACCGCCGCCGGCGCGCGCCGTGCACCCGCGAGCCGACCGCCGCCGGCGACCAGAAAACCGTCCACCGCCGCCCGGGTCTCCACCACCAGCGCCGCCACCTCCCGGGCGGGGAACGCCTCCTCGCGAAGGCGGCCCGCCGTCACCCCCTCCCCCACCAGCTCCATCAGCGCGTCGGCGACCGCCGATGGGTCCGTGCCTGCAACGGCCAGCTCAAGCCAGCGCCCGTCCAGGCTCTCCAGCAACGCGGTTGCCGCCGCCTCCTCCACCACCTCCGCGACCACCGCCTCCACCTCGAGCCCCTCGGCGTCCACCGCGAACCCCGGGTCGAGCCCGGCCTCGAGTGGAAAGCCCTGGAGCAACCGCTGGCAGAAGGAGTGGATGGTCCGCGCCTGCAGGCGGTGGAGCTGACCGAGCAGGGCCCGGGTCCGGGCCCGCGCAACCTCTGCCGGCGGCAGGGCCTCGGCGAGGAGGCCGACCGGCTCGCCGCCCGCGGCCAGCTCGGCCAGGGCGTCCCCGACCCGGCGGGCCATCTCGGCGGCGGCCGCCTCGGTGAAGGTGATGGCCACCACGCCCCGGACCACCCGCGCCGCCACCTCCTCCGGCGCCGGCGAGGCCAGCTCGAAGGCCGCCCGCTCCCACCCGGGACCCAGCGCCCAGGCCACGATCCGGGCCACCAGGATGCTGGTCTTGCCGGTCCCGGCTCCCGCCTCCACCACCTGCGCCCGCGAGAAGTCGAGCTGCGCACGACGCCGGGTCGCGGCGTCCGCCCGGTACAGGTCAGCGAGCCCCGGGGGCACGCTCACTCCTCCTCCTCCCCTTCGCCGGCGCCGGGAGCATCCCCCCGCGGCCGACCCAGCCACCACAGCGCGTGCGCCGCCCGCTCGAGGGGGTCCTCCCCGGACTCCGCCGCTCCCCAGGCCTCCAGCCGGGCGCGGAAGCCGGAGTCACCCTTCAGGCACGCGGCCCGCACGGCGCAGGTCCGACACGGGGGGCTCTCGCCGCCCTTTGGCGTCACCACCCGGGGAGGGAACGCGCCGCGGTCGAGCGCCTCCAGCAGCACCCTGACCGCGGTCCGGAAGCCCTCGACCTGGGCGGTGTCGGCGGCTCGAACCTCCCGTACCGCCGGCCCGTCCGGGGCCAGGAACAGGTACCGCCCCACCCACCCCGCACCCTCCGGCCCGGCGAGGCAGTAGGCGACCGCCTGCAGCTTGCCCCCCCGCGCGACCTCGGTCACGATCTGTTTCGGTCCCACCGCCTTCCCGGTCTTGTAGTCGGTGAGACGGACCTCCCCCCCGTCGCCCCGGTCCACCCGATCGGCACGGAACCCGAGCGTCCGCCGCCCCTCCCCGGCCTCCACTTCGACCGACCCCGTGACCTCGGCCCCCAGGGCCGCCACCCGCTCGCTCCCCCCCCACTCGAGCCGGCGGGCCGCCCCCAGGTAGGGTCGGGCCAGCACTTCGAGCAGCCGCTCCACCCCCGAGCCATCGAGCCCCGCACCGGCCACGGCATCTCGCGCCGCCTCGCCGAGCCAGCAGGCGAGGTCCCCCTCGTCGGGCCAGGCAACCTCCACCGGCGTCCGATCGACGAGGTCGGCCAGCCCCCGACGGTGCCCGGTCCCCGCCTCCACCATGCGCTCCAGCACACCGTGGACCGTGGTCCCCACCAGCAGGTGGTCCACTGTGGGCAGCTCCACCAGGGGGTCGGGCACCGCCTCCACCCGCAGCAGCCTCTCCACGAACGCCTGCCACGGGCACCACGCCACCCCCTCGAGGAGAGTCACGAAGGGCCGGCGTCGGCGGGGGTCGGCGACACCGGCCGGGCCGACGCATCCCGACAACGGCCCCAGCCCGGGTCGCGGCCGCACCGGGTCGACCTCCTCGAGAAGCTCGGCCCGGGCCGCCGCGATCCGCCTCGCCGAAACCCCGGGGGGCGACGACGGGAAGCGAGCGCGCCCCTCCGCCGTCGCCGTCTCGAGCGCGGACCGCCAGGCCCCACGGTCGGCGGTCACCTCGGGGGAGGTGACCCGGTCGTACGCCGTCCGCGGGCGGGTGTCTCGGTCCGATTCACGCTCGGCCTCGGTCGGTCCGCCGGCGGCCAGCCCGAGTCGAATCACGAACGGTGAAGGCGCCGCCGCACGCCCCTCGTCGCTGGCGTGCCACGACAGGGTCACCCCGGCCGAGGCCGCGCCGAGGAGCTGAGCGAAGAGGAAGCGTTCCTCGTCCCAACCCCGCTCCTTGACCGGGATGTCGGGCAGCAGCGGGGCAACGCGGAGCCGCGCCTCGTCCGGCAGGAGGGGGTCCTCGCGCACCGCCCTGGGAAAAGAGTCCCGGTTGAGCCCGAGCAGGAACAGGCGGGCGCACGTCCGTCCCCTCGCCTCCATGGCGTCCAGCACCTGGACACCGCCGCCCCGACCCCCCAGCCGCTGCACACCGGCCCGTCGGAGGGCACGGCCGGCGACGAGCACCCACTCCGAGCGCTCGACCTCGAGCTCCGGGGGAAGATCTGCCGCCGCCTCCCCGAGCCCGCCCCGCGCCGCCTCGAGCCAAGCCGGCACGCCGCCGCCGGAGGCGGTCCCGGGCAGGAGGCCGAGACTACGCTCGAGGTGGGTCGCAGCTCGGGCCCGATCGGGCCACGACGCGAAGAGGTCCAGCACCGCCCGCGCCCGCATCGCCCAGTGGGCCGCAGTCTCCCCCGGCAGACGACGGCGGCGGGCGTGGATCTCGTTGCTTCCCCCGGCCGTGCTCCACCCGCTGACCACCGGCAGGGTGACGCTCCCGGCGCTCAGGGCGCGGGGGACCTCGCCCAGGCGGGCCGCGCCCCGGGTCCGCAGGGCGAGGGCCACCTCCCCAGCCTCCCGCTCGCCGGGAGCCGTGGTCTCCAGCCACACCTCCACCGGGGCGCGGGGCCCCAGCTCGAGCAGGCGAGCCAGGCTCACGCTGGCGGCCCGCTCCACCCCCGCGGGCACGGTTGCGCCAACCCCGGACCACGGCACCCCGAGCCGGTCGCAGTGACGTCGCAGGAGGGCAGCGTACGGCTCGAGGTCGCGCGCGACAATCGCCACCTCCTCGGGGGGGACTCCCTCCTCGAGGCAGCGGGCGACCCGCTCGACGACCTCCCGCACCTCGCCGTCGCGGTCCCCCGCCCCCCAGACCGCGACCGGGGCAGCGGGCGGTGCCGGCTCCTCTTCGGGGTCGACTGCGACCGCTCCGCGGACCCGCTCCGCGAAAACCTGCGAGAAGGCTCCGGACGCGTCCCGCCCGTCCACCGGGTCCGGCGGGCGGTCGAGAAGGAAGATCGACGGCCGGTGCCCGAGCAGGGCGACGATCAGGTCGCCGGCCACCCCGGTGGCGTCGGCAAACCCGTGCAGGAGCACGCACCGCGCCGGCAGGGCGGCGTCGGGGTCCGCGGCCACGGACTCGGCAGCCCGCCGCAGCACGGTCGAGGGACGAGCCGCCCCCAGGGCCTCCGCCCCGGCGTCGGCGCCCGCGGCCACCCGCACCAGCGCCGCCGCGCGCTGCGCCACCGGCGCCGCAAGGCCCCCGCCCTCCAGCTCCGCGATCTGCTCGAGCAGCGCCTCGGCCCCGCCCCCCTCGAGCCCGGCGTCGAGCAGGTCGCGGACGGTGGCGACCACCGCCGCATAACCGTCCTCGAGGCGGTCGAGGTCCCGGGCGAGCGCTGGCTCCCGGCGGGCTGCCCGGCGCACCAGGACCTCCCAGGTCGACGCGCCGGCAGCGGCAGGCGACCCCGCCCGCTCGAGCACCTCCAGCCCGAGGCCGTACAGCGTCTGCACCAGCACGCCGGCCACCGCCCGGCCCCGGTGGGCCACGAGGCGCCGACCGACATGGAGGCGCAGGCTCGCGGAGGGCACCACCACCCGAACCGGCAGGGCGAGGTCCGCCGTCGAGCGCGGCCGGACCGCCTCCAGCTCCCGCAGGAGCCGGTCCTCTGCCGCGCGCGGGCCGCGCGCGACCACGAGCCGAGAGGACGCCACCACTGCCCAGCATCGCACCATGGGCGGCAGGAGGTGTCAACGGGGAGCTCTCCTCCGCGTTACGATGCACTCGTGTTCGCCCTGGTCGCCCTCCCCCGCGCCGCCCCCGAGCCGCTCACCTACCTGGTCCCCGAGGTCTACGAAAGCCTCGCACGGCCAGGGGTGAGGGCGCGGGTGCCCTTGCGGGGGAGGATGGTGACCGGGCTGGTCGTTGCCACTGCCTCGACCACCGATCTGGAGGACGGGCAGATCAGGCCCCTGGAGGAGATCCTCGACCCCGAGCCGCTCCTGCCGCCCCACCTGCTCGACCTCGCGTCGTTCATCGCGTCCTACTACCGTTCGACCCTCGGCGAGATTCTGGAGGCCATGCTCCCCGCCCCCCTGCTGCGCAGCGACACCGAGGAGGTCGAGCTCACCCTGTCCGGTGCGACGGTCGACCCCGCCACCCTGCCGAGTCGGCAGGGTGCGATCCTCGAGGCCCTCCGCGACGCCGGGCGGCTCCGCGTCGCCGCCGTGCTCGCCCGCTCCTCGAGCTCGAGCCGAGGCCCGCTGGAGGCGCTCGAGGAGCGTGGCATGGTCCGCCTCCGCCGCGTCCGGCGGGACCGCCCACCGCGGGTCGACGTGACCGCCGTGCGGCTCGCCGAGAGGCCCCTCGAGGAGCTCCTCGAAGCCTGCGCCCGCGCGCCCTCTCGTCGCCGCGCGGTCACGTGGTTGACCGAGCAGGCCCGACCGGCGCTGGTGAGCGAGGTGTGCGCCGCGGTGGGTTGCAGCCCGTCGGTGGTCGCCGCCATGGCGGAGCAGGGGCTCCTGCACCGCTTCCGCCAGCCCCGCGCCGGCCGCCAACGGTGGCGACTGCCCGGCGACGACCGCCGGCACGAGCTCACCGACGAGCAGCACGCGGTGGTGGACGAGGTGGTGGCGGCCCTCGGCCGGGGCGGCTACGCGCCGTTCGTGCTCGAGGGTGTGACCGGGTCGGGCAAGACCGAGGTCTACCTGCGGTGCCTCGAAACCGTCCTTGCCGCCGGCCGCAGCGGCCTGGTCCTGGTTCCGGAGATCGGCCTCACCCCCGCGACGGCGGCCGCGGTGGAGCGCCGTTTCGGCGAGAGGGTGGCGGTGATCCACTCCGGGCAGGCGGAGGGGGAGCGCTGGCTGGAGTGGCGACGCGCGCGGGACGGCGAGGTCCGGGTGGTGGTCGGCCCGCGGTCGGCGTTGTTCTCGCCGCTCCCCGACCTCGGCCTGATCGTCGTCGACGAGGAGCACGACGCCGCCTACAAGCAGCAGGAGGCACCCCGGTACCACGCTCGGGACCTGGCGCTGGTGCTCGGCCGGCGACTGGCGATCCCGGTGCTCCTCTGCTCGGCGACCCCGTCGGTCGAGGCGGCCGCGCTGCTGGAGCGGGGCCTGGCGCGCCCGGTTCGCCTGACACGGCGGGTCGCGGGAGACGCTCTGCCCGAGGTCGAGGTGGTCGACCTGCGGGGGCAGCCGCCCGACCCCGGGGAACAGGGGCGCACGCTTTTCTCCCCGCGCCTTCTGGAGACGATCTCCGACACCCTGGGGCGGGGGGAGCAGGTCATCCTGCTCAACCAGCGGCGCGGTTGGGCGCCGGTGCTGCTCTGTCGGGACTGCGGTCACCGCCTGGAGTGCCCGCACTGCTCGGTGGCCCTGGTCGTCCACCGTCGCCTCGCCGACCTGGGCTGCCACTGCTGTGGGTTCAGCCAGCCGCAGCCCTCCCGCTGCCCGGAGTGCGGCGGGGACCTCCTCGACGCGGTCGGCGCCGGCACGGAGAAGGTCGAGCACCACCTGCGACGCCACTTCCCCGGGGTGACGGCGGTCATCCTCGACCGCGACACGGTGCGGCGGGCAGCGGGCCTCGAGAACAGCCTCGGCGCCTTCGCCTCGGGGCGCGCCCAGGTCCTCGTCGGCACCCAGATGGTGGCGAAAGGACACCACTTCCCCCGCGTCACCCTGACCGGTGTGATCTCGGCGGACGCCCTTCTCGGCCTGCCCGACTTCCGCGCCGGGGAACGCACCTTCCAGCTCCTCACCCAGGTCGCCGGCCGGTCCGGTCGGGGCCCCGCCGGCGGTCGCGTCGTCATCCAGACCTACTACCCCGACAACCCCGCGGTCCGCCACGCCTGCCGGCACGACGTTGCCGCGTTCCTGGCCGACGAGCTCGCCGTTCGCCGCGCCTTCGACTTCCCGCCCGCGGTGCGCATGGCCCTCATCCGGTACCTCGCCCCCACCCAGCGGTTGGCCCGTGCCGCCGCACTGGAGGCGACGGAACGCGCGACGCCGCTGCCGCCCGGCGTTCGGTTGCGGGGCCCGGCCCCCACCCCCGTGGAGCGGCTCCGCAACCAGTGGCGCTGGCAGCTGATCGTTTCCTCCCCGGAGCGCCGGGGCCTGTGGGCGGTGCTCGCTCGCCTCGAGTCCATGCCCCTTCCCACCGGGGTCCGACGAGTCGTGGACGTGGACCCGTCCTCGACGCTGTAGCGGGATCCTCACCGCCGGTCGATGCCTGTGGATCGCCCCAGCAACCACTGCACCAACCTGGACCTGGTCCTGGACCCGGACTTCTTCGTGGACCTGGTCCTGGTCGTCGACCGTGCGCCTCGACGGTGGTCCAGGTCCAGGTCCAGGTCCACGACCAGGTCGAGGTCGAGGACGCGCGCCCGGTCCCTCGAACGGCAAACGCGAGCGCCCATCCCTACTCGGTCATCCCGAACGCGAGCGCCCCCCCACTTCGTCATCCCGAACGCGAGCGCCCCCCCACTTCGTCATCCCGAACGCGAGCGCAGCGAGCGGAGGGATCTGCCCCGGCGCAGGGAGCGCCTTCGTTGAGGCAGATCCCTTCCCTCGCATACGCTCGGGACAGGCCGTCGCTTCGCTCCTCGGGATGACGGGCAGTGGGCGTGCGCTCCCTCGCCAGTGCCCCTCCTGCGTCTTGGCGTCTCGTGGCGTCTTCGCGTTCTCCCCTTCGACCGCCGGGCATCGTCGGACCTTCGGGTTGCGGGCAGCGCTCGCGCTGTGCCTCCGCGTCTCTGCGTATCTGCGTCGAACGGGCGGGCGGGCGGCTCCGTGCCTCCGGATGGGAGGGTGGCTCCGCGTCTCCTCCGTGCGCCTTTGCGTCTCGGATTCCACCGCCGCCGTGGATTCGAGCCTCGCGTCACGGCCCCCCGGCCCTGCTATGCTCGTCGGTCGAGGAGGGGGCGTGACGTCACGGGACCGGGCGCTGGCGGAACACCTGGTGCGCGAGGGCGCGATCCGCGCCGAAGCTCTGGTTCACGCGCGGGAGCACCAGGCGCTGGTCGGCGGCCGCCTCGACACCGTGCTCCTCGACCTGGGCCTCGCCGGCGAGCCCGCGCTCATCGAAGCCCTCAGCGCGGTCCACAACGCCCAGCCGGTGAGCTCGCCGGAGCTGGACGCCGTCGACCCCGCCATCGCCCGTCTGATCACTCCCCGCATCGCCGCTCGCTTCGAGCTGGCGCCGTTCCGCCACGAGGGCAACCGCCTCCATGTCGCCGCCGTCAACCCCGGCGACCTCATGGTCGAGGACGAGCTGGCACTCCTCACGGGCTCCCTGGTGACCAGCTACGTGGCGCTCGAGGCGCGGCTGTACGAGGTCCTGGCCAGGTTCTACGGGGTCCAGCGATCGCCCCTCCTCGCCCGGGTGGGGCGAAGGCTGCGGGGAGAGGCCGTGCGGATCGCCGTTCCCCCACCCAGCCCGCCCCCCGCCCTGCGCCGGGCGCCGGCCGCGCTGCCGATGACCCCGGCCGAGCCGTCACCACCCCCGGCTCCCGCGCCGCGAAGCGCACGGACCCAGTCCGAGCTCGAGCTGTCCTCGGAAGACCTCGAGCTGTTCCCGTCGCTCAACCGGCTGCGACCGATGGTCGTCCAGGTAGGTGCCGCGGAGGAAATCCCGCCGCCCCCGAAACAGGACGGCGTCACCCCGACCGCGGGCGCCCCGCACGAACCCGTTCCACCCTTGCTTTTGCCTCCCGCGACGCCGGTTCCAGTCACCCCGGAGGAGCGTCTCGCCATGGCCGCAGAGGCCCTCCAGGACGCCGAGATGCGGGAGGAGATCGCCGACGCCCTGCTCGACTTCTGCGAGCCCTACCTGCGGCGGCGGATGGTCCTGGCGGTGCGCAAGGACGCCGTGATCGGGTGGCGCGGCGAGGGGGAGGGGGTGGACCCCGAGATGATCCGGGCCATCTCGATCCCCTCGAGCGAGCCGTCGGTGTTCGTCGGCCTGAGCAAGGGCATGGCGTTCTGGCTCGGCGCCCTGCCCCCGATGCCCCGCAATCTCGAGCTGACCATCGGGCTCGGGGGGGAGCGACCCCGCGACTGCGTCATCCTGCCCGTCACGCTGAAGCAGAAGACCGTGTGCTTCATCTACGGCGACAACCTCGGCGACGGCGTGGGCGGTGTCCCGCTGAGCGCGATGCGCCGGCTCGCCGCCAAGGCCGGCCTGGCGTTCCAGGTCTACCTGATGAAGGGCAAGATCAGGACGCTGTGAGGAGCTTTCCGGGACGACGTCTCGAGCCTTTGCGGATAAGCTATGCTCGCCGCGGTCGTATACGGTTCTTGACGGAGCCGCCGCGAACCTTTACCCGGTGGCAACGTAATCTCCGGGGGACAGGACGAGCGAAGGAGGTCACGTCGTGACGACCCGAAACCTGCTGAGCACCGGTCTGTTGCTGCTCCTCTTCTGCGCGGCCGCGACGGCGGACACGGTGGAGGTCCCGGCCCTGCCGCCGGATGCCCTCTCCGGCGCGCCCGCGGGCAGCGACACCCTGACG
>Ga0068714_10003906_pt1 | contig 17149 bp, 12 predicted proteins | sample MTBNYHSulfiMetaG_FD_62988 | JGI IMG/M metagenome (GOLD analysis project Ga0068714, IMG submission 62988) | Enrichment culture microbial communities from rom New York Harbor, USA that are MTBE-degrading - MTBE-NYH (New York Harbor Sulfidogenic)... | ecosystem: Environmental > Aquatic > Marine >...
CGTTTCACGGAGCCTGGGCCGAAGCAGCGCACGATAAACTGAAGGACCGCGCACGCGGCGACCGCGTTCGTGCAGAGAAGACCCGGAAGGTAATCCTCGATGCTGGAACCCGGCAGGGCCGGAGGCTCGAGCCGGATCATGACCCGCACCGCGGCCCGCCGGACCCGCGGAAACGGGTCGGAACGGACGGTTTCCAGAAGCCGTGGGGCCAGGCAGTAAGGAAACGACCCTTCAGGCCCCGGTGGGGGCGGGTTTGCCCCCTCCCGCGGGCAGCTTGCGGCAAACAACAAGCCCTCGGACAGGCACGCGCCCCTCGGGCAACCGCACCGCGTCGCCGTGGACTCGGAATCGGGGGATGGAGCCCCCTGTTTGAGCCCGGTCTCCAGGAAGGCCAGCAGGCCCTGGAGCACACGCATCTTCTCCGTGAAACCCAACCGTGGAAACGTACCCAGGCAGAGCGGCCGAAGATCTTTTCCCAGTCTGTCGGGAAGGTGCATGGGGAGACTCCTCCAATCCGGGCGCACACGGAGGCCGCCCCCTTCGCTGGGTTTCAGGCCGACCTGGCGTCAAGGGACAGCCGAGCGCATACCCCGTTCAGCCGCCTGCACACGCCTCCGGCCCGGGGGCTGCGCACGCGGCCCGGGTGCGGCTCGAGGCCCACGCACGCAGGTCGAGGATCTCCTGTTCCCGCATACGGCTCAGGGGAACCATGGCCCGCAGTGTCCGGAGCAGCGCCAGGCAATGAAACGGTCTTCCGGAAAACACGCACTCGCTGTACAGGGTGTCCCGAAGGGCTTGCTCCATCTCGGCCCCGGAATATCCCTCCGAAAGCCGCACACAGTCCGGGTCCACGGGGAGGTCCAGGTTGTACCGCCGGAAAAGCACCCGGAGGATCTGTTGCCGCTCCTCCGGGGACGGCAGGTCGATGAAGAAGATCTCGTCCCACCGGCCCCGGCGCATCCACTCGGGCGACAGGGCGGCAAGCCCGTTGCACGTGGCGGTGACAAAGACCGGAGCGGACCGGTCCTGCAAGAAGTCCAACAGTGTGGCCTGGATCCTGAGGGCCGTGCCCCCGTCCGAAAGGCCGCTCACAGGAGAAAACCCCTTTTCCATCTCGTCCAGCAGCAGAACGCAGGGGGCCATGGCCCGTACGGTGTCCAGGGCCTGGAACAGCCGCTTCTCGCTCCCGCCCACCTGCGACGTGAACAGGCGGCCGGCGTTCAACTTGACCAAGGGGATCCGCCAGGACCCGGCAATGGCCCGTGCCACCAGGGTCTTGCCGCACCCGGGCACCCCCAGCAGAAGGATCCCGCTGGGTGGCGGAAGCCGGTATTTCGCCAGCCGTTCGGGTTCTCGAAAGGCTCGCTCCCGGATCTTCAGCCAGGAAACCAGCACACCCATGCCCCCCACGTCCTCCAGGCGAAGGTCCTCCCCGGGAAACTCGAGCAGGTGGTCCCCCCGCTTCCGGATCCACCCCTGCTTCAGGTTGCGGATCAGATCCGTGTCCAGGCGGCCGGCCCTGGCCAGGGACAGGGCCAGTACGCTCTCCGCCTCCCGGCCGGTCAGGCCGGAGAGGGTACGCACGATCTCGTCCGTCTCCGCGGGGCTGCTGGCCTCCAGGTCGGAGCGAACCAGCCGGGCGAGGGAGTCCGGGCCCGGAAGCGGATGCTCCAGGAAAGGCACGCTTTCCAGGCCGGAAGGAGGGCGGAACCCCGGTTCCACCAGGAGCGCCACCGAGGCGTTGAAGCGCACCCGGTCGTTCAGGGTCGCCAGGCCCGAGAGGACGAGCGGGTCCGGGTCTCGAAGGAAGAGATGAAACATCTGGAGGACCCACAGGACCGGGGCGTCCCCCTCCGGGTCGCTCACGTGCTTGCGGACGATACGGGCCATGAGTTCCAGCGGGTCGGTGTCCTTCCACCCCCTGCCCTTCTCCTTCAACCCCTCGGCTGGGTTGAACACGCGCACCTCCATGCCGAGCCTCGCGCCCAGGGACGATAGTTCCGCCGTAGCCTGCCCGGACTCCCGGGTCCCCAAAAAGAAGACGGGCACAAAGGCCCGGAGAGCCTCGTCCAGACAGATTCCGTGTCCTGTGTTGCGGTGTTCCATGCGCGCACTCACCCGCACCATCGTGGAGGAACGAACTCCGGGGAGCCAAGGCTCTCGGCCATCTCCTGGATGTCCGGGGTGTTCCATGAGAAGGTCGCGGTCCCGTCCGGAAACAGGACGATGTCCAGCTCCGGGTCGGACCCAAGCAACCCGTCCCTTGGGGACCCCCGGCCCGGGCCCTCCCGGACCGCACCGGCATCGAGTCCCGGTCTCCTTCCACGGCAAACAGGTTCCTTTTTCATCCTTCGCCCCCCGGGTGTTGACCGGCGTGCAACACGTTCGTTGAAAGTAATTCAACACCTGTGGCATGTCAAGCCGTTTTTCGGGCCTGGCGCAAAAGGGCCGGTTCAAGGTCTTTGGAAGGCCCTTGAGGACGAGAAGACTCCTGTCCGGAGCCGGGGGAAGCGCCACGCTGCCTGAGAGCCCTCCCTTACAAGGATGGATGGCCGCGTCCGACAGAAGTGGCTTGACACGCGGAGAGCAGCCGCTATAATGCGGGCAATTTACCCGCAATACAGGAGGCACCCCATGCGCCACTCTTCCAACACCGCCGAACAGGTGCCGCTGCCGCCCAGCCGGGAGGATCGCGAAAGGCTCTTCCGGGAGATCAACGAGGCGAACCGGCGGGCGGTGCTGGCCCTGGACCCGCAAGACATCTGCCTGTTCCTGCCCCACTGCCTGCGAAGCCGGGAGTGCCCCGCGGAGAAGGACCACGAGGGGATCCACTGCCGGCGGTGCGGCCGCTGCACCGTGGGATCCCTGGTGGAGGCGGCGGAAGCGTGCGGCGTGAAGGCGTTCTGCGTGCCGGGGGGGAGCCTCCTGGAAACGCTGGTCCGCACATACCGCCCCAAGGCCTTGCTGGGTGCGGCCTGCACCAAGGAGATCCAGCTGGCCGTGGAGATGTTCCAGGACCGGGGGTTCGCGCTCCAGCTGTTTCTCCTGGACAGGGAAGGCTGCGTGGAGACCCAGCTCTCCCCGGAACCCGTCCTGGAGCTGCTGGCCGCTATCGGCCGGAAAAACCAACCGTCCAAGGAGGTTCAGGAGATGGAACAGGAGCGATCCCAACCGGAGGGGGCGGCCGTCCGCCCGGAAAAGCAGGCCCCGGTCCCGTCGGGCGATGCGTGGAGCCGGGTGATCCCCAGGCAGTTCGACCACGCCACGCTGTCCCGCCTGTGCGGGGACACCGCATACGCCTACGACACCGTGGGCCCCAGCAAGACCATCTCCGAGCCGCTGCACGAGTTTCTTTCCCGGGGCGGCAAGGGGAAGCGGACCGAGCTGTTTTCCTTGGTCTTGAGGGCCTTCGGCCGGGAGGAAGCCCCGTACCGGGATTTCATGCTCATCCCGGAGTTGAGCCACAACGGCACCCTGATCATCGACGACATCGAGGACGGCAGCTCCCACCGCCGGGGGAAACCGTGTATGCACCGCCTGTACGGAACCGACGTGGCCATGAACGCGGGCAACGCGCTCTATTTTCTCCCCTTGCTCCCCCTGTTCCAGCGGGAGTCAGGGGTTGCGGACGCCCGGCGCAACGAGATCTTCGAACTCTACGTGCAGGGGATGATCCGGCTGCACTTCGGCCAGGGCATGGACATCGCCTGGCACCGCGGCTTGCTGGACCGAACGCAGATCACCGAGGAGCAGTACCTGCAGATGTGCTGCCTGAAGACCGGTTCCCTGTACTGGATGAGCGCCCGGATCGCCGCGGTGCTGGCGGACGTCCCGGAGACGACGGGCGCGAGGCTCGGCGAGTTCGCCGAGGCCTTGGGCATGGGGTTCCAGATCAAGGACGACCTGCTGGACCTGCAGGGCGAACGGTTCGCCGCGGGCAAGGGGGGCCTGGGCAAGGACATCACCGAAGGGAAGATCACGCTGATGGTCATCCGCGCCCTGGGGAACGCGCCGCCTGCCGAAGCCGCGCGCCTGGAGGAGATCCTTTCTCTGCACACCGAGGAGGCGGCCCTCATTCGGGAGGCGGTGTCCGTGATGGAACGGTGCGGGGCCCTGGCGTACGCGCAGGAACGGGCGGAGGGGATCGTCCGTCGGGCCTGGCAGGATGCGGATCCCCGGATCCCCCCGGGGCCGTACAAGGATCGGATCGAGGCGTTTGCCGAGTCCCTGCTGAGCCGGGAACTGTGACGGCAACGCGCCGTGGCGCTCTCCCGGCGGCCGGGGCGTTGGAAACCGGTTGACAGGATTCGGCGGACACCCTAGAATGCGGGTACTTTAACCGCAGCAGTGGAAACGCATCGCAGGGGGGGGTCTCACGCCCCTGCCTCACGAGAAAGGCCGGGTATGAACCGTTACGGCAACCCCTCGGATCAGTGCCGGAACCTGTACCGGTTCATCCGCCTGGTGCTGGGAGAGGAGGTCTCGGACCGCGAGATCGCCCGCCGGTGGGGGCTGGACGAGAAGAACCTCCGGGAACTCAAGCAGGGCTTGCGCGTGGTGCCCAAGCTGGACCGTCTCCTCCGCCTGGCCGAGGTGCTGGGGGTCCACAGGTACTACGTACTGGAAGTGGCCACGGGCATGCCCGCGGATACCATCTACCGGGTGCTGCGCGACAGCGGCCTGGACCGGGGCCTGCAGGGACTGGACACCGCCTTTCAGGGGGCCCTTCCGGCCGCGCAGGGCGACGAGCGGATCGCCCCGGCCCTGCAGGCTGCGGCCCTGGCCGCCCACAGGACCCTGGAGCCGGACCGCATCTTCCCCCGGGTTTCCCTGGAGCTGAAGAAGTTCGCGTTCGAATCCCACGTCTTCTTCCTGCACCCGGAAACGCACAGCGCCTCGATCCGCCACTCGTCGTTCAACCCCCGGCTGCTTCACGCCGCGGAGACCGTGTCGGGCCTGTCTCTTTCCAGTTTTCGCTTTCCCCTGGACCGGGTTCCTCCGTTTCAAACGGTGGTGGACGCCCAGAACCCCCTCTTTCTTCCGGACGCGTCCGTGCTGCTCGGGCAGATCCTGGGGGAACGGCACCTGAAACGCCTGATTCAGCGCATGAAGAAGATCTTTCGAATCCTGGAGGTGGTGCTCACCCCGATCCTGTTCCAGGGCGAGGTCCGGGGCGTGTTCGCCGCGGGCCGGGGCGGAGAACTGAGCGCGGCCTGTCTCCCGGCCATGCGCCACTTCTCGGAGCAGATTTCCTGCTCCTTCGAGAACGCGATCCTGTTCCAGCAGGTGCAGCGGTCCGAGGCACGGTTGAACGACCTGTTCCGCAGATTGCCCGAAGGGGTCTTCCAGTGCGACCGGGACGGGAGAATCGTCCAGATCAACCCTGCCGGGGCCCGCATCCTCGGGTTCCGGGAGCCCGTGGAACCCGTGGGGCTGTCGATCCACGAGTTCGGCCTCCTGAACCCGGGCGCGCAGGCCGTGCGGAAGCAGGCCGGCTCATCCAAGGGAACCACGGTGCGAAACGTGGTGGGCGTGGCGGAGCGCCGGGACGGCAGCCCCTTTCTCGCGGACGTGACCGTTTGCACCGAGTGCGACCGCAAGGGCGCGGTGCAGAGCCGTTCGGGCGTCTTTCGCGACATCAGCCGCTTGACGCCTTCGTGAGCGGAAGCGGGTGGACAGCACAGAAGGAAAGGATCCTCGGAGATGAAGACAGCCGCATCGATTGGCGAACTGGTGCCGTGGCAGGGCACGACCTACGGGTACTTCACGGATCCCGTGAGCCGGAACCGAACGGTCCGCCCCACGGTGGGCGAAGCCCAGCTGCGAAGCGCACTGGACCGCTCCCGCAAGTATCTCCTGGCCCTCCAGGACCCTCGACACGGGTTCTGGGTGGGTGAGGTGGAGGCCAACCCCACCCTGACCGCTGAGTACGTGTTCTTCATGCACTTCATGGAGACCGTGGACGACCTCCGGCAGAAGAAGATGGTGCGCTACCTGAAGGAAACGCAGCTGGGGGAAGGAGCCTGGAACATCTACTTCAAGGGGCCCGGTGACCTGTCCACCACGGTGGAAGCCTACTGCGCCATGCGCCTGGCCGGAGAGTCCCCCCGGAGCCGGCACATGACCCGGGCCCGGGAGTTCATCCTGGCGCACGGGGGCGTGGAAGAGGCCCGGGTGTTCACCAAGCTCTTCCTCGCTCTGATGGGGGTCTACCCGTGGGAACGGTGCCCCGCGCTCCCGCCGGAACTCATGCTGCTCCCCCAGGGTTTCCCCCTGAACATCTACGAGATGGCCTCCTGGGCACGCGCCACGGTGGTCCCCCTGCTCGTCCTCTGGCACCACAAGCCCACGATCCGGCCGGAGAAGGGTTTCGCGATCCCGGAACTGGGGGCACCGCCGCACACGGCCGCCGAAGCGGCCGCGGCCGAGTTGCGTTCCCGGACCGAGGCCGGGGCATGGGAGAGACTCTTCCTCATGTGCGACCGGTCCATGAAGCGCTACGAGAAGGGCCCCAAGCCGTGGGTGAGAAAGCGGGCCCTGAAGGCGGCCGAGGAGTGGATCCTGGCGCGGCAGGACCCCACCGGGGAGTGGGGGGGGATCATGCCGGCGATGATGAACAGCCTCATGGCGCTCAAGTGCCTGGGGTATCCCCTGCATCACCCCGCGGTTCGAAACGGGCTGGAGGCCGTGCACCGGTTCGCCATCGAGGACGCGCATTCGCTTCGTTTGCAGTCCTGCGTGTCGCCGGTGTGGGACACGGCCAACGCGTCCCTGGCCCTGCTGGAAAGCGGGCTCTCTCCGGAGCACGAAGCCCTCCGGCACGCGGCGGCGTGGTTGTGGAACAAGCAGGGCACGGAACCGGGGGACTGGTCGGTGAAGAACCCGGACACCGCGCCGGGCGGATGGTCCTTCGAGTTCGAAAACCGCGTCTACCCGGATTGCGACGACACGCTGGCCGTGCTCACCGTGCTTCGCCGGTGTCACGGGGACCGCCGGCGCCCCGAGGACTGGCACCGGGGTTTTCAGTGGCTGCTGTCCATGCAGTCCATCGCCGGCGGCTGGGGGGCCTTCGACCGGGACAACAACAAGGAGATCTGGAACCGCATCCCGTTCGCGGACCACAAATCCATGCTCGACCCGCCCACCGGCGACCTCACCGGAAGGGTGCTGGAGTTTCTGGGCGGCCTGGGGTACGGAATCGACTTCCCGCCCGTGGCCCGGGCCGTGGCGTTCCTGGAAGCGGAGCAGGAGGCGGACGGCACCTGGTTCGGCCGGTGGGGGATCAACTACCTGTACGGCACGTGGTGCGCCCTGTGCGGTCTCCGGGCCGTGGGGTACGACATGCGCCGGCCTCGCATACGCCGCGCCGTGACGTGGCTCCTGTCCTGCCAGAACGAGGACGGCGGGTGGGGCGAGTCGTGCCGTTCCTACGACGACCCAGCCGCGTTCAAGGGGCGGGGCGCGAGCACGCCTTCCCAGACGTCCTGGGCCCTGATGGCCCTCGTGGCGGCCGGTGAGGAGCACTCCGCGGCGGTCCAAGCCGGGGTGGCGCACCTGCTCCGTTCGCAGAACGCCCAGGGGTCCTGGGACGAGCAGGAGTTCACAGGCACCGGGTTCCCCCGGTTCTTCTACCTGCGCTATCACATGTACCGGGACTACTTTCCCCTCATGGCCCTGGCCCGGTACGCCGAGGCGGCCCGGAAGGTCAACGGCAGCCCGGCGGACGTCTTGACCGCCGTGGCGCAATAACCCTCGGGGACGTTCGGGCACACAAGAGAGACCGATCATGCGCTTTCCCCTGAAGCTCAACCTCTCCATGGCCTCCTACTTCCTGAAGAAGGGGCTGGAGAAAGAAGAACGCTTTCCCCTGGTGCTCATGCTGGAGCCGCTGCACGCCTGCAACCTGGCCTGCAAGGGGTGCGGCAGGATCCGCGAGTACCGGGACACCCTGGACCGGCAGCTCACCCCGGAGCAGTGCATCGAGTCCGCCATCGAGTGCGGGGCGCCCGTGGTGAGCATCAGCGGCGGGGAACCGATGCTTTACAAGGGGATCGACCGGGTGGTGGAGGTTCTGCTGGCGTTGGGCCGTCACATCTACCTGTGCACCAACGGGTTGAAGCTGGCCGAGTTCGTGGAAAGGAACGACCCCCACCCCAACCTGTTCCTGAACGTGCACCTGGACGGGCAGGCCGAGACCCACGACGCCCTGGCAGGCCGGCCCGGTGTGTTCCGCGCGGCCACCGACGCGGTTTGGCGGGCCAAGCGCAAGGGGTTCACCGTGACCACGAACACCACGGTGTTCAAGACCACCTCCCTGGAGGAGCTCACGAGCCTTTACGAATACCTTCGCTCCCTGCGGGTGGACGGCTTCTTCATCTCCCCGGGGTTCCACTACGGCGAACTGGAGGGGGATGATTTTCTGAGCCGTCAGGAAATCCACGAGAAGTTCGATCAGGTCCACGCCCTGACCCGGCGGTTCCGCTTCTACACAACGCCCCTGTATTTCGACTTTCTGCGCGGGAAGCGGACCTACCGCTGCGCCCCCTGGGGAACGGTCACCCGCAACCCCCTGGGGTGGAAGGCGCCCTGCTACCTGATCACCGACACGCACTACCCGGACTACGAGACCTGGCTCCGGTCCGTGGACTGGGACCACTACCGGTCGGGGAAGGACCCCCGCTGCGCGCAGTGCATGATGCACTCGGGCTTCGAACCCGCGGCCGTCCTGGCCATGAAAGACTCGTGGCGGGACGTGGCGACGATGCTGGCGTGGAACCTGGGGTAGAGGGAGGCCCTTCCGCCGTGAGCGGTGGGGCGCTCCCCGGTGCCGGGCAGGGGTCTTCGAGGACGAAAGGGCCGGTTCAGGTCTTTTGAAGGCCCTTGAGGACGAGAAGACCCCTGCCCGGCACCGGGAGACCGTGTCCGTGGCCCCCCACTCCAACGGAGAGACGTACCCCTTCCGTGAAGGGTTACGGGTAGAAGAGGAGTGAGCGTGGAGTTTCTTTCACTGCTGGCGGGAACGGTTCTGCTCAGACCGTACGTGTTCGTCTTCCTGGCCCTGTACCTGTTTCTGGCCAGCCGGCAGATCGGCTGGGCGCGGACCCTGCTCTGGACGGCCACGGGCTACGCGCTGGCCCTGTCCGCAGAATACGGCTCGATTCACTGGGGCTTCCCGTTCGGGGACTACTACTACATCGACGCCACGCGCGACCGGGAGCTTTGGGTGGCCGGCGTCCCCTTCATGGACTCCCTCTCGTTCACCTTTCTCTCCTACATCGGTTTCAGCTGTGCCTGGCAGCTGGAGGCAGGCTTCCGCAGCAGGCAGCGGCCCTTGAGCGGGGCGGAATACCGCGCGGCCCGCCGGTCGGTGAGGGTCGTGCTCCTGGGTGCGCTGATCACCACCTTGATGGACGTGGTCATCGACCCGGTGACCCTCATGGGGGACCGGTGGTTCCTGGGGTTGATCTACGGGTATGCCCACGAGGGCCGCTACTTCGGAATCCCGCTCAGCAACTTCGCCGGGTGGGCCCTGCTCTCCGGCGCGATCATCGGGGTGAATCTGCTGCTGGACCCGCGCCTGCCGAATCCGGCCAACGAGCAGCGACGGCCGGCCGCGTCGGGATCGCTTCGCGGCCCTGCCATGGCCCGCAGGTCTCTCTCGGGCCAGAAGCCTTTGCCAGGGGGCGGCCGCCTCTCCCGCCTCCCCTTCCTTCACCTGGGCGGGTTCGTGCTCTTCCTGTTCGTGGTGGGATTCAACCTGGCCGTGACGGCCTGGTTGGGGGAGATCCGGCTGCTCCTGGCCGGCCTGGCCCTGGTCCTGGTGTTCCTCGCGGCTTCCTGGAGGGTCCTGTCCCGGGGGGGCCTTTTCGAACCCAGGGCCCCGTGACGTCCCGCCCCTGGTGGACCCCTGCGCGGTCAGCGGCGACCACGCCAATAGAAGGGCCGCCTCTTCGGGTGGGCCACAGCCAGTATCCGGATTTCGTCAGGTCGCACCGAGTAAACCAGTGAGTACGGGAATTTGACGATCGGCCTCTTTCTGACTCGCCCTCGGACGAACGGTGCCGCCTCCGGAAATTCAGCAATTCTCCCGATCGCTCGCTGCATCTCATCGATGAACACACTGCCGAGGCCGGGGCTTTGCACGTCATAGAAATCCGCGGCCTCGTTGATCTCGGCCTCTGCCGCTTCATGGATCCAGAGACATCCGCTCATTTCCGGCGAGCCCGGGCGCGGGCAAGCACCTCATCTGCAGGGTATGCGTGGGCCGCACCGCTATCCAGTTCCTCGTCGCGACGGATGGCTTCGTCTATCCACAGTTTTTCGATTTCGGCCTCGCTCATGCCGTCCAAGCTGGCCAACAGTTCGCGAACGAGATAGGCCCGCGCCTCCGGGCTCAAGCGAAGGGCTTCCTCCTTGAGTTGCTCAATACCCATATGTGCTCCTGCCAATCATGATCGTGGGTTCTTCTCCGCTGGCGACTTGCGGGCCAAGCGAGGCCCATTCTATCACAAGTCCCGCGGTGGAAGCCTCGCCTCCAGCATTCGCGGCGTGGCGGTCTCGATTGCAGCCTTGTGTGTTCTCCGCATCTCGCATGGTTTTGTAGACCTGCTTCCTATCATCAAATTGGGGCTTGTGGGTGGGTGTGCGGCCGCGGTGGCCGGAGTCACTTGAACCGGCTGAAATCCACCCCCCGCAAGCGGCCGCGCTCCTCGTACCAGGCGTCCTCGTTGAAGGGCGGGGCCACGCAGGCGTCTTCCGGCTTTCGCACCAGCTCCATGGCTCCGGTGGGACAGGTGCTCACGCACAGCCCGCAGCCGATGCAGCGCTCCGGCACGACCCGGTAGGCGTCATCGCCCTCGGCCACGGCTCCCACCTGGCAGCGTTCGTCCCGGCAGGTGCCGCAGGCGGTGCACAGCCCGGGGTCGATCCGGGCCACATAGTGGCTGTTGACCACATCGGCGGCCGGAATCCCCAGGCGGTTGATCCCCTGCAGCACGCCGCAGCAGCACCCGCAGCAGTTGCAGATGAAGTAGTGGCCGACCTGGGCGTTCCAGGTCAGGTGCACCAGGGCCGCCTCTTCGGCCTTGGCCAGCAGGGCGTAGGCCTCCTGCCGGGAGACGGCGCGTCCGCGGAACCCCTGTTCAAACACCCCGGGCACCGGCGCGATGGCCAGGCAGGTCTCCCGGGGCTTGCGGCACCCCTTTTCCAGGATGGCCATCTCCTTGCGGCAGATGCACTCGGCCAGGCCGAAGGACTGGCCGTTCTCGATGAGGGTGGAGACCTGTTCGTAGGCCAGGGCCTGGTGCCCGCCGGGGAGGTCCTTTTCCACCGGCACCACCTGCATGAGCTGCGGTTTGCCCCGGAAGAACTGCCGGCCGTAGGTCTCCCGGTACTCCTCGTGCAGGTCGCAGAATTCCCGGTCCAGCCGGGGGAGTTGGAATTCGTAGATGCCGAACACCCAGGGCAGCATCTTGTAAACCTTCATCTCTCCGAAATCCACGGCGAAGAGCTGGCCGTGCTCCCGCATGGATTCCAGCAGTGTCTTGAGCCCCTCCAGGGGCCGGCCCGTGCGTTCCGCGATCTGCTCGGCGGTCTCGAAGGTGAGCCTCAGGTCACAGAACAGGTCAGCCTCCTCCGGCGTGAAGACCTTCTGGAGGAGCTTGATTTCCACCCCGCTCTCCGTGGCGGGAAAGCCGTTGGGCAAGGTGTCCAGAACCGCGGCCAGCCGGCGGTAGATCTCGTCGCTCATGTTCCGGTTCCTCCACGGGGTGATGGGCAGGCAGGGTGCCCGCGCCTTGTTTGAATCTTACGGGAATCCCCACCGCTTCGGCAACCCGGGCGCGGACCGCACCGGAAGAAGAGCGGAGAACCGGACCTGCCGACGGATTCTGCATCGGCTTTGACGCACGAGCCGGTAGCCTGCTACGCTTTTGCCTGCCGAAAGCCGCTTCCCGCTGCTGTCTGGACCCTTACAGTACTCCAACCCGTGAAACGGCCTTGCGAACCATGACCCGGCACGTTGCACTCCTTGGCCTCCTGGGAGCCGCGAAGCGGTGCCTACTCCTGGGCGCCGTCCTGGTCGCCGCGTGCTCCTCTCCGAGCCCGGGGCCTTTCCCGTCCCAGGTCGCGGACGCCGCGGGGCCCCACCCGCTCCCCGTTGCCAAAGAACTCTCGCTGTGGCGGCTCGCCCCGTCGGCCGAGGTGGGGAGGGACGGTGCGGTCGTCTCCGCGGTGGGCTACGACGACTCGGGCTGGATCCCGGCGCGGGTTCCGGGCACTGCGCTCGCCGCCCAGGTGGAGGCCGGAATCTTCCCCGACCCCTACTACAGCGACAACCTGAAGCGCATCCCGGGCTGGACATGGAACTTCCTGCCCATCGGGAAGCGCAGCCCTTACTACCCGCCGTGGTGGTGGCGGGTGGAGTTCGACCTCCCCGCGGCACCGGTCCGGGGCGCCCGTGCCTGGCTGGTCTTCGAGGGGATCAACTACTCCGCCAACATCTGGTTGAACGGCCGGCAGGTTGCGTCGCAGGCCGACGTGGCGGGTACGTTCCGGGAGTACCGCTTCGACGTGACGGAGTTCGTGGCCGGGGAGGGCCGCGCGGCGCTCGCCCTGGAGGTGTTCACCCCCAACATCTACCGGGATCTGGCCATCCACTGGGTGGACTGGAACCCCAACCCGCCGGACTACAACCAGGGGCTCTGGATGCCCGCGCACTTCGAGCTGACCGGGGACGTGGCCCTCCGGTACCCGGCCGTGCAGACGGCTCTCCAGGAGGACGGATCCGCGACGCTCACCGTGCTGGCCGAACTCCACAACACCCGCGACGTTCCCGTGGAGGTGCGGCTCGTGGGGATCCTGGACGGCCGGCGCTTCGAGCACGCTGTCACCGTCGCAGCCGGGGCACGGCAGGACATCCGCGTGACGGCCGATGAGGCGCCCCTGCTGCGCCTGGCCGAGCCCAGGCTGTGGTGGCCCCACCCCTACGGGGAGCCGCATCTCTACGACATGACACTCATGGCCTTCGTGGACGGCGCACGGTCCGACGCTGCCGCCTTCCGGTTTGGGGTGCGGCAGGTTTCGGCCGTGGTCGATCCGCCCAACGCCATCCGCTATCTCGTGAACGGCCGCTCCATCCTGATCCGCGGCGGCGGCTGGGCGCCGGACATGCTCTACCGCTTCGACCCCGAGCGCAACGAGGCGGAGCTGGCGTACGTGAAGGACATGGGGCTCACCGCGATCCGGCTCGAGGGGAAGTTCCTCACGCACGCCTTCTACGAGATCTGCGACCGCGAGGGGATCCTCCTCATGCCGGGCTGGTGCTGCTGCGACACCTGGGAGAGCTGGGACACCTGGAGCCCCGAACTCAACGTCATCGCCCGCGCCTCCCTGGAGAGTCAACTGCGCCGCCTGCGCCGGCACCCGAGCGTGTTCACATGGCTGAACGGCTCCGACTTTCACCCGCCCCCGGAGATCGAGCGGATGTACCTCGACGTGGCCGAGGAGGTGGGCTGGGACACGCCGGTCGTGTCCAACGCCACGGAGACGCCGTCCGGCCTCACGGGGCCCAGCGGCATGAAGATGACCGGCCCCTACAGCTGGGTGCCGCCCAACTACTGGCTCGAGGCGGTGCCCGACGACCCCCTGTCCCTCCAGGGGCGCATCGACTGGGAGTGGCCCTACGGCGGGGCGTTCGGCTTCAACAGCGAGTCGAGCCCCGGGCCGAGCATCCCTCCGCTGGAGAGCCTCTTGCGGATGATGCCGGCGGAGAAGCTCTGGCCCATGGGAAGCGAGGTGCTGTTCCACGCGGGCGGGTTCAGTTCGGCGCCCGAGCGCCTGGGGAGCTACCTGCGCGCCATGACGGCGCGCCTGGGGCCCGTGTCGGGGATCGAGGACTTTGCCAGGAAGGCCCAGCTCATGCAGTACGAGGCGCACCGCGCCATGTTCGAGGCGCAGGGCCGCAACAAGTACCTCGCCACGGGCCACATCCAGTGGATGCTCAACAACGCCTGGCCCGGGATGATCTGGCAGCTCTACGACTACTTCCTGCGTCCCGGGGGCACCTACTTCGGGGCCAAGAAGGCCTTGCGCCCAGTCCACGTGCAGTACTCCTACGACGACCGCAGCGTCTGGGTCGTGAACTCGACCCTGGCACGCCACACGGGCCTCACGGTGCGTGCCACGCTCTACGATCTGGCGTCGGAGGTCGTGTTCGAGACCGAGCAGGTCCTGGCGGACCTTCCGCCGGACGGCAACGAGCCGGTCCTTTCGCTCGCCCAGGCGGTGGAGGCGAACGCAGAGGCGCTCGTGCCCGTGTTCTTCGCGGACCTTCGGCTCCTGGCCCCGGACGGGACCGAGAAAGACCGCAACTTCTACTGGCTCACGGTGACGGGCGACGAGATGAGCGGCCCTCCCCTTCCGGGCATCGTCCCCGACGTGCAGGTGGCCGACATGCGGACCCTCACGAGGCTGCCGCTGGCCACAGTGGACGCGCCGGCGCCGGAGGTGCGCGAGCAGGGTGCATGGACCGAGGTGAAGCAGGCGCTCACGAACGGGCACCGGGCCGTGGCGTTCTTCGTCGAGGTTGCGCTGGTGGACGAGGCGACCGGTGAGCGGGTGCTGCCGGTCCTGTGGGATGATAACTACGTGAGCCTGGTGCCCGGCGAGTCGCTGACCCTCGCGGCGCGGGTGCGGACGGAAGCGCTGGCGGGCCGCACGCTCACGACCCGCGTGGCGGGGTGGAATCTGCCGGAGTGAGGATGGGTGGATGAGAACCAGGGGCCCAGAGGGAGAGGGGGTGACACGGTTGCACACGGACTTCACCATTCGACTTCCGCGCTGGGTTGCAGAACGGTTCGCACACAGCCCGAAGGTCTTCCCCACGAAGGACGACCGTATGCGTTTTGTCATTGCCCTGGCCAGGGAAAACGTTGAGAGACGAACCGGCGGGCCTTTCGGTGCGGCTGTGTTCGATGCCAGGGGGCGCCTTGTTGCCCCGGGAGTGAATGTCGTTGTGACGCGCAACTGCTCCATCCTTCATGCGGAGATGGTCGCCATCGCACTGGCACAGAAGGCCCTCGGCCGGTTCGACATGAGTGACGGAGGGAAGCGCCACTACGAGTTGGTGGCCTCTACCGAGCCCTGCGCGATGTGCTTCGGGGCGATCCCCTGGTCAGGGGTCACACGGCTGGTTTGCGGGGCCCGAGATGAAGATGCGCGGCGGATCGGCTTCGACGAGGGGCCGAAGCTCCCGGACTGGAAGCACGCCCTGGAAGAACGAGGTGTGCGGGTGTTCCGAGACGTCCTGCGACACGAAGCCGTTGACGTGCTCCAGCTCTACGTGAAAACGGGCGGAGCGATCTACAATGCACGCGGAGGCCGCGAAGCAGACCCGACAGGACAGCCCGTTGAAAAAGTGCGTGTGGGCAGGCCGATCAAGAAGTGCCAGAGGCAAGGCGCGCGAAATCCTGAGGAAGGAAACGTATTTCGGAAGTACGTTGACGGACGAGGGAGGAGCGGAACTTGAGCAGATGGCACTTTCTCAACGGCCTGGTGAGGCGTGGGGCCGGCTTTCGTTCACGCTTTGTGGTAGCTCATCCCCTGGCACACGGCCACCAGCTCCGGCCGGCCTTCCACGCGGATCTCCGCGCTCCACAGGCCGATCTTGCGCTTGACCTCCACGGCCCGGGCCTCGGCCACGAGACGCTCCCCCTCGGACGCCCCGTTCAGGTAGTTGAGCTTGACCTCCAGCAGCAGGGCCGACACACCCAGGGAGTTGGCGGCCACGGCCATGGCCTGGTCCGCCACGGAGAACACCGCGATCCCGTGCGCCCGGCCCAGGGCGTTCAGGTGCTCCGGCTTGAGGGTGAGGGCCACGCGGGAAAAACCCTCCCGGACCTCCAGCACCTCGATCCCCAGGTGGCGGGCCATGGGGTCCCGGCCCACCGTCTCGCGGGCGTATTCCAGCGGGTCACGGTCGGGTGGTTTCATGACGGGCGTTTCCGAATCCTCGGTTCATGAGCTTGGTTCGCACAAGGTTCACCCAAGAACGCGGGCGTTGCGATGGGGTGGAGAAGGGGGCGCAGCTCTCTGTGGGAACGGGCATCCAGCCGACGGCCGCCCCCTCCCGGGGGAAGAGGCGGCCGCGCTCGGTTTCGTATGGCAGAGAATCGGACCGCGTCCGGGCCGCACCCGCCGGCGCCCTACAACCCCAGCTGCCGGCCCACGATCTCCTTCATGATCTCGGTGGTGCCCGCGTAGATGGTGGTCACGCGGATATCCGCAAACGCCCGGGCAATGGGGTACTCCATCATGTACCCGTACCCGCCGAAGAACTGCAGGCACTCGTCCACCGTCTTCTTGGCCTGCTCGGTGCAGAGGTACTTGGCCATGCAGGTCTCGGTGACCACGTTCTTGCCCGCCACGTGCTCCTTGAGCAGCCGGTCCAGAAAACACTGCAGGGCCTCGGCCATGGAGTACAGCTCCACCAGCTTGAACCGGGTGTTCTGGAACTTGATGATGGGTTTGCCGAAGGCCACGCGCTCCTGGCAGAACTTCTTGGTCCAGTCCAGCACGGCCCAGATGCTGGCCATGCCGCCCACGGCGCACACCAGGCGCTCCTGCTGCAGCTTCACCATGAGCTGCATGAACCCCTGGCCCTCCTGACCCCCCAGGAGGTTCTCCTTGGGCACACGCACCTCCTCGAAGAACAGTTCGGCCGTGTCCTGGGAGTGCATGCCGAGCTTCTCCAGCTTACGCACCTTGTTGTAGCCGGGGGTCCCGTCCTCCACCAGGAACAGGCTCATGCCGGTGTAGCGCGGCTTGGCCTTGGTGTCGGTCATGGCGGCCACCACGATCAGGTCGTTGATGATCCCGTTGGTGATGAAGGTCTTCTGGCCGTTGATGATGTAGTGGTCCCCGTCCTTCACCGCCGTGGTCTTCAGGGCCTGCAGGTCGCTCCCGGCGTCGGGTTCGGTCATGGCCACCGCGGTGATGCACTCCCCGGTGGCGCACTTGGGCAGGTACTTCCGCTTCTGCTCCTCGGTGCCGAACGTCTCGATGTAGGGCACCACCACCTCGCCGTGCAGGTTCAGGGCGAAACCGGTCTCCCCGATCCGGGCCATCTCCTCGATCTGCACCACGCTGTAGA
>Ga0068714_10003908_pt1 | contig 17146 bp, 17 predicted proteins | sample MTBNYHSulfiMetaG_FD_62988 | JGI IMG/M metagenome (GOLD analysis project Ga0068714, IMG submission 62988) | Enrichment culture microbial communities from rom New York Harbor, USA that are MTBE-degrading - MTBE-NYH (New York Harbor Sulfidogenic)... | ecosystem: Environmental > Aquatic > Marine >...
TTGAATGAAGCGGTGACCGCAATCAAAGGAAACGGCAAAGTCGAGTCGATCCAGACAGACAAGCAGACGATTCCGGCCGATCTGGCAATTGTCGCTGTGGGAGTGCGGCCCAATGATCAGCTGGCTCGAGAGGCAGGTCTTCTATGCGCCGCCAAAGGCGGCATCGTCATCAATGGTTATTGTCAGACCAGCGACCCACATATCTATGCGGGTGGCGACTGCGTTGTGAACCATTATGTTCATCCGATCACCGGAGCTTCGCTGTATGTTCCGCTCGGCTCGACGGCGAACAAGCACGGACGGGTCATCGCTAATCACATTGCCGGTCTGGCCTCGCCTTTTAGTGGAATAACGGGTACAGGTGTATGCAAGGTGTTCGATTTCACTGTGGGCCGTACCGGTTTGAATGAAACGCGTGCCAGAGAGCTCAATCTGGATGTGGAAACGGTTGTTTGGGCCGGTCCGGATATGCCCCACTACTTACCCGGCAGCAAGCCCTTGATCATCAAAATGGTGGCATCCAAACGGTATAGAAAACTGTTGGGGGTACAGGTCGCTGGCATGGGCGATGCCTCAAAACGCCTGGATGTAGCTGCCAGTGCCATCTTTTTCGGCGCCACGCTGGATCAGATCGGCGCTCTAGACCTGGGATACGCCCCTCCTTATAGTCCGCCCATCGACCCCCTTGCAACCACGGCTCATGTGCTGCTGAACAAGATGAATGGAATCGCACGCGGAATTCCACCGCTGGCCGCCAAGCAGATCATGGACCAAAACAAGGAGATCATCCTGCTGGATGTCAGGACACCCAAAGAATACAATGAGATGCGCCTGCCCGATGAGAGGGTTGTGCACATCCCCTTGGGAGCCCTGCGGGAAAAAATCCATCAGCTGCCCAGAGACAAAGATATCTTGGCTTTTTGCAAGGTGAGCATGCGCGGTTATGAGGCTCAGCGAATTTTAAATGCCGCGGGTTTCGAGCGGGTATGGTTTATTGAGGGAGGATTGGCGGCGTGGCCTTACAAGGTCTGGACGCAGAACTGATCGGTACGGAAAGGTAGATGCGAGAATAAAGTGCGGCCGGTTGCCGACCTGCAAACAGAGGTTATCAGCGTATGGATAAAGAAACAGGGAAAGTGCTCCTGACGGGAGTTACCGGATTTATCGGGGGGCGCCTGCTGCCTGGGTTGGTGAAACAGGGCTTTCGCGTAAGATGTCTGGTCCGTTCACCGAAACAGCCACCGGGCGGGCTCGGTCAACATCCATCTGTTGAAATGGCAATTGGCGATATGCTCAGGCCGGACACATTGCCGTCGGCCATGGAGGGCATCGATACAGCTTATTACCTGGTCCATTCCATGGGTGGGCGTGGTATTTCCAGTTTCAAATCCTTTATCGAGCGCGATTCTTTTGCAGCCGAGAATTTCGTCAAGAGTGCCGAAAAAGCTGGTGTTAGCCGCATTATTTACTTGGGTGGGCTTGGAGAGATGGGAGACGATCTGTCGGAGCACCTCCGAAGCCGGCAAAAGGTCGGCGAAATACTTCGGTCCGGCTCCATGCAGACAACCACACTGCGGGCTGCGAATATCATCGGGGCGGGTGGGGCACCCTTTGAGATGCTCCGATATATGGTAGAACGGCTGCCGGTGATGGTTTGCCCCAAATGGATCAAAACCCGCGGTCAACCCATCGCGGTGGACAATGTTATCGAATACTTGGTCGGCTGCCTGGTCGAGCACGCAACGGCGGGCCAGACATTTGATATCGGCGGGCCAGACATCATCACCTATCAACAGCTGATGCTTATTTATGCAAGGGTTCGTCGCTTGAAACGGATTATCGTGATTGTTCCTGTCCTGACTCCGCGTTTGTCGTCTTATTGGATCAATCTGGTGACGCCGGTGCCCGCCGGAGTGGTCATGCCGCTGGTGGAAGGTCTCAAAAATGAGGTGATTTGCCGGGATAATAAAATTCGTGAGCTCATCCCGATAAGGCTCATTCCGATGGAAGAAGCCATTTGTACCGCCTTAACGGAAATAGAGGCGGGTCCGGGCAAGCTGCCGTCAAGGCAGGCTTGCTTCATTCGATGAAGGTTCTTGGGGTGCTCGCCTGTTAGAGGTCTTCAATGGAAAAAATAAAACTGGGTATCAGTACGTGTTTGCTCGGTGAGCCGGTGAGATACGACGGTGGGCATAAGCTGGACCGATTTTTGCGGGACACCCTCGGCCAGTATGTGCAGTATGTGCCGGTCTGTCCGGAGGCTGAGTGCGGTTTCGGAGTTCCAAGGGAATCGATGCACTTGGAGGGAGACCCGCAGGCTCCCCGTCTGGTTACCACACGCAGTCGTCGCGACGTGACGGAACCGATGCGCTCCTGGGCTGAAAAGCGGGTGGTAGAGCTGGAGCAAGACGAGCTCTGCGGATTCATCTTCAAAAGCAACTCGCCAAGCAGTGGTATGGAACGAGTGAAGATCTTCGCAAATGGCACGGCTCGAAAAACTGGGGTGGGCATCTTCGCCGGCATATTCATGAAGCATTTTCCGCTGCTCCCGGTTGAAGAAGAAGGAAGGTTGCACGATCCTCACCTCAGAGAAAGCTTTATCGAGCGGATTTTTGTCTTCAAGCGCTGGCGCGAGACGGTGTTGGAAGGGAGGAAGAAAAAATCGATCATCGATTTCCATACTCGCCACAAACTTTTGCTGATGTCGCACACTCCCAGGCACTACAGTGTAATGGGAAAGCTGGTCGCAAAAGCCGGCGAGCTTGATACCGAAGACCTCTACGCGCAATACATTGCCTTGTTAATGGAAGCACTGAAGCTGAAAGCGACCGCCAAGAAAAACAGAAATGTTCTTCAGCACTTGATGGGTTATTTCAAAAAGCAGCTTTCAGCTGATGAAAAGCGGGAGCTTCAGGAAGTCATCGACTTTTATCACCGGGGGCATGTTCCTCTCATTGTGCCGATTACCTTGATCAACCACTATGTGCGCAAGTATGACCAGCCCTATCTAAAGGAACAATATTATCTGCAGCCGCATCCTGTAGAGCTGCAGTTACGAAATCATGTCTAGCACGCGCATGTCCTGGACGCGCTCAATCCGGATAATTGCGGAAACAGAATGCAGCCAGGGCGTACAGTAAAGCTGCCGTCGCCACTACTACGTTGAAGCCAAGATGAATGGCCAGGACGGTCGCCAAAACAGCGCTCACAACCGATGCGCACCCGTTTATTCCCCATGCCCAGGGGATGAGATCGGGCATCTTTTCAGCGACGCGGGAAAGCCCCAGTGGAAAGGGGATTCCCATACAGAAGGCGAGCGGAGCAATAAGAGAAATCGCAATGATTACCTTGAGAAGAAACGGCAAAGTCATGCAGTAACGAAATAGCATGGGAAAAACGGCCAGATAGGCAGCTGATATGACGATGATTCCGGTTACGGCTATCGTAATCGGCGATCTTGAGCGCGGCCCTTGCCCGGAGCTCACTAGATCGCTCAAGCGGCGGGAAAAATTACTGCCCAAGCCCGCGAACACCAGAAAAGCACAGAGCACAACGGCTGCCGCATAGACAGGATGGCTAAGAAGAAGTATGAGCTTTTGAATGAATGCGATTTCGATAAACAGAAACGCGAGCCCCAGGCTGACAAAATAGGTGGCTATGCGGCCCCGTTCCCGATATCCGTCTTTGGGGACGGCGAGAAAACGAAGAGGGATCAATATAAGAGCCGCACCGGCGATAAGAGCCTGCAAAAGTGTTGATATGAGCACCGGATAAGTCCACTCCATCAGTGACGGACCGCCCTGTCCTTTCAAGGCTATGACTTCGGGAAGAATTCGCCATTTGAAGAAATGGAAAAAATAAGGCCGGTCATCGGTTGCCGGTGTTATGTAGAATTTGTAGCGATCGATGAACCCCTTTCGTTGAGGTCCCAGTAACGCCATCACCCCTGTATGGAAATACGGCTCGTCAAGCAGATTGAAACGGTTGACTTCCGAGCTTTCGATGCCCGGAAAGTAAACCACATCGAACGAGCGTCGATGGCAGAATGAGCGAATGGCATCGACCTGTTCGAGAGGGAGCTCACCGTTTTTGACCAGCAAAGTGGTTGTTTTCCAACTGCGGATCAAGGCCAAGCTCTGCTCCGGGCGTTCCTGACCGCTTCTTTCCAGGGCTTGTAAAGCGGTGGCGAAAAGTTTGAGGCTGTCGCGCGGCGGAATTTTGAGCCAGCGGGTGATGGCAAGAATGCCACCGGGCTTTAGATGGGCAATGTATTCCTGCATAGCCTCAACGGTGTACAAGTATGTTTCACTGAGTGCGTAACCGCCGGCTGTCGAAGCGCTGAACGAATCGAGCAGAGAAACAACGATCAAATCATAGCGCTCTTTGCCGCTTCTTACGAAACCGCGCGCCTCGGCCGTGAAGACCTCCACATCGCTACGGGAATAGAGATGACCGGCAAAATCCGCAAAGCTCTGTCCAACCAGGGCGACAGTCTGCGGATCAAGCTCCACGGCGACGATGCTGCCGACCTGATGATGCAAGGCCATGAGCACATCCGTTCCGCCGCCCGCTCCAAGAACAAGCACCGCCGGCTTTTCCAGCAAATGATATGGCAATGCCGATGAGACGCAGTCCAGGTATTCAAGGGAGCTGCCGTTGTCGGCCAGGCGGGTGATCGGGTTCAACGAGTCGCCGTCCGTGAAAATACCCAGCTGAGGCGGTGGCTCCTGAAGACAGTTAAGGCTCATTCCGGGGGCGTAGCGGAAAGGAACAGCAGGACTATCCACTACCGCCAGCCAGCCCAGCGGACTTGAGCGCTCGGTCAGAATTCTCGCCTGCGGTACCCGCATTGCCATACTAAGCCCCTTGTATTGGGAAATGTTCAAGCCTAGCCATCCCCTGGGAAAGCTCAAAGGCAGCAGGACTGCACATGAAATCAAGATAGCGGCGCCAAGCAAGGTCTTTTTTGAAGCAGTCGTGAGGCATAGTGGGGCGGCCGCAATAAAACCGATGCTCGCCAAAACCAGCAGGCAGGTCACGGGATAAAATAGCGTGAGCAGCACGACCACAAACAAAGCACCGGCGCCAGCGCCAATCAAATCGAAGTAATAGATGCGATGGATTTGATCCTTGAAGAGGGCTAGAGAAAGACCTATGCAGTTGGCTGCAAAGAAAAAAGGCAAAGCGAGCAGCAGATAGATCACCCAGAAGAAGAGTAGCTGCTTACCGTCCCACAGGACTTCCAGGGGGTTGAGCGGTATGCGGTTGGTGAGCAGAAAGCCGGATAGTGCGGTCAGTCCGAAAAGCAGACAATTTATTGCAAACGCTCGATAAAATCGAGCCAGGAGACGGTGCTGGAATAAGGCGATAAAAGTGCCGCTGGCACCGTAGCCAAGCAAGGCAAGGCTTATGATCATATAGGCAAAATGATGCCACTGGATGATGCTGACCAGCCGCATCAGGAGGACCTCATAGGCCAATGCGGCGCCCGACAGCAGAAAGATGGAAAGCCCCAGCCACATAGTTGGCACCCGTTCACCCGACCTCTTGGACTAGCGCATTCACGGCTTTGAATTCTGAGCTCTCAATGTTGAGTCGGACGGACGAAAAACAAGCTCAACTCAAAATTGTAGATTTAATTTAAGACTCTGATTCAGTGTCCGCCCGTAAGCGGCACGAATAGGACGGGGAGCACCTGTCTGGTCGTTATCCTGGAATCCTCTCTTTTTTCCACCAGCATCAAGTGTTGGGTCATGAAAGGCCCGCCGACGGGGATGATCATTCTGCCGCCGGGCTTCAATTGTTGCACGAGCGGTGGAGGAATATGATTGGCCGCAGCGGTGACGATTATGGCATCGAATGGCGCGTGCTCTTCCCAACCGTAGTAGCCGTCCCCCGAGCGCACCTCCACCCTGTCATAACCAAGATGCTGCAGCCTTTGCGTTGCAGACTCAGCAAGCTCTTCTATGATTTCAATGGAGTAGACTTTAGCGCCGCACTCGGCCAACACAGCCGCCTGGTAACCCGAACCGGTTCCGATTTCGAGCACTGATTGATCCTTGTCTACTTCTGCCAGATCGGTCATTATCGCCACTATGTAGGGCTGGGAAATGGTTTGGCCATACCCGATCGGCAGCGGTCGATTTTCGTAAGCGCGTCTTTTTAGGTCACCGGATACGAATTCGTGGCGAGGCACCTTCCCCATGGCTTCCATGGTATGTGGATTCAGTGAACGTTTGCCGATCCGCTCACTGGTCATTTTAACGTCCGCTTCTATTTCTTCGATCATTTTCCGCCGTTCCGCGGAGTAGGGGGAATCCGCCGCGGAGGCCGATGGAGTCGCCAAGGTTAGAAGCAGCAGCCACAGCAAAGCTAAGTAGCCTATCTTCATCTCTTGCTCCGGAAACAATGTGTGGCGTGTGATCGCGACTTTCTAAATTTCCCGCACACGGATCAAAACGCGAAAAGAATTGGCTCTTGAAGAAAGTCCGAGTACTGTCTCGAGCAGTGTGCCATCCCGGATGTCTGGTGGAATTCGTAGATGAACGCTTTGCCCGGAATTGAGTCTACCGCTGGCACCGCAGTGGGAGCACAGAAAAAAAACTGTCCGGCCGGAACCTCCACAGTAAGGGCAGGGCTCGGAGACAGGGACGGCCAGTAAACCTCCCGTTTTTGCTTCCAGCGGGGACAAAATTACTTCGAGATCTGCGACCGGATGTGGATCCCGAAGCGGCCCCGGCCCGAAAAGGTCATTGAAGAAGTGTTCGAAGACAGCTGTTGTTGGCACACCTTGCCGTGTGGACGTCTCTTGAGGCTGAATGACGACTATGGATCGAACACTCACTGCCGCTCCCGCTTTGCTTCCGACACGCTCCTGCTGTTCCTGCAGGCGCAGATTTCGGTTGTATTCTCTTCTTGATTCAGGATCGCGCAGAGTGCAATAAGCTTCGGTGATCTCCTGGAAATGCCCGGTCTCTTCACGTCCTGCAACATCCGGATGATACGCTTTGGCAAGTCTTCTGAACGCGGTCCGTATGCCGTCGGTGTCTTCAGTGCGGGATACGCCGAGAAGTGCATAATGGTCCTTCTTTTTCATAATGTCGGCACCTCCACACAAAAACGGCTCAGCTCATGTTATCATATAGCATAAATGAGCAGGCCGGGAAGAGGAAGTCAATTCCCGGCCTGAGATTACCAGCTCACACCATCTGATTATTTCGGATGCCGATAGTATTGTCCTGTTCGCTGTTTGCGAACAAATCGGGTTATGAGGTCTTTACTTCGATCTTACGCGGTTTAGCGGCCTCCGCCTTGGGAAGGACTACCTTGAGAACTCCATCCTTCATGGATGCCACTATTTTCTCGCGATCGATCGCGTTGGACACGGTAAACTGCCGATAATAATCGCCTACCGCATATTCACGCAACAGGATTGTCCCGTTCTGCTCTTCTGCTGCCCCCTTTCCTCGAATGGTGAGCTGATCCTCTCTTAGATCGATATCAACGCCTTCAATGGGAACACCGGGCATATCCGCCAGAAGTGTCAGCTCGTTTTGTGATTCGTAAATATCGACTGCGGGGACAAACATGGGCACGTTGCGGGTGCTCTCGGATTTGGTCTGCAGCTCCTGCTTTTCCTGCACTTGTAAGTCTTTGTCTGCCATAATAACACCTCCTGTATGAATTGAAGGCCTTCCACTCTCCGTTTGGATTATTCCGACTTTATCGCGATCTTCTTGGGCTTCATGTGCTCCGCTTTGGGAAGGACCAGTTTCAGTACACCGTTCTTGAACTGAGCATCCACACCATCGGCATTGACAGCATAGGGAAGTGTCAGTGCTTTTTGAAATTTCCCCGTTCTGCGCTCACGGCGATGATAGCTGACATTTTCGACTTGCTCCGGCTTTCTTTCTCCGCGCAGGGTTAGGGTCTCTTTTTCCACCGAGATATCGATGTCTTCCGGTTTGAACCCGGGAAGCTCAGCCTGGATGTAGATCTTATCGGCATCTTCGCTCACATTCAGGGCGGGGAATACGCCGGACGTCATGGCAGCCGGACCTCGTCCCATAACATCGGAAAAGAGCCGATCCATTTCCCTCCTCAGCCGCTCCATTTCCCCGAAGGGGCTTTGAAATTCGGAAAACCTCGGATAACGGATAATAGCCATAATGCTTACCTCCTTGCCTCGTTTTTACTATCTGAAATATCGACTATTTTGCCCTTTCGATGCGAACTTAAGGCCGCCTCCGGCAGCTGTCAATACACGCTAAAAAAAATTTTCGTGTAAATTGATCCCACGTATTAAAATAATTATCGTGTCTACTGAACAAAGAGATGGCACATGAGTCTTTCAGTTCAGTTGGCGAGCGACTAAAGGAGGAGTCAATTCATGGAAAAGGAGAGGTCTTCACATGCCAACCGGGAAGCAACCGCCGATTGCGCATCGCCGCCCATCGATCATCTCACCCAATCCCAGCTGCATCGACTTATGGAGGTCTTCAAACGTTGGAATGAGTCCGCTGCCACTCCCTACGTGCGCAAGGTGCGCGGAAGATACTGGCTCGCCTTTCTCATGCTTCGCTTCACCGGTGCGAGAATCGGCGAGATCTTGAGCGTTAACGATTCATCCCACATAGACTTCAGCCAAAATGAAATTAGAATCGTTGCCGGTACTCGTTCTTCCGGGAGAAGCCCGGCAAGGGTCATTCCAGTTCCGGCTGCGGTCGTTGCTCTGGTTTCGCGTTATCGGTCGGAGTTTCCCGGAATGAGAGGAAGAGTTTTTACCCTCGATCCGGGCAATTTCAGGCGGAAATTCTACCGCAGGGCCGAAGATGCCGATATCCCCCGCGAGCTCTCACACCCTCACATTCTGCGACACAGCCGTGCTATCGAGCTGCTGCAAGCGGGGGTGCCGCTGATCACGGTGCAGCAGCTGCTGGGACACACCCTTAGCAGCACAACGGCAATCTATCTGCAATGCCCGCAAATAGCAGCGAAACAGATCCTGGATGAGAAAGGCCTGTTGTGAGATCATGGAGGACAAAGCTTTTGTCAGCTTTTGCATTCGCGTTCTGTAGTGCTTGAGATCGATCACGGAAAATGACATAATTCCGCCTCGATAATAACTCCCCCACAAGGATAGGAGCAGAAGCATGGCAAAAAGCGCTTACATTCGCTCCATAGGTCGTTATCTGCCAGAGCGGAGGCTTACCAATCAAGATCTGGAAAAAATGGTCGATACCACAGATGAGTGGATCTTAACTCGAACCGGCATTCGCGAAAGACGGATACTCGATCCCGGCCTGGGAAATTCATACATGGCCACGCGTGCCGCCCGCGAGTGCCTCGATCGCGCGGGGGTCGATGCCGACGAAGTTGATGTGATTATTGTGGCGACCGTTACCCCGGACATGTTCTTCCCTGCCACCGCCTGTCTGGTGCAGAAGGGGATTGGGGCGAAAAATGCGTGGGGGTTCGATCTTTCGGCCGGATGCTCCGGATTTGTATTTGCTCTTTCCACCGGAGCGCAAATGATCGGATACGGCCATTATAAAAAGGTACTGGCGATTGGCAGCGATGTCATGAGCAGCATCATCGATTACGAGGATCGAAGCACTTGTGTACTGTTTGGCGACGCAGCCGGGGCGGTTCTGCTGGAGCCCTGCCCGGAAGAAGGTTACGGAGTCCTGGACTTTATCCAGAGGATCGACGGCAGCGGGGGGGATTTCCTGCACATGAAGGCCGGCGGCAGCCTCAAGCCGGCGAGCCTGGAGACCGTTCGAAACAAAGAGCATTACGTTTATCAGGAAGGGCGGCAGGTTTTCAAGTTTGCCGTTACCGAGATGGCCGAGGTTTCGGCCAGGATTATGGATCGCAATGGACTGAGAGGCGAAGATGTGAAGCTTTTTATTCCTCATCAGGCGAACTTGCGCATCATCGACGCCAGTGCCAAGCGTATGAGAATCGACCCGGAAAAGGTGGTCATCAATATTGACAAGTACGCCAATACTACCGCCGGAACCATTCCTCTCTGCCTGTACGAAGCGGTCAATGAAGAAAGGAAGCTCGCAAAAGGGGACTACCTGGTTATGTCTGCCTTTGGAGCCGGCTTTACCTGGGGAAGCATACTGATGCGCTGGTGGGAGTAGACTTTCGGCTTCCGCAGTACCTGCAGCCATGCCAACGGCCGCTCTACAGCGTTCCCTTCGGGTCGAGAATTGACGGTTAACAATAAGGCGTTATTATAAGTTGGAGGCTAATGATACGAAAGGAGCAGATATGTTCGAGTTTGAATATAATTCTCAATATATACAAGACGAAAGCGGTGAGCTCTACCTTTGTCCGTGGGGAGAGTTTCAGGAAGGCAGAGCTTACCGGGCGGATTTGATGAGACATTGTATTCAGGATGAGGCCGACGTTCAGCTGCATGCCTTTGAAGGACGCTAGCGCAGTTGTTGAAGCTTCTGACTGAATGAGCAATTCGAAAAAGGTCTGGCTTGCCGGGCCTTTTTCATTGTGGCCTCAGAATCGCTGCCTCGCAGGTTGAATCTTGAATGTCTCACTCGACAGTTGACTTTCTGTCAACCGTTGGAGGGACTACTTCTTCTTTGCGGGCTTGCCGGACGCAGCGTTTGCTTCTGCTTCTTCCATCTGTTTGGTAGCCCTGTCAACTCTTCTCATCTGTACGTAGATGGCGAAAGCCGTTACAAGGGCCGCGATTATGTAAAATATCCAATGCATCTCGATCCCTCCCGTATAAAATCCCTTTGTGCAATATCTGGCTCTTGGTGTTTTAGTGCACATTTTCCATAGCATGAAAACACGAAGGGAAAAAAGCACGAAAGATATTCCATCCGTGTCCATCCGTGTCTCTCTTTACGAAGCTGCGGTGGAAGGATATCATCAAAGCCGAGTTGTCTAAAGCCTTTTAGAGCTGAATTATACGGAGCAGTTGTGATCATCAGTGCCAGTCGCCGGACCGATATACCGGCTTTTTATGCGGGGTGGTTGATAAACCGTATCAGAGAGGGCTATTGCACCGTGCCCAACCCGTTCAACGCCAATCAGGTTAGCGAGGTTTCTCTGCAACCGCAGAATGTGGATGCCCTTGTATTTTGGACGCGCAATCCGCGTCCGCTCTTTCCCTTTCTTGCGGAGCTGGATGAGCGCGGTTATCGGTACCTTTTCAATTTCACGCTCTTGAACAATCCGCGTCAGTTGGATGCGCATGGTCCGAACGTCAAGAGCTCAATTCGAATTTTCCGCGAGCTATGCGAGCGGATCGGGCCTGAGAGGATTTTGTGGCGCTACGATCCTATCGTTTGCAGCAACCGCACCGACGCTTCTTTTCACCGCCGGACCTTCGAACAGCTCGCCGGCGAGCTTAAAGATCACACCAAACGATGTACCGTCAGCCTGGTGCAAGTTTATCGAAAAGCTGCCAGGCGCCTGCGGGACCTTGCCGCACAAGGAATTGAATTGCACGAGTGGACCGGTTCGGAAATCACCGCGCTGATGCAGTCTCTGTCAGACACTGCAAAACGCTGCGGGATGGAGTTATTCAGCTGCGCTCAGGAGACGGACTTTTCGGCTCATGGCATAAAGCCCGGCAAATGCATCGATGCCGATTATATTTCGAAAATTTTCGAGATCCGGCTGAGCGATAAGAAAGACCCGGCCCAGAGGAGCCATTGCGGCTGTTCGGTCAGTAAGGACATCGGCATGTACGATTCTTGCCTGTTTGGCTGCCGCTATTGTTACGCAACCGGCAGCTTCGAGCGCTCCCGAATGAATTACCGAAAGCATCGTGTGGAATCTCCGTCGCTGCTCGGATGGTACCTCCCGCAGCGCGATCGGGTTCAATCGCAACTGGACATCGATGTCGGAAGCCGATTGGCGGCGTCGCACAAGCGCCTGTTGTGATCCGGCATAAGGATATATATGGATCTGACCGCGCAACCATCATCATATATCGATGAATTGCGGAAGCTGCGTGTCGCTTTGGGAAAATCTTTGCCCCGAATAGATCTTCAAAACAGTGCTCGATCTATAGGCGATGCTCTGGCCGATCCGCTCTTCCCTTTTACCTTTTTGCTGCGCAATGTACGGCTTTTGCATCTGGAAGCTGGCTGGCGTGTTCTGTCCGCAGAGGCAAAAAGGCGCTCTTTGTTGAACCTGCTGCGGGAAAGATGTGGAATTTTTTATGAGGTAAGAGGCTGGCTTGAGCAAAAGACGGGCGAGTCGGATCTTGGTAAAGCGCTTCTTACCCAATCGCAGAATCCAGCTAAGCAGTTCGGCTATTGTGGGCACTGCGGCGGCTGCTGTGAAATCGCAGGCGGCCTGGCCGATTTTCCGGCGGGTGTGAAAATCCCTTCGGCATGGATAGATCTTTTCGGTAACGGGCTGGGGCCATATCACCGTTTCTGCCCGTTCCTGTGGGAAGCAGGCGGCGAGGGCCTCAGCCTTTGCGCGATTCATGTATGGCGGCCCAATCCCTGTCGACTGTTTGCCGAAGAGGAGTGCCGCTTTCTTTTGGCCGACCCCGATTTCAACACGCTGGGTGATCCGGCCGCATTGCTGCACGCCGGCGGCATCCTGGCGGCTTGCCTTGCTGAGAATCCTGCAACTGAGCGTGCGCTCACCTCGGAGAATGCGGAGAATCAATAGGGCATTTAAGGACTAGAACCCTTGTGCCTTTCGTCGTGAAAATGAGCTTTTGTTTGCGGTTTCGTCCCTGCAGCGGGCTCTGAGCTCTGCTGCGAGGGATTTGCGCTTGATTGCCTTTTTTGGTTGCCAGCTTCGGCCAGCTTTGCTATCCGTAAAGCCATCCTTGATTTTCCGTAGCCGTTCCCAGTCATTTGTCGATAAAGGGTGAACCGGAGCACTCATGCAAGGCAGCTCGCTCAAGGGGATGCACAGGCGCAGACATTTCAAACACTCTCTATTGCCCTGGTTAAACGGGCGATGGGGTTATCCCCTTAAGGATCGACGGTATAATGACTCCGAAAGACCTCTTGCCGGCTGATGAGACATTGATTCGCGACATCCGCCGTATGATTGATGAAACGCGTTCATCCGTTGCCGTGGCGGTGAATGTCTGTGTAACCTCTCTCTACTGGCAGGTTGGCAAGCGAATTCATCAAGAAATTCTAAAAGGTGCTCGGGCTGAATATGGGGAAGCGATTGTCTCGACACTGTCGAGACAATTGCAGAGTGAATACGGGCAGGGATTTTCGGCCAAAAACCTCCGCCACATGATCCGCTTTGCAGAAGTCTTCCCTGACGAAGCAATTGTCTCGACGCTGTGGAGACAATTGAGCTGGTCCCATTTCAAGGTAATCATCTACCAGAAAGAAGAATTGCAGCGGGACTTCTACGTCCAGATGTGCCGGATCGAACGCTGGAGTGTGCGAGCCCTTCGGCAAAAGATCGACTCCATGCTTTATGAGCGCACTGCCATTTCCCGCAAGCCGGAAGAGCTTATCCGCCACGAGCTTGCTTCCCTTAGCAAGGAAGACCGCCTGACACCCGATCTGGTCTTTAAGGATCCCTATTTTCTTGACTTCCTTGGCCTTCGGGATCGGTATCTCGAAAAGGACCTGGAAGATGCCATTTTGCGGGAGTTGGAGCAATTCCTCCTGGAACTGGGAGCAGGGTTTTCATTCATCGCCCGGCAGAAGCGGATAGAGGTCGATAACGACGACTATTATATCGATCTCCTTTTCTTTAACCGCAAGTTGCGGCGTCTTGTCGCCATCGACCTTAAACTCGGTGATTTCAAGCCTGCCGACAAAGCGCAAATGGAGCTCTATCTACGCTGGTTGGACAAGTATGAACGCCAGGGTGATGAAGACCCACCTATAGGACTTTTACTGTGTGCGGGCAAAAAACGGGAAACCGTGGAGCTTCTGGAGATAGAAAAGAGCGGCATTCGGGTTGCCGAGTACCTGACCGAGCTACCGCCGCGCGATGTTTTGGCTCGGAAGCTACATAAAGCCCTCGACCACGCGAGGAAACAATTCCAGAATCAGCTTGAGACGAATAGCGACAGATTATCCTCATGAAGCTCATCAATAATACCGGCACAAATCGCGTGATCGATGTTTTGCGGCAAACGGTGCGATCCGGCGCCTCCTTGGATATCGCCTCTCCAGCCCTATCTTTGTTCGGTTTTTTCGAGCTGCGGGACCTCTTGAGCCATGTAGCCGATTCACGCCTCACACTGCCCCTCCATGCCGATGGGGACTTGACGTTCCTTGGCTCCGAAGCGGATCGGGCCGCCCGCAACCGTCTGCAGGTACGATGGCTCGCGCGTGAGTGCGCGAAATGGATTCATGAGAAAACCGAGGTGCGGGCATCCTCGGCTCCTTTGCTGCAATCGGCCTACCTCGTCCGGCATCCGGACACGGCGAAAAGCAGGATGATCACCGGCCATTGCCCCCTGTCAACCGATGGCCTGGGGCTTGCGCCGGGCAATCAACTCAGCCTGATCCAGTGCTATCGTGCGTATTCTTACGGAGAGCGGGAGACTGAATGACTTCAAGCGCAATCCCCAGCAGTTCATCGAATTGGTAGGAGACTCAATCAATCGAGTCAAACGGCTGGCCATCGTCGACGGGATCAAATATCAGCGGTTGGGAAACGAATACTTCTATGCCCAGGAACCGTTTAAACAAGAAGAGCTGACCGGTTATCTCAAGAACATGCTCACTGACACCCGAAAATCGGTGTTTGAACATGTCGTGTACGAATCGAATATCGAGGCCACCTTTGCCGACCAACTGGAGAAAAACGAAGCGGTTAAGGTATACGCCAAGCTCCCCGGCTGGTTCAAAGTGCCGACACCTCTTGGCTCATACTGCCCAGACTGGGCCGTCCTGGTGGAAGTGGACGGTGCCGAGCGCCTTTACCTTGTCGTCGAGACCAAGAGCAGCATGTTTCCTGATGATCTTCGGGACCGCGAAAACGCAAAAATCGCGTGTGGTAAAGAACACTTCAAGGCGTTGGAAACAGATGACAACCCGGCAAAATTCGTCAGGGCTTCAAGTGTCGATGACGTTTTTTCGATACCGTCATGAATGGGGAAGGCGCAGAATTCGGAAGAAATCGTATGCCAAGAAGAATATAATTCTGCGTCTACTCCTACCTGTTCAATCGTTTGTATGCCTCGTCTATCCAGTCATTGATATTGGAAAGCTTTCTCTCTGTCTCCTTGATCGCATCTTCGTTCTCATCGATCCACCCTTCCACGACGCTCCTGAAACTACAACCAAGGGGCACGGTTCCTTCTCGCAGATGTAAGAAACGAAGTCATGGATCAGGTGAGCTGTTTTTGGACATGCCGGGAGAGTGAAGTTATGAGCGGGCTCGAGTGCCTATGCGCAGCAAGCCACGCCTGTAGTTGCAGAAGGTGAGCTTTACAGGAATCAAATGAGTGAGAAAAGGCATTGACGTGGGGATGCCGGCGTTATGGAATTCGGCCGGTTGGTCGCTTTGACAAAATTCCAGGGGAGAGTGCTTCTGCCGGACAATCAGGAAGGCATATTGGTGGGGGGCTCTGTCTCGGAGTGCGCTTCCGGCGGGCGCTCTATGAATTTTTCAGAATCGATTTGGGCCGGTTTTTCGGTAAACTAAACGGCGACGGGCTGAGCTCTTGTCCCATTCTTTAGGGCAGCCCAACCCGTGCCGCGTGCTTGAAAAGCTTAAAGGCCGAAGCTTGCAGCAGACGTTGTCGGCGTCTGCTTGCAGCGCGGCGAAAGACGACGACGCATCCGTCGGTTAAGTGGTCTGCTGGATGGCCGATAGCTGCCAGTTGGAGCCGGACCCGATATCCCGGCTGAATGTCCAATACTCCTGAAACTTCACCGGACTGAGCCGATCGCCTTCAACCACCTCTCCGGTCTTATCGTCCACCGTGTAGTCCAGAAGGTTGGCCGTAAAGAGGACGGTGACAAAGTCTTTGCCCGTCTCCTGCCAGATCTCGCTGAGCTCCACTTTGCGAACGGCAATATTTTCCAGCCGATTGATCCGGCCCTGTTGTGCCATTGCACCGAATTCTTTGCGGAACATCTCCGCCATTTCAGGAGTCAGCATTTTTTCAATGCCGTCAAGACTGCGGTTCATCCAGGCTGCCTGGATGCGGAAAAACATATCCTGCGCCGTATCTTTGAAAGCCTCTTCGCTGAAGGAGGAATCGAATTGACGCACCTGGGCAAGACCCGCGTCCTTTTCTCCCGACCATGGGATGGGTTGCTGAGCGCCTCCGGAAGATGGCTCAAGACGTGCGTATTGGGAACCTCCCCCGGAGTAGGGATCGCCTGCATTATAGTAGCCGGTCGAGGCAGAGCTTTGCTGCTGTCGTCTGCGGAAAAACTTCATGGCAAAATAGATCAGCAGGCCGATCAGCGCGATGTCCATCAACCCAATGCCTCCGCCGCCAACGCCTCCGCCCGCGGCTGCGTGGCCGCTGCCTCCAAACAACATGCTGCCGAGGAGGCCGCCGGCCAGGCCGCCCATCAGTCCCTGAGTGAACGGGCTGCGGCTCCAGCCGCCCGAATACGGTTGATTGGCGGTCTGCGACGAGCTGCCGGAAGAGGTCCCGTAGCGAGAGCTGGAAGATGGATTGGAGGGCGAGCTCGGCGTTGAATAGGATCGGCTGCCGCGGCTGCCGAAAGATTTTCCTCCTCCAACCCGCGCCCAGGCCTGCGCTTCAATGACCAGCGAGATTGCGAAAACCAGTATCATCAAGAAAACGAGTGGAACTTGACGGTCTTTTTTTAGCTTCATTCGAGTTTTTCTCCTTGTCAAAATCATCAACATGCAAAGGCGGCTGCATTTGAATCTGCAGAGTTTTTCAGCCCGATTTTTAACAAACGGGAGGCCGGAAGGCAATCTAAACCGCTGACGACGCGGTCGATTTTGTCTTTTGAGGGGATCGCTTTGGCCTGTGTTCGGCAGCCCTTCGAGAGGCGCAAAGAGCCTTTCCTCTGTTGACAATTTCCGCCATCCCTGTTCTTTTGATACGCGCGTCTTGCCGGAGCGGAAGCTGCTCACGTCTCCGGTGCTGTTTGCGAAACTTCGATGTGCCGGGCTGTTGCCTGAGAAAAGAACCGCAATGACTCTGATAGCGATAGTCGGCCGACCCAAT
>Ga0068714_10003910_pt1 | contig 17143 bp, 14 predicted proteins | sample MTBNYHSulfiMetaG_FD_62988 | JGI IMG/M metagenome (GOLD analysis project Ga0068714, IMG submission 62988) | Enrichment culture microbial communities from rom New York Harbor, USA that are MTBE-degrading - MTBE-NYH (New York Harbor Sulfidogenic)... | ecosystem: Environmental > Aquatic > Marine >...
CCCTCGGCATCGGTATAAGGCAGCGAAATGGTATTGCTCTTGATGGTGATGCCCCGTTCGCGCTCGATTTCCATCGTATCGAGCATCTGATCCTTGAACGTGCGCATGTCTGCGAGGCCGGTCGCCTGTATCAGCCGATCCGCCAACGTTGATTTCCCATGATCTATATGGGCGATTATACTGAAATTACGGATATCCACAGTTAAGCAACTTTCCTTTTTTTTCCTTCAAAATCCCCGGCGCGGAGCTGTATCATCTGCGCCGTGATGCTGACGGCGATTTCTTCCGGTGTCTCGGCACCGATAGCGATGCCGACAGGCGTATGAACCCTTTTAAAATCATTTTCCGAGAAGCCTGATTCCTTCAAACGGCGGGATATCTCCTCCCGTTTACGGGAACTGCCAACCATGCCGATATAACCGGCGTCACTTCGAAGCGCCTGGGTCAGCACGTCCATATCGTGCATGTGCCCCCTGGTCGCGATCAACACGTACGATGTCTCGTCCACATCCAGCTTGTCGAAAACATCGTCGAACCGCATACACAGAACCTTTGAAGCCTGGGGGAAATCTTCGGTTTTCGAATATTCCGACCTGTCATCCACGACCACGATGTCGAAGTCCACCATTCCGGCTAAAGGGGTCACCGCCCTGGATACATGGCCGCCCCCGAACACGTAAAGGATATGACGCCTGGTGACCGGCTCGATTAAAACCGCCGTAGAAAAACCGTGGTCATCCTTCACGTGCCTTACAACCGGCCGTTTGCCTCTGAAAAAATCCTCAAACAGCGCGGCAGGGTCAACCTCACAGAGTCTCCCCAGGCTGCCTGTCACCTTTCCGCCGCGCTCGATCAGCATTTTTGGCGCAACCGTCCCTGGACTCCATTGACTTTCATCCATCCCGGTCACCAGCACGCCGGCAAGCCTTCGGGAGGAAACCTCCTCCAGCTTCTCGAACAGGGATAAGTCCGCCCCTTTCAAAAAGGATACGGGCTCTATAAAAAGCTTCATTTCCCCACCGCAAAGCATGCCGGTTTCCCCCGCTTTTTCACCGCTTAGATTAAACGAAAGCGTCATCGGCCTGACGCTCGAAATGATTTCGTCGGCGCGCTTGCAGGCCTCCGCCTCGACCAGGCCGCCGCCAACGGACCCGAAAATCACCTTTCCGTCCGCGATCAAGCATTTCGCGCCTTCGGCTCTGGGGCTCGACCCTGCTTTATAGATGACCGTCGCCAAGGCCGCCGAACGGCCTTCCTTGAACAGCTTTAAAAGTTCAGAATAAAGGTTCACGCGGTTTCTCCACCGCGGGTGGCAAAAACCTCGAATCGCTTCCCCGCGATTGATCCAGCCACCACGCGCTCCACCTGCCCGAATGAACGTGCCAGGATCATCGTCGCCAGGGAACCCACCGCTCCGGCATCATCCATCAGATCAATCTTGTTCAGGACCACCACCCTTCGCGCACCGGCAGGACAATTCTTGAATAATCCGGTTTCCAGAAAAAAAAGCGGAAGGATGGATTCCCTGCTGATGATTTCCCCCGGTTTGAGCCCTGTAACAGCTTCGAACCTCTCCATTCTGAAAACCAGGTCTCCGGAAACCGGTTTCCCGAGGGCTTCCAGACCAATCACTGCAACCACGACGGTCGTCGAGGAAGGAATGACCGGCTCATGGGCCGCCGGCGCCTTCAAAGGTCTTCCTGCAGCACCGTCCGCCTCGACGATCAAGAAATCCATCGGAACCTTCGAAAACAACCTGTCAGCCGCTTCAGGGTGGATTCCACCGATCTTTCCGCCTTCGACACCCTCCCTGCCTATGAACAACCCGGGGCCTTGCCCGAAAACCTTCTGGAAAGATACGTCTTCGTCATCCCAGTAAACAACGCTTCCGATCCCTTCAGCCTCCGCCGACCTCACCTTGGTGGTCGTCGTCGCGATGGCTTTCCTCCCCGTGATTCCTGCCTCTTCAACGAAAACACGCATCAAGGAGCTTTTGCCTCCGCCGCCCACCAGGGCAATCAGCTCCCTGGAAGAAAGACACAACGCTCCGATGATCGAAGAGGTTTTACGGCTGGAAACCATCATTTCTTTCTGAGCACACGGCTGTCTCCGACGCGTACGGTCAGCTGGACGCGGTCGAAATATTCGATCAGCGGGATCGTGTATTTCCTGGAGGTGCCTGTCATGTCTTTGAATTCGGGGGTTGTAATTTCCCCTTTTTCTTTCAAAAATGCAACTAGATCCGTCTCCAGCCGGTCGATTACCTCATGGTGGAAGTAAAGATCTTCTTTCACCTTGACAAGCACGCCGTCCTTGACCAGCACATCGAGTATCTGCCGGGCACTGTCTCCGGTAAATTTTGTTTTGAGTCCTTTAAAATACGGGGGCTGAAGCCCGCTCCTCTGATAAATCTGCTCGAGCTCCCTGCGGATTTTCCGCTGGTCCTCACCCAGCGTTACGCGATGCTCCTCCAGGCGGACCGTATCTTTTTCAAGGACAAGCAGACCCTCCCGCACGAGCTGCTGGACAACATAGGAAAAAAGTCTGGGATTCTTGGCCCCTGCCGTCCTGGACTTTAACTCCTCTTTCGCAACGCCTGCTTTCAAGGGGTGATTCTTATGATACTCGGATACAACATTCACGACTTCATCCCGGACACGCTTTAAAAACCCTGCATGGATCAAAAGCCCGCTGTCGTACTGAACGATCTTTTTCCGGGCCATCAAAACCTGGAGAGATTCCTCCAATTTTCTGGCTCCGGTATTGGTCAAAAACGGCAGTTCCCGTTGTTCAAGACCCTGGAACCGTCGCAGTTCCACGAAGAGTTCAACGATCTCTGCCGGGGAACCTTCGGCGAGCGTTTTCATTTGATCCATCGTAACCGTTGACAGACGCCTGCGCTTTCTCGGGAGAGCGTCCAGAACACGGCCGCCGCCAATCGTCCGGACAGGGGAGTAGCTCCGGATTACGAACTTGTCACCACGCAGCACCGCAGTGGGGGAGTCAAGCCTTATCTGGGCGTAACATCGCCCGCCCGGCTCCAGTTCATCTCGATCCAGCAGAACCACGGTCGAAATGATTTCCGAGGTGCCGGTATGAAAACGAACCTTGCTCCGGTTCTTCACTTTTCTGGGTGCACTGTCCAGCAGTCCGAGGTCCACATCCACCATGAACGTGGGCCTCAATTCACCTTTCCCGGCAAGGATGCCGCCGCGCTCGATAACCGCCCGTTCGAGCCCTTGAAGGTTGACGGCCGTTCTCAACCCGGGGCCGACCGACTCGACCTCCCTGCCGTGGACCTGGATTCCGCGCACTTTGCTGTCGACAGCCTGAGGGTAAACCGTCACTTCCCCACCGACGGAGATATGCCCCGATATGCATGTGCCGGTGACGACGGTGCCAAAGCCTTTCATACTGAAAACCCGGTCTATCGGAAGGCGGAATATATGTCCTGGCTCCTTTTCGGGAATTTTCCCGGCGAGGTCGTCAAGAATTTTCTTCATTTCCTCGATGCCCTTGCCGGTCACCGAGGAAACTTCCACCATCGGAGCATCGGCAAGAAAGCTGCCGGCCAGATAATCGGCCGTTTCTTCTTTTACGAGCTCCAACCACTCGTCGTCAACCATGTCGATTTTTGTAAAGACAACCAGGCCGTAATGAATATCCAAAAGGCTGCATATTTCAAGGTGTTCCCTGGTCTGCGGCATCACCCCTTCGTCTGCTGCGATCACCAGTGCAACGATATCAATCCCGGTGGCTCCGGCTACCATATTCTTGACGAACTTTTCGTGCCCCGGAACATCCACAATACCCAGCAGCTTCCCACCGGGCAGTTCCATGTGTGCAAACCCCAATTCTATTGTGATGCCACGGCGCTTTTCTTCCTTGAGTCGATCGGTCTCGATTCCGGTCAACGCTCTGATCAACGACGTCTTTCCATGGTCGATATGCCCGGCAGTACCGAGAACTATTTGTTTCATGATAAACAAATTTCTCCTGTAATGAATATAAACACAAAAATGAACCTGAAAACAAGGTATCGGGCAACCCAAATCCAATCCATCGCCTCGTGAGATAATTGTTCATTCCTGTCAAGGCGAACAGAGGTTGCATGCGGATCCCCGGGGCTGCGTGTCACGGCAGCGGGTCTGTACAGCCCGGATCGATATGGAAGGAATCGAAAAAACACCTCCCTTTTTCCCGCGCTATATCGGAAAAACAGGGAGGCGAATCGTGTTAATATTCCGGGGGCATGGTCTTTAGCTGGGCCAGCGTGAATACAGGTCCATCCTTGCATACAAATTGATCCCCAAGGTTACACCTGCCGCACATGCCTATCCCGCATTTCATGCGGTTTTCCAGGCTTAAAATAATGTTCTCCGGTGGGAAGCCCAGCTTTTCCAGCACCGGCTGCGTGAACTTGATCATGATCGGCGGACCGCACACGATCGCAATCGCATTCTCTGCGCTCGTTATCTTCTGCTCGGTAACCGCAGGTACGAAGCCGACGTTGTACTTCCAGTCCGGATCCTCGGTGCGATCCACGGTGATATGCATATTGATATCGTCCCGCTTCTCCCAGGCCGCCAGTTCATCCCTATAGAGCAGCAACCCTGGCCCCCTTGCACCATAAACGACCGAAATATCTTTGAACTTATCGCGGTTTTCCGGATCCAGCATGTAGATGATGCTCGATCTCAATGTGGTGAACGCAAACCCGCCACCGATGATCACGATGTTGCTGCCTTCCATGCGCTCCCACGGGTAGCAGTTGCCCAAAGGCCCGCGGATGCCCATAACGTCGCCCTCTTTCATGTTGTGCAGGTGGGTCGTGACGACTCCGACCTTGTTCACCGTAAAGCTGACGAACCCTTTTTCGGTGGGTGAAGAAGCAATCCCGATCGGAATTTCACCTTTCCCGGCCACCGAAAGCTCCGCAAACTGCCCCGGCGTGTAGGCAAATTTCTCTTCGTCCCCTTCGTTCAGAAACACAAACCGGAACGTTTTCAAGTTTCTGTCTTCAGTCTCGGTCACTATCCGTTCGATCCGTACCGGATAGGGCAAATAGGGATTATCCACAGTGTCTCCCTCCGTTTCAAACAAATCGACAAACGCCGAATATCTTGATCGCCTAATACTCATTCATCAACTTCGCAACCCGCCGGATATCAATATTGACCGGGCAGTAGCGAACACATCTCCCGCAACCGGTGCATTGCACTCCGGCACCGTATTTATCGACATAATATTTCAGTTTATGCATGAAGCGCTGCCGTACGCGCTGCCATTTCTGATCCCGTGGATTGTGGCCGGATCCGTGCAGGGTAAACAGTGGGAACATGCATGAATCCCAGTTCCGGATTCTTTCTCCAGCCCTACCGTGGACTTCATCCTGGATATCGAAGCACCAGCACGTGGGGCAAAGATAGGTGCACGTCCCGCAGTTCAGGCATGAAAACCCGATCTCTTCCCAGAAAGGTGCGTCGAAAAGTTCAAGTTCCTTCTTATCGGCGAGATTATCGGTCTCAATGGAAGAGACCACCTTGCCGGCCGCGGCCTTGGCGACCGCCTCAGCTGCTTTCAGGTCGTCTTCCCCGGCCTCCCGGCCTCCGCCGACATTGGAGAGAAATGTCTCCCCTTTATCGCTGAGAGAACGTGCCACATACCCCCCGTCCACCACATGGAGCAATACATCCAATCCCTTTTCGCCGAAAGGACTTCCCCCCACGGACGTGCAGAAACAGGTCGGACAGGGATCGGTGCACCCGAGGCCCACGAAGGTTGTGGCCTCGTACCATCTGACCCACCAGGGATCGCGGTATTCCGGGTTGTCGAAATTACGCCCGATCAACGGAAAAGCCGCAGCGTCACAGGGCCTGATGCCCACCACAGCCCGCGGGCCGTAATCTTTATCAGCTTCCTTCAGGATGTAAGCGTCTTCGGCGGCGGGCTCCATAGTACATTCGAACATCCTCATAGATTGGGGATAGACAAGGCCTTTCGCAGACAAACGCGTATTCTGAAATTTGAAATCAGGCTTGGCCCCTTCCTTTAAATCCCTGAACAAGTGGAAATCGCCCTCTTTCTGCGGGACATATACCTTGGTGTAATGCTCCTTCGCAGCTTCGAGAGCCTTCCCCCATTCTTCTTCGCTATATACCTTATCGGTCATATTTCCACCTTTTCTCAGCCGAGTCGGCAATGTTGCCGTATTACCGGACGGGCACTATTTAATGAAATCATTGTAATCGTCGGGCCTGTACACATCCAGGGGGGGTCTTGACTCCAGGGTCAGCCCGGCTTCCCATCCGAACAGCTCTTCGACGTCTTTGTTCAGTTTCTTTGTAAACTGCCGCATTGGAATCCCCACCGGGCAAACTCTTTCACATGCGCCGCAGTCCGTGCATCTGCCCGCGCAATGATACGCGCGCAGAAAATGGAATGTCATTGTATCGGTGGGATCCAGGCTTTTGCCAACCCATTGCGGCCTGCTTTCATCAACAAAACAAACGGGACAGTAACACAAAGGACAGGAATTCCTGCAGGCATAGCATCGAATGCAGTCCCCAATGAGCTGTTGAAAGAACGCCTCTTTCTTTTCCGGAGTCTTCTCTTCTATATGCCGGACATCCTTATAGCTATCGACATCGGTTTGTTCCTCGACCTTTTCTCCGAGGAGCTCGTCGTAAATGACCGGATTTCGGTGCCTGCATATCCGGCAGTTCGTTCTGAGGACATCCGCCTTCTTGATCTTCTCTTCGAACCCTGCTCCGCTGACGATGATCTCGTCACCTTCCTCGCGGTACTCCAGGATATCCTTGCCGTGGACCTTCCGTTGAACCGCCCTGTGATCAATCATTCCCTCACACGGGATACCAACAATATAAAGTTGCTCGCGTTTTATCTGATTCTCTATGATATGGGTCACGATATTTCGTGAATTACAGCCGTTGGCGACAATTCCGATCTTCTTCTCCTGCCGCTTTGTCAGATAATTGCACAAATTCAAACAGCAGTTGGAGTCCCAGTAAAGCTCATCAACGCGTGCCGCGTCCGTCACCTGAAACGGTTCGTTCATCAACGGCACCGTTCCCTGCCGGTACCCGATAAAAACCTCGACGTCTCCACTTTTCAGCAGCCTGCCGGCGGTTTCCCTGATTTTTTCCGTATACTTCACCATTATTCCACCTCTGCCGTTTTCTTGATAAAAAAGCGTGCAGGGCCGAGCTTCTTGACCGCCTCACTCACCTCACCGGCCACTTCGACGAACTTGGTGGCCTCGGCCGAGGATATCCATGAAAAATGCAGGCGCCCCGGTTCCAGCCCTATGTGTTCAAGCAGGCCCTTGAGCAATGCAAACTTTCTTCTTGCGTAATAATTACCTTCCAGGTAATGGCAGTCACCCGGGTGTCACCCGCTGACCCAAACCCCGTCGGCGCCATGGCGGAAGGCCGCGAGAATGAATTTCGGACTCACCCGGCCGGAGCACGGCACACGGATTATTCTGAAATGGGGAGGATATTGAAACCGGCTGACGCCGGCAAGGTCCGCCGCGCCGTAACTACACCAATTACAGAGAAAACTCGTGATCTTCGGTTCCCAGTCGTTCATCGATCTCTCCTGTTCGGTCCATCTCGGGCCTCCGCGTTCAATAGGCCCGGCTGCACGTTTAATATCACATCTCATCGATCATGGCCATGATTTGATCATGGTCAAATCCTTTAAGGTTGATAGCGCCGGAACGGCATGACGCCACGCATAAACCGCACCCCTTGCACAAGGCAGGGTTTATCTCGGCAGTGCCGGCGAAAGGCCCGTTCTGCCGGAAGGACGGTGCGGAATAAGGGCAAATCTCGATGCATATACCGCAACTCGCGCATACCGAGGGATTGATCCCTGCCACGGTCCCGCTGAAATGCACCGTGCCTTTGGAAAGCAGCGCCGTCGCCCGCGACGCCGCAGCCAAAGCCTGAGCAACAGACTCATCGATCGGTTTCGGGTAATGCGCCGTTCCACAAAGGAAAACGCCGTCGGTCGCAAATTCACTGGGGCCAAGCTTGGCGTGTTTTTCAACAAAAAAGCCGTCTTCATTCAAGGCCACCTTGAAAAACCGTGCGAGATTCTCGTCCTTATAGGGTGTTATTGCCGTAGCCAGGACCAGGATGTCGGCCTCGATTGCAAGCGGCACCCCGAGCACCGGGTCGATCAAGCCTATTTCCAGAGCATGATCGGCAGATCGGACAACCGGCTTGGCATCCGTTGAAAATTGGATAAAAATGATTCCGGATTCCCTCGCTTTCTTATACAAATACTCCCTTTCACCATAAGTTCGAATATCCCGGTTCAGAATATACAGGTTCATATCCGGGTTAAGTTCCTTCAGGTGCAGCGCGCTTTCGATGGAGTGCGTGCAGCATACCCGGGAGCAGTAGGGCCGCTCAGGCTCCCTCGATCCCACGCACTGAATAAACACCACGGATTTCATTTCCTTCAGCGAACCACCCCCTGCCAGGAAGCGGGAATCCAGTTCGAGATGGGTCAGGACCCTTGAATCCTCTCCGTACAGGTACTCCTTTGGCTTGTACTCGGAGGCGCCGGTCGCCAGAACCGCAACGCCGTGCTCGATGACTTTTTCCGCCCCGGAGGATTGTACTTTCGTCTTGAAGTTTCCGACGAATCCCTCCACCTCCTCAATGGATGCATCCGTCAGAACGTCGATATTCGGGTCGGAGTTGACGGCATCGACCAATTCCAGCAGACCCTCGCCCACGTCTTCCCCCTTCCAGGTTCGAAACAACCGCAGGGCCTGGCCGCCAAGCTCTTTATCCCGCTCCACGAGAGAGACACCGTAACCCTGTGCGGAAAGACTTCTAGCCGCTGTAAGGCCCGCTATCCCCCCGCCGATCACCAGTGCATTGGGGTTGACGGTTACTTCAGCCTCTTCAAGCGGCTCACTCAGGGCGACCTTGGCGACCGCCATTCGCACCAGGTCCTTTGCTTTTTCCGTGGCTGCATCAGGATCGTTTTTATGAACCCACGAATCCTGGTTCCGGATATTGGTCATCTCGAAAAGGTACTTGTTCAGCCCGGCGTTGACCAGGGTTTCCTGAAAAAGGGGTTCATGCGTCTTGGGCGTACAGGCGGCCACGACAATTCTGTTCAGATGATGCTCCTTGATCACTCCGGTCATGATTTCCTGCGTGTCCTGGGAGCAGGTGTAGAGATTGTCTGCCACGTATTCCACATACGGAAGCGAGGCCGTGTATTCCCGAACCGCGGGGACGTCGACAACGCCGCCGATGTTGATACCGCACTGACAAACGAATACACCTATACGAGGACGCTCCCCCCGGATATTTCTCTCTTCCGGGATTACAGCTGTTTTTGTAAGCGTATTGCGCGCTTCCCTAAGCAGCGCCCCGGCTTCTGCAGCCGCTGAACCGGCTTCCACAACCGACTGGGGTATATCCTTGGGCCCCTGAAAGGCTCCGCACGCAAAGATTCCCTCTCTTGAAGTGGAAACCGGTCTGAATGAAGAGGTATCACAAAAGCCTCCTTCGCCGAGCAGGATGCCCAAACGTTCCGCAAGAGCCTTGACCTCCGCCGATGTTTCCATGCCCACGGAGAGCACGACCATGTCGAATGTTTCGGTTCGCATTTCACCGGCTTCACCGACATAGCGTATGCTGAGATCTCCTGAACCGGGAATCGGATCGACCGTATGCACCCGACTGCGAACAAATTGGACGCCGTGCTTGTTCCGGGCATCTTCATAGTAACGCTCGAAATCCTTCCCATGGGTTCGCATATCCATATAAAAAACGGTGCAGTCGAGATCTTCCCCTGCATGCTCTTTCGCGATGACGGCCTGCTTGATCGCATACATGCAGCATACCGACGAGCAGTATGAATGATCGCATCTGTTCAGATCACGGGACCCGACACATTGAAGCCACGCGATTTTTTTCGGTTCCTTTTGATCGGACATCCGCAACAGATGTCCCATGGTCGGTCCGGAGGCGGAAAGGATACGTTCGAACTCCATTGCGGTAAAAACATTCGGATGTTTCGAATAACTATAGGTATCAAACCCGGTTGGATCGAAAGGCTCAAAGCCCGGAGCCAGAATCACCGATCCTACATCCAGCGCTACCGTTTCCGGCTGCTGCCGGTGGGTTTCCAACGTGACCGCCTTGGGTCCACAGGCCTCCACGCACTGGTAGCACTCGCAGCAGTAACCGCAGTTGAGGCATCTTTCCGCCTCAGCTCGTCCCTCCTCCGGGTCAAGACCCAGCTCGACTTCGTTGAAATTCCCGGAACGCTCCGAAACCGGAAGCTCGCGAACCCGCGCGCGCTGCCTTCTCTCCACCGCCGCAGGCACGGGCCGGTAAGACGGACTGTCCGGGGACGTCTTTGCCCGCCCCGCCTTGAGATCCTCTCCGTCCAGGTAGCGCCGAATGGATTCCGCAGCTTCCTTCCCCGCCGAAACCGCCCCGATCGCAAGCCAGGGACCACTCACGGCATCCCCGCCCGCAAACACCTCGGGCCGGCTCGTCTGAAAACTCACCTCGTCCGCCTCGATCGTACCCCAACGGGTGAAAGACAACCCCTCCGCCTCGCTCAAACCCGAAAGGTCAGGCCTCTGGCCGATCGCAGGAATCAGTTGATCGATCTGCATTTCATAGGTGTCGCCTTTCACCGGCACGGGTCTCCTGCGGCCGGATGCGTCGGGCTCCCCGAGCTCCATCCGGATGCACTTGAGACCGCTCACCCTGCCTCCCTCACGCAGCACCTCAACCGGCGCCGCAAGGTACACAAGCTTGACCCCCTCGGCCTCAGCCGCGCAGATCTCCTCCTCCCAGGCAGGCATCTCCGCACGCGTCCGGCGATAGACGATCGTCACCTCCTCCGCACCAAGCCTCACGGCCGACCGCGCCACATCGATCGCAACATTGCCCCCGCCGATCACCGCAACGCACCTGCCCACCGAAACACGACCCTCAAGATTCAACTCGCGCAGAAAATCAACCCCTTGACGGACCCCATCGGCCTCCTCCCCAGGAATCGAAAGCCTCATCCCGCTGTGCGCCCCTATCGCAAGATACACCGCACGATAGCCTTCCCCGAGAAGCGAATCCACCGTGAAATCCTTCCCAAGACGTTTCCCGAACGCAATCTCCACCCCAAGCCCGCAGATCACCTCAACCTCGCGATCCAACACCCCGGGCGGAAGACGGTGGTCCGGAATCCCCACTCGAAGCATCCCGCCCGCAACCGGAAGCGCCTCAAACACGGTCGAGCCGATCCCCCTGCGCGCAAGATGATAGGCCGCCGTCAATCCCGCAGGACCCGCACCCACAATCGCAACACGCTCGGAACGCTTCTCCGCAACCTCGGATACCACACCCCCCACATCCCCCAGGTCCGCCGCAAGCCGCTTCAAGTCCCGGATCGCAACCGCCGAGTCCACCTCAAGACGCCTGCACGCCTCCTCACAGGGATGCGGGCAGATCCGCCCCAGAACCCCGGGAAGCGGAAGATCCTCCATGATGATCCTGAGCGCCGCATCGTACTTGCCCGCACCAACCATCTGCACGTAACCCTGAACGTTCAACCCCGCAGGACACGCATAACGGCAGGGAGCCTTGTCCGCCTTCTGAATCCCGAAGGCACCCGGAATCGCCTGCGCATACTTCTTGTACGTCGCCTTGCGCTCACTCAACCCCATGTCGTAGTCGTTGGCAAGAACAACAGGGCACACCTCCACACAGTCCCCGCACGCCGTACACCGGGATACATCCACATACCGGGGCTTCTTGTCCAGCGTTACCCGGAACGCCCCGCTCTCTCCCTCAATGCTCTGGACCTCGGCGTTGGTGATAATCTCAATATTCAGATGCCGGCCGACCTCGACCAGTTTCGGCGAGATGATTCACATCGCACAATCGTTGGTCGGAAACGTCTTGTCCAGCTCGCTCATCACCCCCCCAATCGCAGGGGTCTTCTCAACCAGATGAACATAATACCCTGAATCAGCAAGATCCAGCGCCGCCTGCATCCCGGCTATCCCACCGCCAACAACCATCACCGAGCCGGTTACCTTTTCGCCCAAAATGTATCTCCTTTGCTCTTATCGAACGTTCGAAGCTCAAAGCATAAGGCTCGACGCCACAAGCCTGCTACCGGCTGCCCCGACAAGCCGCCTGATTGGTTGACAGGGATCGTTTCATCCCGACCCATGCTGGAACAATATATCGATTGCATTGCGGCTACATTATAGTTATTATGTAGCGGTTGATAAAGGTTTTTTTGATCGGAGGGGAGAGACGCATGGAATGGATGGATCTCGGGGCATCGGATCAGGCATTTATTTCCACCCTGGCCGCGCGGCCGGAAACGTCACTTGTATGGGCCTGCTTCACCTGCCGTACGTGTACCGTGAGCTGTCCGGTCACGGTCGTGAACCCCCTGTTCGACCCGGTCAAGATCATACGAAAGGCCGCTTACGGATTGAAGGGTGCCGTGCTCGAAAGCCGCGAACTCTGGTTGTGCACCGGTTGTTACGCCTGCCAGGAGCGTTGCCCGCAGAAGGTTCCAATAACGGATTTCATGACCCTTCTGAAGACTATTGCTTTTGCAGAGGGCCATGCCCCTCCGGGGGTGCGCCTGCAGCGGGATACCGTTGTGAAGGGGGGAGGCAGAATTTATCCTATAGATGACTTCGACAACAAGAAGCGATTGAAAGCCGGCCTTCCTGAGCTGCCTGTTTCATGTGAAGCCGCCGCCATTCTCTTTCCCGGCGATCCCGCGGCGGATAGGCCGGAACCAGAGACCTCGGAGAGGAAACATTCATGAACGACCATACCCTTCGGTCGAAATATTCGTTGTTTTTAGGCTGCACGATTCCTGCCCGCGGCAGAAACTACGAGATGTCCGCCCGCAGGGCAGCGGAAAAACTGGACATATCCTTTGAGGACCTGGATGGATTCATGTGCTGCGGGTTCCCTGTACGTTCGAGCGACAGCCATGCGGCCGATGTGCTTGCCGCCTTCAACCTGGCGCTGGCTGAGCAGGCCGGAACCAATGTGTGTGTGTTGTGCAGTTCCTGCGGCGCCCAATTAATGGAAGCCTCCCATGGTTTGAAAGAAAACCCGGAAAGACTTTCCCGGGTGAACGAGTCTCTGGGCAGGGTAGGGCTGGAATACCGAGGGGGGGTCAAGGTCCGCCATCTGGCCAGGATTCTGCTGGAGGAAATCGGGACAGGACCCATCGCAGATGCCTGTACAAAAAAGCTCGAGGGGTTGAAGGTGGCGGTTCACTATGGCTGTCATTATGTGAAGCCTTCGGAACTCCATGAGGACTTCGACAATGTCGAGGACCCGTCCTCGATTGAAAAGCTTGTTTCCCTTACAGGTGCTTCCTATTTGGATTATGAAGGGAAAAAACTATGCTGCGGGGGGCCCGCACTTCCTGTAGATGAATCCGCGGCGCTGGCCGTTGCCGGGCGCAAGATCGGGGCGGTCTCCGAGGCGGGGGCCGACGTCCTATGCCTTGTCTGTCCGTTTTGTGCCGTCATGTACGACGGCAACCAGAAGACAATCATGGAGAGGCAGGGTCTCGACCGGGAAATCCCTGTTCTTTATCTTACCCAGCTTCTTGGAATATCCATGGGTTTTGATCGGAAGGAGTTGGGGCTGAATTTGAACGTCGTCAAGGCAAAGGATGTATTGGGCCGGTGGTTTTGATCCTCTGGAATGCCTGGGAATGTATTGAGAGCCCATCCGGAAATCCCGGATGGAAACTAAATTAAAGCCACCGCTTGCGGCGTTTATAGGACTTGACGTCCTTGTAGGATTTGATCGCACCGGAGCTCGCAGTGCCCAGGTAAAATTCCTTGACGTCGGGGTTGTTTCTGAGTTCCTCGGCCTCACTTTCAAGCACAATCTTGCCGTTTTCCATTACATATCCGTAATGGGCTATTTGCAGGGCTATGTTGGCATTTTGTTCCACGACCACGAGGGTCGTTCCCTGTTCGCTGTTTATGCGCTTGATGATCTGAAAAATTTCCTTCACCAACAACGGAGCCAGCCCCAGCGAAGGTTCATCCAGAAGCAGCAGGGAAGGGTGGGCCATCAACGCCCGGCCTATGACCATCATTTGCAGTTCACCCCCGCTGCAATACCCGGACAGGGATTTACGCCGGGCCAGCAGCGCCGGGAAATAATTGTAAACCATTTCCAGGTCCTTCTTGTAGGGCTTCCCCCAACGGGTGGCGGTTCCCACTCTCAGGTTTTCTTCGACGGTGAGGTATTTAAATTGCTGACGCCCTTCCAGCACCTGGATGATTCCTTTCCTGGTAATTTGTTCCGGCGACGAGTTTTGAATCGGAGCACCATCGTATTCGATGCTTCCTTCGGTGACCTTGCCGTTTTCCGGCTTCAACAGGCCTGAAATCGCTTTCAGTGTCGTTGTTTTACCCGCTCCGTTGCTCCCGAGAAGAGAGACGATTCGTCCCTTTGGAACGGTCAAAGACACGCCCTTCAGAACCTGGATGACGTCTGCGTAAACCACGCTGATATTATTGATCAAAAGCCGTATATCCGCTTCCATATGTCTACCTTCTTTAACCGCCCGGCTTTCGCTGTTTCCGGGGAAAGGTCTTCGTGGCCACCTCAATAGGAGAAAGGCCAGAGCCTGAAACTGGAGCGCACAATCCGCCAGACTTCTGCGATGCCCTTGGGCTCGAATATAATGAATATCACGATAGCCAGGCCGAAAACGAACTCTTTGAGAGGAGCGATCGTTATTGCCGCCCCGACCGACGTGCCGAGATTCATGAGGATATCGGTGATGTGTGTCAATGTTTCATTCAGCAGCACGATGAAAACAGCGCCGAACACCGAACCCGGGATGCTGCCGAGTCCCCCGATGATGATCATGGCTATATATTCGATCGACAGCCAGAGGTTGAAAGGCTCAGGGGTTATGGCCATCATGTAATAAGCGAATAACGCACCTGAAAAACCGGCGAAAAAGGAACTGATGGCGAACGCAAGCAGTTTGTACCGAAATATGGGTATCCCCATCCCTTCAGCGGCAAGGTCGTTGTCCCTGATTGCAATGAAAGCCCTGCCGTAGCGGGTCCTGACGATATTAACAGCGAGCCAGGTCATGGCAACGAACGATACGAACACCACATAGAAGAATTTTTTGTCCGTGCCCAGATCGATTCCGAAAAGGGAAGCTCCGGGAAGAACAATGCCTTGCGCACCGCCCGTAAGACTGTCCCATTGCACCATCACGTATTCTATGATGAATTGTCCGGCCAGCGTAGCGATAAGGAGATACAAATGTTTAAGCCGGGCTGAAGGAAGCCCGAAAACGATCCCTACGAGCGCGGTAATGAACCCTGCGGCCGGGACCGTGACGATGAAGGGAAGTCCCGCCCTGGTTCCCAGAATCGCTGCTGCATAGGCGCCGACGCCGAAAAAAGCGCCATGACCAAGGGAAATCTGCCCGGTATACCCGATCAGCAGGTTCAGGCCTATCGCCGCTATGCTGTAAATCCCCATGATATTCAATACGTAGAGCGCATATGGATCGCTTATCAACGGAATAACAACAAATATCAGGAACAAGCCCGCGAGGGTCCACAGCCTGCCGAAATCCGTCTGATACACGGTAAGTTCACTGAGGTAGGATTCCTTGAAATTTCCGCATGGATGAAATTTGAGTCTGCGCATGGCGATGTCAACCTTTCGAGTTTCGTTGCTGCCGTAATCGGCGCACTTATACCCGTTCTATTTCCACGAGCCCGAACAGGCCATAGGGTCTTACCATAAGAATGAATACCAGGACGATGTAAGGGATCACCTCCCTGAGTGACGTGGAGATGTAACCACCGGTGAAGGTTTCGAGCAATCCAATGATCACTCCTCCCAATATCGCGCCTCCGATGCTGTCCAGCCCTCCGAGGATGACCACCGGAAAAACCTTCAGGCCTATCGCACTCAGTTCATGCACGTTGATTCCATTTATGATACCAAGCACGATTCCGCTTATCGCAGCCACGATGAAGGCGATCGCCCAGGACAGTGCAAAGACTCTGCGTACGTGCACCCCCAGCGAGAGTGCGGCCGGCTGGTTGTCAGCCACGGAACGCATATAAATGCCCTGTGAGGAATATTTGAAAAAGAATCCGAAAATGATCAAGAAAAGAATGCCTATGATAAATGTCGCAACGTAAACCGACGGCACACTGACCATTCCGATATCAATGGCCAGGCCCTCGGGGAGAAAGGATGGATAATTATGAATGTCGCCCCCGAATATGAAAAGCAGGAGGCCCCTGAACATGATCCCGAGACCGAGCGTCAACATGATCACCTCGATGAGCTTTTCACCGATCAAGGGTCTCAGAAAGAAACGTTCAATGATGAATCCTAGGATAAATGTGCCGACCAGGGTAAGGACAAAGGCCAGAACGATGGGCAGTTCCGCCCAGGCTGACAGCACCAGGAACATGAAGGCGCCTATCGCGAGCAGTTCGCCATGAGCCAGATTGAGAACGCTGCTGGACTTAAAGATCATTACAAAGCCGAGTGCGGAAAGAGCATAAAGAAAGCCCAGGGAAAGTCCGTTTACAAGCAGGTGAAGGAAAAATTCCATATAAACCCCCTTTTACTGAACGTCCAGTATCCGCACGGTCGTTTCTATCGTTCCCACATGCCCGTCACGATACCTCACGTCTCCGGTGACGGAAAGCTCATTTTTCCCCTCATACATGGCGTCGATCAACGTTTGATACTGAGTGAAAACAAATTTTCTGCGCACTTTCCCCGTCCTCGTCAATTCTTCATCGTCCGCATCGAGGAGTTTGTACAAGAGGATGATCCTGACAAGCTGCATCGGCGGAGGCAGCTGCTTGTTCACCTCGCTGACTTCGCCACGGATCAGCTCCTCGACCGCCGGTTGCTGGGAGAGGTCGGTATAGGTCGTATAGGGTATTTTGTGGTCTTCCGCCCAGTTGCCGACATTCCCGAAATCTATGTTGATGAATGCCGTGAGAAAAGGTTGCTCTTCCCCCCATATGACGGCTTCTTTGATATATGGGCTGAATTTAAGGCGCGTTTCTATGAAATCC
>Ga0068714_10003911_pt1 | contig 17143 bp, 18 predicted proteins | sample MTBNYHSulfiMetaG_FD_62988 | JGI IMG/M metagenome (GOLD analysis project Ga0068714, IMG submission 62988) | Enrichment culture microbial communities from rom New York Harbor, USA that are MTBE-degrading - MTBE-NYH (New York Harbor Sulfidogenic)... | ecosystem: Environmental > Aquatic > Marine >...
GTTACGAAGATCCCCTGGAATAAGCTAAACCGCATAAGCAAGCGCATTACATCCATTAAGGGTGTGAATCGCTGTCTTTATGACCTCACACCCAAACCCCCTGCTACCATTGAATATATCTAATCAAGACGATTTCTTGATTATTTGGGAATCAAATTTCTCGCTTCGATACGAACATCGTCATGGTTAAACAATATTTCATTAAATTTTACACTGGACGGGCCGCGTAACCCAGACCTTAACCCGAGACTTTCTTCATCAACTCTTTCAGTTTATTTACGGCTGGAGGGAGGACTTCTCCGATCTTTTCTTCAAAACGTAAATGACAACTTCTGTCCATTGGAGTTTCTCCCTGATTGATAATAACCAGACGGGCTCCTGATTTAAGGGCGACTCTGGGCATATCATTCGCAGGACTGACCACAAGACTCGAACCCACCACAACAAAAAGATCACAGCGGCTTGAATGCCAGAAAGAGTCCTCCAGGTCTTTTTCAGGAAGAGGATCGCCAAAATTCACAACACTCGAAACCAACCTGCCACCACAAGAACAACTATTCAACCCCAGGGATTTATCCACTTGAGTCTGGCAGCGATAACATCTGAGCTTCGCGACATTGCCATGCAATTCAGCCAACAGTTCATGCGGAATTCCGGAACGCAAATGGAGATTATCCACATTTTGAGAGATGAGGAACTTCAATTTACCTAAATTCTGAAGTTCGACAATGGCTCGATGACCTGCATTTGGCTCGACCGAGGTGAAGGATCTTGTTTTTGTTGGAAGTCCTTTTTCTTGTCTTGTCCAGATGCCATCCGGTCCCCGAAAATCAGGCAGACCCGATTCCGTACTAATGCCCGCACCGGTAAAGACGACAAGATATTTAGTCTCGAACATCCACTTGGCTAATTTCTTAATTCGTTCTTCTAAATCTTTCATGCTAAGCCTTCAACTCTTTTCATTTCCCTCCTTTACTGAAACCTGCCTTTCGGTAAACAGAGGGGGAAGGGAGATTCGTCATTGTTATTTTACAACTTCGAAAGAATTTTGTAAAAAAGTTATAATACCTTGGGTTTTGACCGAAAGCGAAAGGAGAGAGGATGAATCACGATGATTGGGTGCGACGGGAATTAAGGGGATTGAGCCAATCACTGGGGTTTCAATATACCCCGATTAAGGAAATAGAGAAGCGCCACGCCAGGCTCAGAGGCAACATGGAAAAGGAAGAGATAGAAGGTCTTTTGGTGGTTCAGAAGATGAATCTTTACTACCTTTCTGGAACGACTCAGGTTGGCCTTCTTTTCATATCTTTAGAGGGGAAACCGCTACTCATGGTCAAAAGGGAGCTTGAACGGTCCAAAGTGGAATCGCCGATTAAAGAGATCGTCTTATTAAAATCAATTCGAGAGATACCCACACTGATTCAAACCCATTACGGCAAACTCCCGAATAGCTTGGGGCTGGAGCTGGACGTCCTTCCTGTAAGAGACTACTTTAAATATCAAGAGCTTTTTGCAGGCACCAAGTTTATAGATGCCTCTCCGGTCCTGAGAGAAGGCCGTAAGATAAAATCCCCTTTTGAGATCGATCTGATGAGAAAGGCTGGAGAAATAGGGGAAAAAGTCTATAAGGAAGCAAAAAAAATCCTCAAGAAGGGGATGACCGAAATTGAGTTTGGTGGTCTCCTGGAGGCGGTTGCCAAGAAGTATGGCCATGAAGGGCTCCTCAGGGTGAGGTCCCTTAATTACGAGGCTTATACCTGGCATGTGTTAAGTGGTATTGCAGGGGGAATTGTTAGCCAGTCGGATTCACCCATGGGTGGGCTTGGACTTTCACCAGCCTTTCCAGTTGGCGCAAGCCTCAAAATTATGAAAGCCCATGAGCCTATCCTCGTAGATTTTGGAACGTGCTTTCATGGCTATCAGGCAGATGAAACCCGGATGTTTTCTATTGGAAAAATGAAGCAGAAGTTCGTTGATGCTTACAACGCCTGCAAAGAGATTCACGATGCTGTTCTGGAAAAGACACGGCCAGGGATGGATTGCGAAGCGATCTTTTTAAAGACCCTTCGACTGGCAGAAAAACTGGGTTATAAAAATAGTTATTTAGGGCCGCCAGGACTTCAGACCCGTTTTATTGGACATGGCATCGGTCTGGAACTGAATGAATTACCTTTCATTGCCCAGGGGCAGTCTTATCCCCTGGAGCAGGGGATGACTTTTGCTGTGGAACCTAAAATTGTCTTTCCGGGAGAAGGGTCTGTGGGACTTGAAAATACCGTGGTGGTCACTGAAACCGGTTACGAAATCCTTACCCCAGTTTCACAAAATATATTTCAGGTATGAAGCGTAATTCGTCGATTAGGAAAATACCTGAGAATGTTTATTGTTGCCAGAGATGAAAACACCAATCCTAAAAATCCGATAGGCCGGACATTCCTGCCCGGCAGAAAGTCTATCCTTACCCATATAATCTGTTCAAAACTTCTATCTTCCATGAGTGAAATCATCGGGAGACAAAGGCAACTTTCCCGATATCATCCTTTTTAATTTTTTGATCACTTCATGATCTTCACCCAAAAAAGGCTTGAAACCCCTTATTTCAAATTTGAATAAAATAATTGGAGACTCGTCTAAATAGTTAAAGTAGAAAGAAAGGGAGTGACGATATGAATAAGAAACTGATTCTCCTTGGGATTATCCTTCTGGCGGGCGTGGTGTTATCGGGCTGTGTTTGGTATGGAGGGGGGTATGGCTACGGTTATGGTCATGGTTACGGCTATAGCTACAATTATGGTTATCCTTATAGCCATGATTACTATTATTATGGATACCCCTATGGATATCCCTACCGATATCCCTATCGTTACCCCCATCGATACCCGCTCCCTCCTAGGGGAGATCATCATCACGAACCAGGGGATAGACCCCGTTATTAGCGACGAAATGAAAGGGTAGGGCAAGATCTTCGACAAAATAATCTCCACCCGGTTTTGGATAGGGAAATAATTTATTCAAAGTTAAAGACTGCTTTTACTCCTCTCCTTAAAATCATCTCATTTGATTCCTTCCATAACAGATGTTAAGTTTTTATTATGGGCAAGGAAAAGACCCAGCTTTTTGATGAATGGCCTGAGATTTATGATAGGTGGTTCACCACGCCCATCGGTTCTCTTGTCAAGCAGTATGAAATTGAATTGATCCTTGATCTGTTGAAACCCAAACACGGAGAAGTTATTTTAGATGCTGGCTGTGGAACGGGGATATTCACACTCGATATTCTCTCAATAGGTTCACCGGTCATCGGGCTGGATATATCCCTTCCGATGCTCATTCATGCAAGAGAGAAACTCAAGGGATATCCCTTCCAGATAGTTTCAGCAGATATCTTAAACCTACCTTTTCGAGAAGACTATTTTGACAAGGTCGTGTCAGTGACGGCCGTTGAATTCATTAAAGATGCCAAGGGTGCCGTGAAGGAATTATTCCGCGTTACCAAAAGGGGAGGGCATATTGTTTTGGCGACCTTGAACAGCCTGAGCCCCTGGGCTTCACGAAGAAATGCTGAAGCGAAAGAGAGACACACAATATTTGAGAGGGTGATTTTCAGATCTCCTGATGAACTACGCTCTCTTGCTTCTGTGAAAGGGGTGGCCAAGACAGCCATCCATTTCCGAAAGGAAGAAAGTATGGACAGGGCTGTTGAGATAGAGCAGGAAGGAAAAAGAAAAAATTTGAAGACAGGTGCCTTTGTGGCAGCGCTCTGGAAAAAGCCATAAAGCGTAGGTGTAGCCCCCTAATTAAGGGGTGTGAATCCAGCGGATCCGACAAAAATGTCATCATAAATCTTATCAAGCGGATTTGGTAGTATTTTTATAGGTAAGGGTAACGATCACGATCAACAGTGATTCCTTGTTTTTTTCACGGGATGTAGTTGGTTCGAGGGACAGGTCAAGGCTGCCGCTATAAGATTTTTTCCTACATCCCTGTCGGATCATGGTGCCCTTGGACAAAGACTGAGGGTTACGCGTGGGTGGCCGTCCGTGGCAAGGAGGAAAAAGGATGGACGAGAAGAAAAAATTATCAGTGGTCATTGAACACTGGGTCGAGCATAATGAGAGCCATATGGAAGAATATAAAAAATGGGCTCGAAGGGCTGGCGAGTTGGGTTTAGATCTTGTAAAGACCGAAATCGAAGAGGCTGTAGGAAAGCTCTCCCAATCCAATATACATTTGGAAAAAGCTCTAAAGTCGATGTAGCCTTATCATTTTATTTCTAATTCCTTCCTTTTTTGTGTGAGCATAAAAATATGACTGATCTCTTCGTCGATCAGAGCATCCATTTCAGCCTTTCCACGGTGTTCGGAAACCAGTTTTCTCATCGTGGTGTAAAAGACCACGGAATCCTTTTCAAAGGTTACCGCGAGATCTAAGGCTTCTACCGGCGTTTTGCACTTTGAGGCCAGTTCAGGAATATCTTTATTCCTTATAAACACATGACTATCGGCCGTCGCTTTCAAGTAGAGATTTAGCTCCTGGTTTGGATCGAAGAGGTCCCCTCGTTTTGCAGAATCGGGTAATCTCTCCTGCCATTTTTTAAAAAGCTCTATGTGTTTAGATTCCCACTCTGCAAGATCCAAAAAGATTTTTTGTGCAGAAGAATCAAAAGTATTTTTTGCAATCGTTTCATAGAATTTTTGTCCGTTTGACTCAATCTGGACACCTATCTGGAAAATCTCATCCGCATTGAAATCGAACGACATGTTTTTCCCTCCATGAGAGATTAATATTCAGCAAATTTAATCAAAGTATACCGACGAGATGATATTTGTGTCAAGGATTGATTGACACCCGATTGACACCCCGACCTCCCATCTTTTAAACTATTTTCAAAGGAGGTTTTTATGAAAATATCGAGTCTGGATAAGATCGAAAAGATCAAGGCATATATAGAAGGCGCAAAAGAAGTTTATAAGCAGGTCCCTATCTCCAAACAGGATGGTTCCCCCCACTTTTCCTTACGGGTTTTTACCATTGAGCCGGAGGGCCATACCCCTTTCCACAAACATCCCTTTGAACATTTAAATTATATCATAGAGGGCCAAGGATGTCTGGTGGAGGAAAACGGAAGGGAGCATGAAGTGAAAAAAGGTGATTTCGTTCTTGTCCTGCCGGATGAAAAACATCAATATAAAAACAGATCGCTCAAAGCCCCCTTCATCATGATTTGTGCCGTTCCTAAGGAATATGAATAATTTAACAGGTTGCTGAAAAATGGCCATCTGCGGTGTTTCCCTCATCCTTCGTCGTTTCGGCGTACAGCCAAGTACGCCTCACTCCTCAGGATTTCGGAGGCCTTGCATCTGGCCCTTTTTGAGCAACCTGGGAAAGATGATTTTTTCAGAAGCCTGTTAAAATATTCTTGTTAGGGTCTCATTGATCTTTTAAGAACTTTAACAAGATCTCATTAAAGGCCATGGCCTGCTCTATATTCGACAGGTGCCGGGCAGAGGGCAATATGAACAGTTTTGAATTGGAAAGATGTTTATGTATGGCCTCTGAGGCTGAGACCGGCGTTCCAGGGTCGTCTTCCCCAACCATAATGAGAGTAGGCAATTTGATTTCAGAAAGTCGGTCCAGATAATTCAGCTTCCGAATGGCCTCAGCACAACCAATATAACCCTGCACGGAAGTGGCCAGAATCTCTTTTCGTATGATTTCCACCATAGGGGGCCTTTGTTTGAGAAAGGACGGGGTGAACCAACGCTCCATGGTTTCGTCCACCTGAGCCTCCATCCCCTTGCTAAGCGCTTTATCGATACGCTCCTGCCATACAGGCTGCGCCTCCGAAGGAACGATAGCAGCCGTATCACATAGGGCCAGACTTCTGAGCCGATGGGCGTGGTTCAAAGCGAGAGACTGACCGATCATGCCTCCGATGGATAACCCGACGTAGTGGACTCTGTCGATTTTCAAAACATCCAGTAATCCAATGACATCGTCCGCTAAGAGTTCCAATGTATAGGGACCAGATGTGATGTCGCTCTTGCCGTGACCACGCATGTCATAACGGAGCACCTGGAAATGGGAATTCAAAACATCCCTTTGAGGATTCCACATCAGCAGGCTGGATGCCAATGAATGGCTGAGGACCACGACCGGAGAGTCCTCCTTGCCAGAGAGTTCGTAATTGATTTCAACGGTGTTTGTCTTGATTCGCATCGATTCACCCCCTCGATTTATTTCTCTAATACCTTCAAAGCCTCTGGCACCGTAGCCTGGGGACTGATCTTGTACCAGACCGCGATGATCCTACCTTTTTCGTCGATCAGAAAAGATGAGCGAATGATCCCCTCAAATTTTTTCCCGTACATTGTTTTTGGCCCCCAGGCCCCATAACTTTCAGAAACCTTGTGGTCGGGGTCCGAAAGGAGAGGGAAATTCAAACTATTTTTTTCAGCAAACTTCTTTTGTGTGGCAGGCGGGTCAGGGCTGATCCCTGCCACAGCCACTTTCAATTGAGCGAGATGCTTCCCGGCATCTCTCAGGCTAACCGCCTGAACTGTTCAGCCAGACGTCCCAGCCTTTGGATAGAAGAAAAGAAGAAGCTTGCCTCCCTTAAAATCTGAGAGGAGGACCTTCTTTCCATTTTGATCTAAAAGTCCAAAATCCGGTGCCTTGCCATTTGGGCTAAGTTTCATTTTCCTCTCCCCTTTGATGGATGGATGATCTACCCCGTATGATCCCGAAAGCCTCAGTCTTAAAACTGGGGATGTTGGCAATTTCAAATCTAAAGGGTAAAGAAAAACCTCGTCCTTTAGAACAGAGATATACGGGGTTTACCTTTCAGGTTAAATGAATCAAATATGCTTGTCAACCTCCTACGGCCCCCTTTTCAGTCAAGCCCTCCGTCAAAATAGAACTGGTGTGCATTGCAGCGGCACTTCTTATTCCACGGCTCAGAACATTGTTTAATCAATTCAACCTTTGCATCCCCCTCTGGTTTTGGCACCGGACCCCGTACAAAGACTTCGTCCTCTCCCAGGAACCGGTCATGATAGATCTCCACCGTGTAGACCTCACATTGGTTACAGAAATAATACGACTCGATGTATTCGTCTCCCATGATACTGCCGGAGATGGAAGTCACCCGTCGGCCCTCGGCCTGCTGACCAAACTCTTTTCCACATTGTGAACATCGGATCATGTCACTTCCCTCTTCAACCTTTGTCATTGCCTCCCGAAACCGATAGAATCATTCAAATGCCGACTCAATCCGGTGTGCAAGATCCACGAGAGCGAGCCACTCTTCGAATGGCTTATAGGCCGAGGTGATGATGACGGTCCCACCGGGTCCTATATCGATCTCGATGTAGTCGAAAGGCTCCCTAATGGATTCAAGTAGGATGGCCTGCAAGGATTCGTCGACGACTTTTTTCGCCGAAACAGGATCCTTGGACGTGACGATAAAGCTCCTGGCAAACTCGGAGTCGCCCATGTCGACTTGATTTGAAAGCAAGAGTCCGTCGAGGGAGCCTCTTTCGCTGATATCCACCTGAGAGCCTGCCAGCCCAAACCGGTCAGACTCAATCAGGCAGGCAAATCCGTGGTTTTCTTTAGGACCCCAATCCCGAACGCGATACCAGCAATCGAACAAAAAGACGCTGTGCCTCCCGGATTCGACCGTCATGCTATTATTCAATTTAAACTCCTTCTCCGGACACACTTTTTCGAGCTTTCCTTTTAGCTCTTTGGTGATCCCTTGCGGATCGTTGTAGCTTTCGGTGTAGACCCATCCCTGAGACCGTGCAAATTCCTTTTCTGCCCTCTCCTGCTTTTTTGAGATTCGAGAGATGATGACCAACAAAACGGTTAAGCCTACGATTACGGTGATGACAATGACGGGGATTTTCAAATTGAGCCAGGTTTGAGTTTTCCAGATCGGATGCTCCGAAATGCGATCATAAAAGAAAATAAAAACAGCTAAACCGAGAAATAGGCAAAGAAATAATATATATATCCTGGTCATCACAAAGTTACTCCTACTTGAATATCATTCAGGGGCTGCCATCCTTGGATAATAGCCGGAGAAAGAAAAGAACGATGCTTCCAATGAAAAGCACCCCTGCCAGGACGATCCCGATCACGTGCCCGATTCTTCGGGCCAGATGCGGTTTCATGAACACAATCCGATGCTCGGAATCCGCTGTACCGCCGTGCTCAAGTCCCTTGATCCGGAAGACATAGCGGCCCGGCCTCTGAATTCTGTAGCTTTGCACCTCTAATCTTATCCATGAAAAACCGGTCGTCCTCCTCGGCAGCCAGATCTTTCTGCCCTCGACAAGGATACCATCCCCGGCCAGTTCGTAGTCAAGTTTTGTGAAGCGGAATGAAAGTTGAGGCCCTTGTGTGCACAGAACGACGCGGCCGGCCTCGGTAAATTCAATCTCCTGCTGCTCCAGGAGCGGGACACTGAGGAGATGGGCCTGCTTCACCACTCTGATCACATTTAAGCTGAAGTAGGCCAACAACGCCGCTGAAATGACAAACAACGGTATCGAAATCCAGAGCCCATTACGGTAAATGTAAGTTAGGAAAGACATTTTCACCAACCATCATTTGGTAAGTAGGATATCAGTTCTTCTTTAGCCTGAACCAGACCTGGGCATCATAAGGCACCTTTCCTGAAAATATTTTCCCTTGATAAAGAGGCACCTCACGAAAGCCTCCGACGAGGACTTTTTCAACCGTCACGCCAAAAATTCTGTAACCGCCTTTTGCAAAGGGCTTTTCGATCTGTGCGATCAACTCTTTTCTAAATAGCACTTGAGACACATATTTATTGATGTCTATAGCTGCTGGTTTACCCCTCTTTGAGTCCCATCCGGGGTCACGGGAGGCAGTGGTTGCCAGATATTGCGACAGCCAAGGGTAGTCGATGAGCCTGCCAATAAATAATGAAGAATAATTGCCTTCGATCTTCGGCGAATCCGTTTTTGAAAATGCCTCCTCGAGTGCCAATAACATATCGTCACGGGTGATATGACAGCCTTTATATTTTGGATGGTATGCACGCAACCTTAATGTCTGCCACTTTTCATTTGATTCAACAGTAAGTTCACACTCCCCCGCTTTTAATGAACCGATCACTATTTCTTGAGACGACACAATCGCACCGGACAAGGAGATAATTAGAAATAAGCAAAGAATATAGGGAAAATTCCTGTTTGTCATTTTGTTCATCCTTACATCCAATTTTTTACTGAGGCCATATTTTACCGAATCATCATGCCCGCTGGCATCTTGATGGACTCCGATTCACATAAGAATACCCATCCGCCAATCCATTTTAAATAAATATTTTATTATTAGCAATTACCTCCGCATCATTAATGAGGGCAGATTAAGGGGAAATGTTTTCTTTTTTAAAAAAGTCTTTACGATTCGTAACCCAGGGAGATGAAGGAGGATTAGATGGTCCTTTTCAAAACAATAATGTGTTACGAACCCTTTATCTTAGGTGATAAAAAATAGGATCTCCTTCTTGACAAAGAAAAGGAGGGGGATTATAATAACTTTATACTATAGGAGGGTATAGTATGGGACCTGAAAAAAAGGACGTCTTGTTAAGATTGAAAAGAATTGAAGGCCAACTCCGTGGACTCCAGAGAATGGTGGGGGAAGAGGTTCCTTGCGCAGATATTCTGACGCAGGTGGCTGCCGTCACCGCGGCTGTTAAAAAGGTGGGCATGGTCATCGTTCAGACCTATATGGAGGAATGCCTGGATAAGACTCAGAAGGAGCCCGAGGTCAAAAGAGGGGCCGCCTTAAAGGAGTTTCAGAAGGCGGTCTCAAGGTATATTGATTGGGCGTAAAAAAGGAGGGAGATCCAATGGCAACGGTTTTGAAAGTTAAAGGGATGAGCTGTCAGCATTGTGTGATGTCCGTGACCAAGGCGTTGAATCAGCTTGAAGGGATTAGGAATGTTCAGGTGGACCTTGCGAAAGGAGAGGTTCGATTTGATAATACGAAAGAGGTAGCGTCCAGTCAAATCGAGAAGGCGATCCAAGATGCAGGGTATAAAGTCATTCCGCAGAGTGCATAGAGCAGAGCGCATAGCGTATTCTTAATGAATAAGGCCAAAAAAACCCTATGCTCCATGCCCCATGCGCTATGCTTAATAAAAAGGAGTAAAAAATGCCTATCTATGAATATCGTTGTCGAAAGTGCAAGGAAGTTTTTGAGAAGATCCAGAAAGTCAATGACGGGGGAGACTCTTTGAAATGTCCTTATTGTGGAGGGAAAAAGCCTGAGAAAATCCTCTCCAGCTTTTCTTCATCAAAAGGATCAGAATCATCTCCTTCTTGTAGCCCTACGGGTGGGCCTTCGAGATTCACTTGAGGGTAATTCCTACCGGTGGTCCACCGGTAGAAGTTTCCTAAATAAAAAGAGAGGGATCCTTCTCCTAATTTCCCCAAGTGATACGGTTCATCCCTTTAACTTGTCTGTAAAAAGATTGACATTAACCGCAAAATATTATATTTTAGGCAAAAATTAAGTCATACTGCACAAAAATTTATATATTTGTGCACTTGAATGGATAAAATGAAGGAAATAGTCTTAAGCCAAAAGATCGAACGGAATGAACTTCTTGGGGGAAGATATGTTCCGAGGGAGGGTCTTAAGAATGCAAGGGAAAGTCTTCAGAGCAACCTTATCAAAGTGATTATAGGGCCTCGAAGGGCAGGAAAATCGGTTTTTTCAATACAAATGCTTGAAGGGGTAAATTTTGCTTACTTGAACTTTGACGATGAGAGGCTTGCAAGCGCCTCAGATTACGATGAGATCCTTAAGGCAATCAGACAGGTATATGGGGAGTCAAAAGTAATCCTTTTTGATGAGATACAGAACCTCCCAAATTGGGAACTATTTGTTAACAAGCTTCACCGCAGGGGGTTCAATGTTATTATTACTGGTTCAAATGCACACCTCCTGAGCCGGGAACTTTCCACCCATCTCACTGGCCGATATGTCCAGTTCCGAATCTTTCCCTTCTCATTTCTAGAATTTCTGCGGGCAAAGGGATTTGCGATTGATGAAGCTCTTGAACTCAAGGAGAGACAGGGCTTACTCCTTAGCCACCTTGATGACTATTTAGATAAAGGGGGATATCCAGAAATTGTCGTGAAGGATTTGGATGCGAAGAACTATCTGACCACATTATTCGAAAGCATTTTGTTCAAAGACATTGTGAAGAGGTATAATGTAAGATATACCAAAATGCTCTCTGACCTCGCCCATTATTTGATCACAAACCATTCCAATGAGTTCTCTTATACAAAAGTGAAAAACATTCTAGAATTTAGAAGTGTCCATACCGTTGAGAATTATACGAAATACCTTACCGAAGCTTTCCTCACGTTTTCTGTTGATCGATTCTCGTTTAAATTAAAAGAACAGATGCGATCCCCCAAGAAGGTGTATGGTTATGACACGGGAATGATCAATGCCATCAAATTTAAGACAGGCAGAGATATCGGAAGATTGATGGAGAATTTGGTCGCAGTAGAATTGATGAGGAGAGGGGGTGAGTTCTATTACTATAGGTCTGTCAATGGTAAAGAGGTGGATTTTGTTATAAAACGAGGGCCGATAATGGACGAATTAATTCAAGTCTGCTATGACATCAATCATCATGCCACAAGGAAGAGAGAACTGGCGGCTCTTGCCAAAACAGGGAAAGATTTTGGATGTGGTCATTTAACAATTTTAACTTGGGATTATAAAGCAGAAGAGAAATATTCTGGCAAAAGGGTAAATTTTTTACCTTTATGGAACTGGTTAATAGGCAGGTGAAAAAACGTTACATCATCATCCTGTAGTCCTACGGGGGTCTTCGAGATTTACCTGAGGCTAAATTTCTGCCGGTGGTTCATCGGTTTTAAGACTTTAACTTGCTTCCTTAAGAATTAACACAAATCTTGCCTTTCGCTTTCAAGAACCTACGCCGAGCGTTGTGCTATCTTTTGAGCAAATGGGTGGAACCATCTGGAAATTGCTATAAAATCAAATTTTTGGTATAAATAGGTCAACTTCCGCAAGGGGATTGGAGATCTTGCACTAACTTGGGCTTGCTAATATGGAGCGTAAGTCGTCGGCTGAAAAGAAGAGAGTAATTCGTAAGTTATCTAGAATTGGCTAGCGGGTTTCATCCCCGCAAATCATTTGTCATGACGGCATCTCAGAGTCACATCCATGGCAAAGTCAATCCCTATGTCAGGAATCAAAGATAACTACCATCGCGGTATCGTTGCAGACTTCTTGAAATCTCACATCAAAGAAGGTTCTTACCTCTCCGTCGTTTCCGCCTTCTTTACAATCTATGCATATGATACGCTTAAGGATTGTCTCGATGACATTGACCACATGGATTTCCTGTTTGGTGAACCTCGCTTCGTCCGCTCCCTTGACCCAGATAAGACCGAAAAGAAGTCGTTTATCATTGACACATCTGGCCTCAAATTAGCCAACTGCCTTAAGCAGAAACGTGTTGCCCAAGAGTGTGCAGACTGGATCCGGGAAAAGGTGTCGATCAAATCGGTGAAGCAGACCAATTTTCTCCACGGAAAGATGTATCACATTTCCACAAACGGGGTGGATCAGGCTATTGTCGGGAGTTCCAACTTTACAACCCATGGGTTAGGTCTGTCGCCAACTGGTAGCAACATCGAACTTAATTTAGTGGTTGACAGCAACCGGGACCGGGCTGACCTGAAGGCATGGTTCGACGATCTTTGGGATGATGTAGCCCTTGTTGAAGATGTTAAAGACGAAGTCCTCCAATACCTGGAACAACTCTATCAGAACCACAGCCCGGAATTCATCTACTACAAAACCCTTTTTCACATCTTTGACAAATATCTGGGAGACACAGGAAGAACCGATGCTGATATCGGTAGAACTACTCTGTTTGAGACCGATATATGGAAGACCCTTTTCGAGTTCCAGAAAGACGGTGTAAAAGGCGCTATCAATAAAGTCCTCACCCATAACGGCTGCATTCTTGCGGATAGCGTCGGATTAGGAAAAACATATTCGGCCCTTGCGGTCATCAAATATTTCGAATTAAAAAATGAACGTGTCCTGGTTCTTTGTCCGAAAAAACTTCGTGAAAATTGGACCGTCTACAAACTCAATGACCAACTTAACCCCTTCCTTAATGACCGGTTTCGCTACGACGTGCTCTGCCATACAGACCTGAGTCGAGACCGAGGCTTCTCGGGGGAGATTTCACTCGAAACCATTAATTGGGGTAACTATGATCTGGTCGTCATCGACGAATCCCATAACTTCAGGAACAACGTACCCGGAAAAAGAGATGAAGAGGGAAACATCGTCCGGAGGAGCCGCTATGAACGGTTGATGCAGGAAATCGTCCAGTCCGGCATACGGACGAAGGTCCTTCTACTTTCGGCGACACCTGTCAATAATGATCTAAAGGACCTCCGAAACCAGATCTACTTCATGACTGCCGGTAGTGATGACGCGTTCACTGAATCGATTGGCATCCAGAACATCAAAGAAACCCTCCGTCAAGCTCAGGGTCATTTCTCCAACTGGGCCAAGCAGACTCCCTCAAAGAGAAAAACGAGTGACCTCCTGGCCAGGTTAGGTGCTGATTTCTTTAGGCTTCTGGATGAACTCACCATTGCCCGTGCCCGCAAGCACCTTCAGAAATACTATCGCCATGAAATGGACCGGCTCGGTCGGTTTCCGGAACGTCTCAAGCCGATGACCCTTTCACCGGAGATCGACTCTGCGGGACGTTTTATGTCCTATGACAAGCTCAGCCATGAGATCGACGGCTACAGGCTCTCCCTCTTTAACCCATCCCGTTTTGTGCTTGGCGAGTTCAAATCCGAGTACGAGAAGAAAATAGGGAACTTTACCCAGTCCCAACGCGAAGATTTCCTGATCGGCATGATGAAGGTCAATTTTCTTAAGCGGCTCGAAAGCTCGGTTCACTCCTTTGCGCTTACGATGAAGCGGACGATGGACAAGATCGAATCACTGGAGAACCGTCTCAAGATCTTTAAGGAGTACCGGGAGAAGTATCCCGACATCGACCTGGAATCTCTCTCCCCGGAGGAACTGGAGGACGAGGAACTAAGAGACGCCATGGAGGTTGGCAAAAAGCTTACCTATAAGACTGCCCATCTTGATGTGGATCTATGGCTCGAAGCTCTCCACAAAGACAAACAGCAACTGAATGGGCTTTACCTTCAGTCTCACGATGTATCCCCTGAGCGGGACGTCAAGCTGGCGGAATTGAAGAAAATCGTCGCTACCAAGGTTCGAAAGCCCACGGTTAATAAGCAGGGAAAGCCGAACCGTAAGGTCCTGGTTTTTACCGCCTTTGCCGATACCGCAGAATACCTTTATGGACAACTTCATGGATGGGCGCAAACGGATCTCGGCATTCACGCAGCCCTGGTCACCGGAGGAGGGGAGAATCGGACAACTTTTCAACCGAAGGGTTATAGGCAGCATACCGATTTTAACCACATTCTGACCAACTTTTCGCCGATCTCCAAACGCCGCTCAAAAATCCAAGCCATGCCACAGGAAGGAGAAATCAACCTCCTCATTGCTTCGGACTGTATCTCCGAGGGGCAAAACCTTCAGGACTGCGATTTCCTGGTCAACTACGACATCCATTGGAACCCCGTCCGTATCATTCAGCGCTTTGGCCGTATCGACCGGATTGGAAGCCTGAACCATTCCATACAGCTTGTGAATTTCTGGCCTACCCCGAACCTCGACCAGTACATTACGCTAAAGCATCGCGTCGAAGCCCGTATGGCCCTGGTGGACATCGCCGCGACCCTGGAGGAGAACCTTCTGAAAACCGAGGAGTTGGAAGAGATTATCAAAGATGACCTCCGATACCGGGACCGTCAGCTCCTTCGCCTCAAAGATGAGGTTCTTGACCTCGAAGACCTTGATGACACACTTTCATTGACAGAGTTTACCCTGGATGACTTTCGGATTGAACTCCTCAAGTATCTTGAGGCCAACCGTTCCCTGCTCGAAGGCGCACCGTTCGGGCTTTATACCTGCGTCCCGGCACATCCGGAGATCAAAACCATAGCACCGGGAGTGATCTTCTGCCTTCGCCAGAAGACCGGAGGAGAAACAAAGACATCAAGCGAAGCCACGGATCAGATCAATCCCCTTAAACCCTATTTTCTCGTTTACGTCCTTGCCGATGGGAATGTCCGTTTTGGGTTTACTCATCCGAAACAGATTTTGACCATGTACCGGGAACTCTGCACTGGAAAAGGGTCGCCCATCGAAGCCCTTTGCAATCTGTTTGATCGCCAAACGCAAAACGGGGCCGACATGTCCCACTATGATGCTTTGCTTGTCAAAGTCGTCGAATCCATCGCGGTGACATTCCGAAAACGTGTGGCATCGACACTCCTCACTAACCGAAACGCTGTGATTCCAGATAGGCATGACCAGGCTGATGAATCAACTGATTTTGAGCTGATCACCTGGCTGGTTATTGAAGCCAATCACCAACCTTCCTTTGGTGGTCCGCAATTGCGTGATCAATAGAGAGGTTTAATAGGGGTTACAAAAAATGATGTCGTTGCAACAGATGGCGCGCAAGCCGGAAAAGATTCCGGCCACAACAGCATGGTACCTCGCCAATCTTGGGGAGGCTCGGGGAAAACAGGAGCTTTTTACAAAGCAGTCTCCACAAAAACTCAAGGTTCTGCGGGAGCATGCCTTAATTGAGAGCGCCGTGTCTTCGAACCGCATCGAAGGCGTAAAGATCGATGAAAAAAGGATCGCCACTGTCATTTTTGGCAGGTCTCTTCTCCGGGATAGAGACGAAGAGGAGGTTAGAGGCTATCGCGATGCCCTCAACCTAATTCACCAGCGGGCTTCGAAACTGCCCGTATCAGAGGAGACGATACAAAAACTTCATGGGCTTTGCAAAGGGGAAATTTGGGATGCCGGACGGTATAAAGAAAAGGATGGAGACATCATAGAGAAATATCCTAATGGCCGGGAGCGGATACGGTTCAAGACCGTTCCTGCCGCACGGACGTCGGAGTTCATGCAAACACTCACTGAAATGTGGGCGAGGTCTCTTACGGAACAATGGGTCCATCCCCTGATTATTGTTGCAGCTTTCAATCTTGATTTCCTATGCATCCATCCGTTCAGGGATGGCAACGGGCGTGTCTCGCGGCTACTATTGCTTCTCCAGTGTTACCATCTCGGGTACGAAGTGGGCCGGTACATTAGTATTGAAAGGATCATTGAGGAAGATAAGGATCGCTATTATGAAACGCTGGAACAGAGTTCTCAGGGATGGCACAAAGGAAAACACGATCCATGGCCCTATGTGAATTATGTTCTCTACGCCTTCAAAACGGCATACCGGGAATTCGAAGACCAAATCGGGCAGATCGCTTCTCCCAAAGGAGCTAAGACACAGATTGTGTTGAATGCAATCAGAGGGCAAAGTGGAGAGTTCCGCTTGGTTGACATCGAACGGGCCTGCCCGGGAGTAGGCCGTGATTGGATACGGGTATTGCTGGGCGATTTAAAAAAATCTGGAGAAGTCAAATGTCGAGGCAAGGGGCCTGCAGCCAGATGGGTACACAAAGAGAGTAAGGGTACTACCCTTAAGTAAGGGTAGTAGTAAGCGTATTAGGGGGGAAGCGTAGAAGGCCGCCTAAGATATTAAAAGAAAATTCTAAGATTTAGATGTGTAAGATTCTATGGATCGACTGAGTCAGAAGCAAGCCATCGAAGACAGTTTGAAGGCTTTCTCTTCTTTACAATTAGAGCAGGCGTCGCTTCGGCTTTTTGACGCTCTTGGATACAGAAGCGAGAAACGTCTTGTCCTTCGCCCGAATAGTCCAGCAACCTTTCTGGAAAACTTTGTTCATCAAAAGCCGTTCAATAAAGAACAGGCACTGCTGGATGACTGGGGGACCATCGATTTTCTTTTCCAGCTCACCGATGCAGAAATTCAATCCGAGGGGCAGGGCTCGCTCGAATTTAGCAGCAAAGGGAAGTTCGAAGGGGCAAACATTGAATCGTATCTCTTCTTTGCGATAAC
>Ga0068714_10003912_pt1 | contig 17142 bp, 14 predicted proteins | sample MTBNYHSulfiMetaG_FD_62988 | JGI IMG/M metagenome (GOLD analysis project Ga0068714, IMG submission 62988) | Enrichment culture microbial communities from rom New York Harbor, USA that are MTBE-degrading - MTBE-NYH (New York Harbor Sulfidogenic)... | ecosystem: Environmental > Aquatic > Marine >...
CTGGTGGCCGCTCAGTACGACCGGTGCGTCATCGCGAACAAGGGCCGTCGGTAAGCCAATCAGGCGCGAGTAGTCCTCCGCCGCCCGAATCGCCTCCGCCCGGGCCGCGGCCCGCTCTTCAAGCAGCCGGGGCGGCCAACGCTTTGCCGCCTCCGCGTTCGCGCGCATCAGGCCGGCCCACTCGGAATACGGAGGGTCGATCAGCACGTCGCCGTGCGCCGCAGGTGGCCTATGACTCGTGCTTGACGGCATCAGTCCTCCCTCATCCGAGTGCGAGCACGGATGTGAGCACTGGCGGCTCGAGCGCGAAGAACGGCTCCGCGGCCGCAACACGGCCGACGAGACCCCAGTTGCGGGCCGTCAGCACGAGACTGTCGATAAGCCCGCCATTCGCCGTCTCCGCACCCAGCTGGGACTCGTAGGCCTCAAGCGCCGACCGCTTTGCGGACAAGGTGTCGCTGATGTCCACGAGAAACGAGGGTTCACGAACGAGCCGCAGGTGAACCGCCATGTAGCGGTAGACGCGGGCGGGATAGTGCGGCTCGCCAAGCATCTCCGTCTTCGTGAGCTTCGAGTAGAAGCGAGCCGCCTCAGCAATGCGAGAAGCGGCCAGGTGGTCCGGGTGCGCATCCTCGGGATACGGCACGAAGATCGCCGATGGCCGCTCCTCGCGGAGCACCTCGGCAAGCGCGGTGCGGGCCTCTGGAGTGTCAAAGAGACACCGGTTTGGCAACTCGAGCGTACGGCGTCTGCATCCCAGCCGCCGGGCGGCCTCGGCGGCTTCCTCCATCCGACGCTCGTGCGTACCGAGCGGCGTGGGCTCGCCGTCTGTGAGGTCAATGATGAGCACGTCAACACCCTGCCGGGCAAGCAGGGCAACTGTGCCGCCCATGCCAATCTCAACGTCATCAGGATGCGCCCCGACACACACGATTGCAGCCATCACGCCTCCCTTGCGAGCGCGCGTTCCCACACTCGAACGTAGTAGTCCAAGCGGTGCTCCGGATCGTCCAGGTCCTGCCCGAATGACCGGTCACCGCTGAAGTAGATCCGTGCCACCGGGAGCTCCAGAACGCGCAGCCCGGCGCGGTACGCCTCGGCCCAGAGCTCAAGCGGCATCGCATAGCCGGGTTCGGTCAGTCGCAAGCGTGTGAGAGCGCTCGCACGGTACGCCTTGAACCCACAGAACGTGTCCGTGAGCTGCCAACCAGTCGCAGCGTTGATGCGCTCGGTGATTCTCTGGTTGACGTCACGCCGTTCCGGCGGCGCCACGCCGACGACCGGACTGTCGGGCAGGTACCGGCTGCCGGATACGATGTCGGACCGATCCAGCGCCTTCAGGAAGCACGGGATGCACCCCGGTTCATGCTGACCGTCGCAATCCATGGTCACAACCGCTTCCATCCCCGCTGCGAGCGCAAACGCGAACCCATCGATGAGCGACTGTCCGTAGCCGAGATTCCGTTCGTGAGTAATGACACGCACCCCATCGACTCCCGCCAGAACCTCCGGAGTCGCGTCCGATGATCCATCTTCAACCACCACGATCAGGCCGTCATGGGTCGCACGGACCGCTTCAAGCACCGATGCCACCGTTGGCGCTTCGTTGTAGACGGGCAACACCACCGCCGCGCGACGGGCCTCTAGCACGGGGGCTCCGCCTCAATGATCCGGTAACTCGTGTTCACGGAAACCTCCGGCCCCAACATCGCCTTGACCGAACAGTACTTGTCCTCCGAGAGCCTGATTGCGCGCTCCAGGGAGCTCGGGTTGATATCGTACCCGGTCACCACGTACTCCACAGTCACCGCAACGTACATACGTGGCGCTTCCTCTCGCTGCACGCCAGTGACAACAACATCGAAGTCCGTCACGCGCTGGCGCTGCTTCTCAAGAATCGAGATCACGTCGATTCCCGTGCAGCCTCCCAATGCGTAGAGCACGATCTCAATCGGGCGCGCGCCGCTGCCTTCGCCGCCGAGGTCAACGGGCACGTCCATAACCACGCCGTGACCGGCGGAGTCGCACCCCACAAAGCGGCGTCGGCCGTTCCATCGAACATGCACGGTATCCATCGTAGATTCCCTTCTCCATCACAACACAGGCGAGGCCGCGAGGCCCCGCCTGCCGAGCACATGCTGTGTGCGCCGGGCCCCTAGATCTTGCGACCCATCATCTGAGCAAACTCCCGAGGCTCTTTCGCCTTCTGGAGCGCTTCTTCGTAGGTGATCTTTCCCGCACTGAGCAGCGTCTTCAGGTGTTGGTCCAACGTCTGCATACCCATCGATGCGCCACCCTGGATAATCGTCGCCATCTGGTGCGTCTTTCCCTCGCGGATCAGGTTCGAAATCGCCGGGATGCCGAGCATGATCTCCATCGCCATGACCCGGCTCCGCCCGTCCGTCGAGCGCAAGAGCGTCTGGGATAGCACGCCTTCGAGCGTCGTGGAAAGCTGCATCCTGACCTGTTGCTGCTGATGCGGCGGGAAGACGTCGATGATGCGGTCGACGGTTTCGGGGCCGCCGGTGGTGTGCAGGGTCGCCAGAACGAGGTGGCCCGTTTCCGCCGCAGTGAGTGCCGCGGAGATCGTCTCCAGGTCACGCATCTCACCGACGAGAATGACGTCCGGATCCTGACGCAGCACACGCTTCAGCGCCGACGTGAACGAGTGTGTGTCCTCGCCCACTTCCCGCTGGTTCACGTACGCCTGTTTGTTCTTGTGCATGAACTCGATGGGGTCTTCCATCGTAATGATATGCACGGGCCTGGTGGCGTTGATGTGGTCAATCATCGCTGCGAGCGTCGTTGACTTGCCCGAACCGGTCGGACCCGTCACGAGCACCATTCCGCGAGGGCGCTCGGCAAGGTACCGGCATACCCTTGGAAGCGCAAGCTCCTCAAGCGTGGGGATCTTGAGTGGGATCACACGGAAGACCGCACCCATGGAGTTGCGCTGCTGAAAGATGTTCGTCCTGAATCGTGAAACACCGGGGATGCTGTACGCGAAATCAAGTTCGAGTTCGGTCTCGAACCGGCGGCGCTGCTCCTCTGAGAGCAGACTCAGCAGCATCTCCTGGGTGTCCCTCGATGTCAGGATCTTCGCGCTCTCGACGGGCATGATGTTGCCGCGCACGCGAATTCCCGGAGGGCTCCCAACCGTGATATGCAGGTCGGAGCCTCCGTTGTCGATCATCAGACGAAGGAGGTCGTCGACGTTCGGCACGTCACCTCCGCCCGATCCGCCGGGTCCCCCCGTGCCTACCTGCACCTGTCCCATCGGCGGCCGACTGGGCTGCTGACCCGTCGGAGGGTTCCCGACGGGGGCCGAGATCGCTGGACCGGTGCCGCCGCCGGCAGACATTGAGGACTGCCCAAACGCGCTCTGAGCGTCAGCCACGGAAGACGCCCACTGGGCGGCGTCCGTCGCCCCGTGCGGAGCTGCAACCTGAGCCTGATACGTTCCGCTCCCGGCAGGCGACGGTATGGCCGCACCCGACTCCATGACAGGCACCGCCACCGGCGGCTGACCGGCCGACGACGCCTGCGCCGTTGCAGCTGGTGCTCCTGCCGGGCCCACGAGCGACGCGATCTTCTGCATCAGTGTGGCAGTATCGACCGACGTGGGCAGGTGGCCCGCAGCGCCCACCTGCCGGGCCTTGAGCGCGCTCATCTCGGTGGGCTGATTGGCCACGATAAGCACGGGTATCCCTGAGAGCTCACCGTCGGAGCGGAGTTCCGAGGTGAACGCATAGCCATCCATGCCCTCGAGGTCGCCATCGGCGATGATCACATCGGGACGCCGCTGTCTGGCAATCCCGAGAGCGCGGGGCGCCGAGATCGCTCCAAAAGCTTCACTGCCGGGAAAAGCGGCAGCGAGCGCCTGCTTTGTCCGCTCGAAAAACGTCGCATCGTCATGGACGATGAGTACCCTGGTCTCTCCCACGTGTGCCTCCTTGCCCGCACCGGTCCTGACGGGCCGGGCCATTGCCCCCTCGTACCCGTACCGTGTCCACTGGTAGGTATCGGCATCACTCGCGGATGTCTCAATGCACCACTCCCGCTTCGCCGCTATGATGGTCGCATCGACGAGAGGGTACTCATGGACAGCACGCGCGTGATCATAGAGAGCCTAGCACAGGGCGGAGACGGTGTGGCACATCTCCCTGACGGCAGGGCGGTATTCGTGGGCGGTTCTTGCCCTGGCGATGAGGCATCAATCGTGCTCACTGAGGAGCACCCACGCTGGGCCCGGGCAACAATCAGCGATCTCATCGCCCCGTCCCCCGATCGCGTCGCACCGCCGTGCCCGTACTTCGGTACGTGCGGGGGTTGCCAGTGGCAGCATGTAGCCTATCCCCGTCAGCTCGCAGCCAAGCGCCAGACACTCATCGACACGCTCACCCGCATCGGCGGGCTGCCCGAGCCGCCGGTTGCCGACATCTTCGCCTCCCCGGCCGAGTACGGCTACCGAAACAAGGTGGAACTCACTCCCACAACCGCGAACGGCAAGTTCGCACTCGGCTTCGTGCATGCGGGCACGAATCAGGTAGTACCGGTCCAGTCGTGCATGCTCCTGCCCGGACGCGCAGCGGGCCTCCCGAAGGCGCTCTCCGGCGCCCTTCGTTTCCTGGCTTCGCGTGGTGCTGCTGACATCCTGCGCGCGGCCATCAGGGTTGCAGGCAGTGGCGAGGTGGCGATAGATATCTGGACGCCCGGGGGCGCATTCCCCCGGACGGCCGCCAGCCGGGTCATTGCCGAGGCGACCGGCGCCAAGACGATCACCCGCACGATCCTGAAAGGCGAACTCGCCCGCCACGACATCTCGCAGGTGGAAGTCCTGGCGGGACCAGGGGCCTGGCGCGAGCGGCTCGATCGCGACAACTACATCGTGTCCGCGCCGTCCTTCTTCCAGGTCAACAGCCGTGCCGCCGCCCTGCTGCGTGCCGAAGCGCTTCGCGCACTGGAACCCGATGGCACGATGCGCGTCGCGGACCTGTACGCCGGAGTAGGAACGTTCACGCTGCCCCTGTGCCGTGCAGCCGGTGCCGTCGTTGCAGCCGAGTCATCCCGGTTCGCCCTCGCAGACCTGCGCACCAACCTCAAGTCAGCCGGTCTTGACGCGGACGTCGTACCCGGCGACGCCGCATATGCGATTCCGGATCTCGGCCATCTCGACGCCGCAATCATCGACCCACCGCGCTCGGGGCTGAGTGACCGAGCCATGACGGCGCTGACCGTCGCACGAATCCCGCGCATCGTCTACGTTTCGTGTGACCCGGCGACACTCGCGCGCGACACACAGAGGCTGGCGGTTGCAGGATACACGGCCAGCCTCTTCGCGCCGTTCGACTTATTCCCGCAGACGTATCATCTCGAGACGTTGGCAGTCTTCAATCGGGAGGCGAGCCCGGGCAATCGAGTGTCCCAGGCCTAGACGAGGGTGCCAACCTTCGGGAAGCCGGTGATCAGGACGTCATGAGGAGCATCGTCGTGCTCTTCAGTGAGATCCCCCCCGGCTGCATGCCACCCCGAGTGGTCACCACCCTCCCACATCGGGCTGGCCGTCACGTCGTACACGTCGCCGCCATACGCAACGTACGCGGCGCGGCCCTCGCGACCGTCAAACTGCTTCAGCTCATCGGCGGTGAACTCTCTCACGACCGCTCCTTTCGGATCCGCGACCTGACGAGCGAGTTCATACCCGTTCGATGCGCCCAAACTCCGGCGAGCGGCTTGTCGGCCTGTGCTACCCGGCTTCGAGCGCGTCGCGCAGGCCGAGCAGATCCACAACGATCTTGCGGCCTTTGGTAGCGACAAGCCCGTCACGCGCCAGATTGGAAACAACGCGGCTTGCGGTCTCACGCGACGTCCCGGCAAGGGTGGCGATTTCGTAGTGCGTGAAACCCTCGACCACAGGAAGGCCCCGCGCCTCGTACGAGGCCGTGGCGATATTCAGAAGCACGCGCTTGACGCGGTGCGTGGCATCGTGAAACGCCATATCTTCCAGACGCGTCGTCAGCTGGTGGATGCGATCCGACATCGAGCCGATGAGTTCGACAGCGAGCTCCGGCTGGACACTGATGACATGCACAAGATCCCGCGCCTCGATGCCCAGCACCTCAACGTCGCTCACCGCTATGATGTCCGTCGCCCGATGACGGCTCCCCGAGTCACGAATATCACCAAGGAGCGCCGGAGGCTCAACATAGGAGAGCGCCAGTTCTTTGCCTACGGGTGAGGCGATCGTCAGCTTCGCCCTCCCCGAGACAAGCAGGTACAAAATACCGCCGCGATCGTTCCGCGTCGCGATGAAAGAACCCTTTGGGAACTCCCGGTACGTCATCACCGTCGCGATAGCTTCAAGATCGCTCAGCGGCAGTCTGCCGAACACGGCGTCTTTCTGGAGCAGATGTGCAATTGTGTCTCGAACCGTTGCGTGTGGCATATCCAACATATCGGCACGTATTCCCGACAAGTTCAGCATAAATCCCGAGCACTCCGACCAACGGTCGTTTTCGAGTGCCCGGGATCACTGAATCACCAGGTATTTGCCTGACGAGGCGGTCGCAAACCGCCTCGCCCCGGCTCCTACTTGAGATCGTTCTTGATGTATTCCAGCATCTTTGGCAGCAGGTGCGGGATGACCAGCGGAAGCATGTTGGGCAGCAGGTGATCCATCGTTTCCGGCAGGAGATCCGGCATCAGCGCCTCCATGTCCTCAGGCAGCGGCCCAACCCTGCGGGAGACCTCGGCGAGCATCGCCGGCATCACCTTTGGCATCATGCCGGGCATGAGCATCGGCATCATCGTGGGCATCATCGCGCCCATGAGCTTCAGGCCGCCCGGGACGGCGCGGGCCATCTTCATCATCGGGATCATGCCCGTCGGCATGGCCTTCATCATGTCCGGCAACAGCACCACCATGATGTCGGCGATCGACTCAGGCTTCATGAGCCAGATGAACTTCTCGAAGTAGCCCCACATCTCGCGTGCGTATTCCGTGGGATCCGCGTACGACACACCCAGCGCTTCGGCTACGACGTGAGCGAGATCGATGACTTCAATGTCCTCGGCCATGCCGTTCTTGTCGATCGAGTCGCGCAACTGCACCTGGCAGCAGGGGCAGAGCGCCACAACCGCGTCGGCGTCAATCGCAACGGCCTCATCCAGGCGCTGCTTCCCGAGCTTGGGCGCAACCGGCGTTTCACCGATCAGAGTGAGCACCGAGCCGCAGCACAGACCGTCTTCGCGGTTGTGCTCCATCTCGACAAGTTCGACGCCCGGGATCGCCCGCAGCAAGTCCCGTGGGGGCTCGTAGTTGCCCTGCGCACGACCCATGTGGCACGAGTCATGGAACGTCAGCCGCTTCTCCATAGGTTTGTCGAACACGATCTGTCCATCAGCAATCGCCTCGGACACGACCTCCGAGTAGTGCTTGACCTTGAAGTCGTAGGGTTCTCCTCTTTCGGCGGCGAGGTTCGCGTAGAGTTCCTTCCAGACGAGACCGCACGCCGGGCAGGAGGTCACGATCGTCTTGGCGCCGCGCTTCCGGGCCTCGGAGACGTTGTGCTCGTAGATCTCCTCAAACGTGTCCCATCTGCCGGCCACCTTCATCGGGATGCCGCAGCACGCCTCGTCGGTCCCCATGTAGTTGAACTTCACGCCCGCACGGTCCAGCAACTCAACCGAAGCCTTCGCCACATCGGTGTTTACGAAGCTCGCGGTGCATCCGGCGAAGTAGAGGATGTCGGAGGTAGGATCGATCCTCTCCTTGATGTGCTCCGGCACCCAGTCGGCGCGCTTCTCGTGCTTCGCAGCCCAGATGTCATTCTCGGCACGCAGCGAGGCGGCCATCATCTCGAACGGCGGGAACGTCATCCGTCCTTCATCTTGGATGAGTCTGCCTCGCATGGCCATCCAGGAGTGCTCCACCGGCAGCTGCACTTGGCAGCGGGTATTGCAGACCTCACACGTCGTGCACACAAGGAACTTGTCCACCATTGCCTGGTCGAACTTCTCGTCGCCGACCAGCACTTCCTTGAGATAGTGGTACTTGCCTCTTGGCGAGTGGCTCAGCCAACCGCGGACGCTGTACTCCTCGCATGTCGGCACGCAATACCCGCACTGCGCGCATGCATATGCGTAGAAGGCAACATCGCCCGGGATTCCCTTCTTGTCCTTGAGGTCAAACCCGCCGTCGGACGGCGCCTTGGCCGCGTTCGCAAATGGCCGGACGACCGGCTCCATCGCCAAGGCGAGCTTCATCAGCCCGTTCACAGCGCTCATACCGAGGATTTTCTCGGGGTTCATCAACGCGTCCGGATCGTACTCTCTCCTGAACTCCTTGAGCGCCTCATACCGCTTGACGCCGAGAACATCGTGCGCCTCTTGGCGGAAGTACAGGCCCGTGGAATACGCGCGTCCGTGATGGCGCTTCGCAATACCGATCACCACGAGTGAGAGCGCGAACGCAAGGTTGAATGCGAACGTACGCTCGTCGTGCGGGATGAAGCCCAGCATGACGACCTGATCGCCCCTGGTGACCATTCCCTCGAGCACGAACGGCTGCTTGACCTTGTCGCCGATCTCGCCCAGAACAGCGGCCAGCTCTTCCACGGGCACGACAATCTCGGTCGGGACGATTGAAGGCCCAATACGCTTGAGGCGCATCGGGGCAAAACGCTGTTCCCACTCGTGCTCGGCGACCTCCGAATCCAGTTCCGTTCCCCCGTGAGCGTCCCGGATTGTCTCCAGTGCGGAATCGATGGCGCCGCGCCGCGACTCCGGATACGCGATGATCGCCACATAGGCATCCGGCAGTGTCGGCTCGAAATGACCGTGAGCGAGTTCGTAGGGGTGCCCGTGCCGGTGTGGAAGCCGTGTCTTGAGCCGAGTCGACTCGGGGTTCAGGAACGTCACCGACCAGATTGGCAGATGCTGCACGGACATCGCGCCGAGTGCCGCACCCAGAGATGCCGCGTCTGGAAACGCGATCACCCGGTGCACTTCCGGCTCCAGGTCGCGCACCGAAAGCGTGACTTCAGTGATCACACCGGTGATGCCCTCAGCATCGGCGACAAGCTGCTCGAGATCTTCGCCCGTGTACTCCCGGATGCCCCCGTCAGGGAGCACAACGCGTGCAGAGAGCACGTTGTCGGCGAAGAAGCCGTGCTCATAGCTGCCGAAACCGGCGCCTCCCTGCGCGAGCCAGCCGCCGACCGTTGACGATCGGAGGGACGACGGATACAGCTTCACGTCGAGGCCACGCTCGTTGAGCCGCTTCTGTACCAGCTCCCAGATCATTCCGGCGCCAATGCGCGCAGTGTGCGCTGCCGCGTCGACCTCGAGAAGCGATTTCATGCCGGACAGGTCGATGACTAGCGCCCCTGGCAGCGGCAGAGCACCGCCGTAGCCCGACGTGCCCATTCCTCTCGGAACAACCGCTATTCGCTCGCGCCGTGCGAGACGAACGATCGCAACAACGTCCTCTTCGGTTCTCGGCCGCACTACCGCTCCGGCAATCCCGGTTGGCATCAGCGGACGCACCAGGCGCGGCAGTACGCCGATGTCGGTTGAGTACAGCTTCCGCTCAACTCGATCCGTACTGACTCGATCCGCACCCACCGTCTCTACGAGAGCCCGCTCTACCCTCTCGTTCACAGCTGTCATGGGATTCTCACAGCTCCTTCTCCAAAGTCGGTATTGCATTATGTATACCCCTGCGGGTATTCTTCATATCGCCGATAATACCCTCCAGGGTATCTGCCGTCAAGATATGCTCATATTTCCAGAGATGTCTTCATGGATCCGGCAACATCGCCCTTCCATGCTATGATTCCCGAACCTGGCAATCACGGTCCTGGAGGTAGTTTCGTGCGCGCCATCCTGTTCGATCTGGACGGAACGCTCCTCGATCTTGACCTTCAGCGGTTTCTGAGGGACTACTTCGGCGCACTGGAACGCACAACGCGCGCTGCACTCGGCCCGGAAGCAGGCGGCGACACGTTCATGGGGGCAATTCGCGCCGCAACCAACAAGATGATGACCCTCCACCCCGGCCAGACGAACCGCTCTGTGTTCTGCGCGGAGATGCTCGCGGCAACCGGTATCGATCTTGATGTCGAGTGGGCGGTCTTCGAGTCATTCTATCGAGACGTATTCCCGGGCCTTATCGGCCAGGCACGACCCGCCCGCGGTGCCCGGGAAGCGGTTGAAACTGCAATCGCGCTTGGACTACGGGTAGCCGTGGCCACCAATCCCATCTTCCCTCGTGAGGCAATCGACCACCGCATTGCGTGGGCGGGGCTCCACGATATCCCCTTCGATGTCATCACCTCTTTCGAGTTCATGGAGTCATGCAAGCCGCATGCGACGTATTTTGCTCAGACCGCGCGGCTGCTTGACGTGTCGCCGGCCGACTGCATGATGGTCGGCGATGATCGGATGCTCGATATGCCGGCCGCGGATATTGGCATGCGCACGTTCTATGTGGGGCCGGAACCGTGCCCTTCCGCAACCCTACAGGGAGATCTGACGGTACTGGCCGACCTTCTTCCGCGGCTAGCTGCACCGCAGGCCCAACCCGACTGGCCCCGGTGAGCCCGCAGTGAACACACTCCCCTCGCGCTCGGCCACAATCACTATCCCGCCTGGACACACGGCCTCCCTCTGGGTATGTTACGCACATGAGTTGGCGCAATTTCCCGAGGGGCCAGTGAACGATCACTCATTCATAGAGGCGGACCGTCGCTGTACGCACCGTGCACACGTACCTGCTGGCACCAACTGTGTTGCCGCCGGGCGTTTCCGTCTGCGTCAATACGAGCAGATGCACTTCCTCACCGCCGGTTGATGCACGCCGGGGGCAGGTCTGCCCCGCGGTGAGTCCCGTCGCAACACCACAAGACGGCGATTCACCCCCTCCTCACCGATAGCAGCACGCGGCCACCGGGCACACACATCCGTGTCCGGTGCCTTCGCGTTCCGCTACAAGTATTCGCGCGCGTACCGGAGAGGAGGACAGTATCCGCGCACCGGGCACCCTGCTCGGACTACCAGTTTCTTCGATATGTAGGCCACGTAGGCCACGTTCCAACACCAGGGAGGTGTATGGCATGGCAAAAGAAGAGCACGGCGCACTGTACGACCTGCTGGCTGTCAGGGGCGTCAGCCGTCGTGACTTCATGAAGTATTGCGGCACAATCGCCGTAATGCTCGGACTCTCGGAGGCGGCAGCACCGGAAATCGCATCCGCCATCGAGAAGGGCGCTGCGCTGAAGCCCGCGCTCTGGCTCAATGGGGGTTCATGCACCGGTTGCACCGAGTCTATGGCGCAGGTGGACACGCCTGACGTTGCTACGATCGTTCTCGAGCTGCTCTCGCTGAACTACTTCGAGACGATCATGGCCGCAGCGGGCGAGCAGGCCGAGAAGAACATCACGGACACTGTCGCAGCCGGCGGCTACCTGCTGATCTACGAAGGCTCCGTCATGATGGGCCAGGATCGCCTCGGCAACACGCTGCTCGTCAACGGCAAGACCGGCATTGCGATTCTCGAGGAAGTAGCCGCGAAAGCGGACGCAGTCATCGCGGTGGGCGCCTGCGCCGTGGACGGCGGCTGGGTTGCCGCAAAGCCGAACCCGGCCGGCGCAACCGGTGTGCAGTCCTACCTCAACGAGGTTGGTATCGCCACCCCCGTCGTGAACATCCCGTGCTGCCCGATGAACCCAGAGTGGGTCGTGGCAATGGTCGTTCAGTGGCTCAAGGTCGCTGACAACGATCCCGCAACGTTCCTCGCCAAGACGGCCCTCGCGCAGACCACGTACTCGGATGACTTCACCGGGAACGACGTCACGCTGAACTACCCGGAGTACATCGTCAGCCAGACGATTCACGACAACTGCCCGCGCCGCGGTCACTTCGAGAATGGCGAGTTCGTCACCGAATTCGGCAGTGAAGAAGAGGCCAAGGGCTACTGCCTGTACAAGCTCGGCTGCAAGGGTCCGCAGACGTTTACGCAGTGCCCGGTCACCCGCTGGAACCGCTCGGTCAGCTGGTGCGTACAGTCCGGTGCTCCGTGCATCGGATGCGGCGGCCTGAACTGGGTCGACAACAACACCCCGTTCTTCAAGCGTCTCTCCAGCATGGAGATGGGTACCGCGCTCGGCAACGTGCAGCCCGGTTCGGTAGCTGCGGTCGTTGGCGGCGTGGCAGCCGCCGCACTCATCGCCCACGGTATCGCCAACAAGGCGGCCGGCCGTCGCGGTGAGGGCCCTGAGACTGAAGAGATGAAAGAGTACGACCGCAAGAAACTAGCTAAGAAGGGAGGCGAAAAGTAGTGACTCGCACCGTTATCGATCCCGTTACCCGGATTGAAGGCCACATGCGTGTCGAAGTCGAGGTTCAGGACAACGTCGTTGTTGACGCCTGGGTCTCCGGCACGATGTACCGCGGCATGGAGACGGTCCTTCTCGACCGCAGCCCGGAGGACGCGTTCTACGTGACCCAGCGGATCTGCGGCGTTTGCCCGATCTCGCACAGCCACGCCTCCGCTCAGGCGACCGAAGACGCACTCGGCATCCAGATTCCCGAGGGCGGACGCCTCGTCCGCAACATCCTCGAGGCCGCGCAGTTCCTGCATAGCCACATTCTGTGGTTCTACAACCTGGCAGCGTTGGACTACGTCAACCCCGTCAATGCGCTGTCGGCGAACATTGCCGACACCTACGCACTTGCCGAGGCCGCGGGCACCCGCGTCGCCGACTTTGGCGCCATCCAGAAGCGCCTGACCGCGTTTGCTCAGAATGGCCAGCTCTCGATCCTGACCGGTCACTACTGGGACCACCCCGGCTACGTTCTGCCGCCCGAACTTGATCTCATCGCGACCGCCCACTACCTCGAGGCACTTGAGATCCAGGCTGTCGCCAACGAGATCGTCGCCATCGTTGCAGGCAAGTTCTCGCACCCGATGACGTCCGTCCCCGGCGGCACTGCATTCGTCCCCACCGTGGACAAGCTCGACGACATCTTGTTCCGCTTCCTGCGGGTCAAGGATTTCATCGACACCGCCCTCATCCCGGACACCTTGGCCATCGCGCCGTTCATCCTGGAGACGGCAGGCTACGGCGGCGGCTGCGGCAACTTCCTCAGCTGGGGTGTATTCGAGCAGTCCTCGCTCGTTCCCGAGGATCGCTATCTTCCCCGCGGCTTCGCCCAGGGTCTCACGCCGGAGACGGTCAGCCCTGACGACGTCACGGAGTACGTCGAGCACTCGTGGTACGACTCGGCATCCGGACTCAATCCGAAGAACGGTGAGACGCACATCGCCTTCACCGGATACAACGTCGACGACAAGTACTCGTACGGCAAGGCTGTCCGCTGCAAGGAGCTCCCGGCCGAGGTTGGCCCGCTCTCGCGCATGGTCGTTGCCTATCTCGCCGAGAAGGGCGGACAGAAACTCGTCGGCGACGTCGCCGGCGTCCGCACGCCTGCGGCCTTGATCGACTCCACGCTGGAGGCGCTCGGGGTTGCCGGCCACCCGGAGATCCTGGTGTCCCTCCTCGGCCGTGTCGCTGCCCGCAACCTCGAGGCCGCCTATGTGGCCGATCTATCGTTGGTGTTCGTGAACGATCTTATCGCCGCGCTCAAGGGCGGAGACGCGCAGTTCTGGAAGGCCGCCGAGACCAAGACCGGCGAGGGTGTTGGCGCTTGGGAAGCCCCGCGTGGATCGGTCGCTCACTGGATCGGCATCGAGAAGGGCAAGATCAGCCAGTACCAGATCGTCGCCCCCACCACCTGGGACATCGCTCCCCGCGATGCCAAGGGCGTGCTCGGCCCGATGGAGCAGGCACTCATCGGCACACCGGTTGCCGATCCCGAGCGTCCGCTCGAGCCGCTGCGGATCGCCCACAGCTTCGATCCTTGAATTGGCTGCGCGGTTCACGTGTTTGAACCGAAAACAGGTAAGTCCACCACCGTTATGTCCTCCCCCATGGGGGTGATGTAGATGAGCGGTCACGCACACACCCGTGAGCAACACCCACTGGTGTTTGTAATCACGCACTGGGTCAACCTGTCGTGCATGTTCCTGCTTATCTTGTCCGGCTTCTACATCCACAAGCCGTTCCTGTTTGACGGCTGGATGGGTGTGGCTCGTGGCGTGCACTTCTTCTGCATGTTCGTCATCCTCATCAACCTGGTCTACCGCGTGATCGCCGCCTTCGTTGTGGGCTCGGCGAACCAGCCCGGCGGACGGGCCAAGGAGAAGGACATCAAGAACTGGCTGCCGCAGCCCGAGAACCGTCACCAGCTCTGGCCGACGGTGAAGTACTACCTCTTCATCCGCAAGGACCACCCGATCTCGGCAAAGTACAACCCGCTGCAGAAGGTCGCCTACCTCGTGACCGTGCCGCTCATCCTGATCATGGCCTATGTCGGCTTCGCACTCTGGGGTCCGACCATGGACTGGGCCTTCTTCAAGGCGGGCACCGATCTCGTCGGCGGGCCGATGAACATGCGCATCATCCACTACTTCCTGATGTGGGCGTTCATCCTCTTCACCGCAGTGCACGTCTATCTTGCAACGCTCTACAACTTCAAGCCGATCAAGATCATGTTCCTGTGGAAGGAAACGGACGGGGATCACTAGTCCCGCCGGGGGGTGACGAGCGCATCTCGCGCAACCGGCACCCATGCGCTACCCTTGCACCGAGTCGGCCCCCGGAGCGATGGCTCCGGGGGCCGATTACTCGTAAAGCGTCCGTTCGAAGGAGCACTTCTGTGGAAGCCCCGCCTCGCATTCTCGTCCTCGGCATCGGCAACGTCCTCATGCTCGATGAGGGTGTTGGCAACCGCATCGCCACCGAACTCGAGCGAAACTACGTGTTTCCCGATGATGTGCGAGTCATGGACGCGGGCACGATGGGTCTCGGCATGATACACCTCTTTCGCGGCGTGGAGTTGCTCCTCGTGGTGGATGCAATCGATGGCACTGGCCACCCGGCCGGTACCGTAGTACGGCTCTCGCCTGAGGACTTCGCGCCAAACCAGGTGCTGCACTCGCTGCATGATGTCAGGTTCGTTGATGTCCTGAATGCGGCCCGTCTCATCGACATCATGCCCGAGGCAGACTGCATCGGCGTGCAGGTGGAGAATATGAGTCCGCCAGAGCTTGCGATCGGACTCACGAAGGTCGTGGAAGATGCCGTGCCGCGCGCAGTGGGCGCAGTGCTCTATGTCCTTGAAGAGCGTGGGGTTCAGGTGGAACCGGCAGCGGGTGACCATGCAGATCCAGCATTCCAGGAGGCCGTCGCGGTAGCCAAGGCGGACATTCGGCGCAAGCAGCGCCGCTGAAGTCGTTCAGGCAGCAGATGACAGCCGTCTAGCGAGACACCTCACTTCCGCTCACGAGAGCGGAAGACGGAACCCTATCTGTGAACCGACGCCTACGGTGCTCTCAGCGAACACTGACCCCCCGTGGTCTTCCACGATCCGTCGCGCGATCGAGAGCCCAACGCCAGCACCTCCGCCATCGGCCGCTCTCGCCGCATCCGCGCGGAAGAAGCGCTCCCAGATGTGCGCCAGATCTTCGGGCCGCATGCCCTCTCCGGTGTCGGTGACCGTCACCAGGCCGAAACGGCCCTCCGCCGCCGCGCTCACCGTGATCGAGCCCGCTGCCGTGTGGCGCGCTGCGTTTGAGAGCAGATTCCGAACGACCTGCGCAACCCGGAATTCGTCACCCTCAACGACGAGCGGTGTCTCGGGACGGCTCGAGGCGACGCGTACGCCCGTGCGCGCGAGCACCTGCGCCCGCTCCCCTTCACGAGCGATGAGCTCGCCAAGATCGAACGGCTCCCGCGAATAGCGCAGTTGACCCGCATCCGCACGTGACAGCTCCTGCATATCATCAACCAGATGGGAAAGTGCGCCCACGTCCTCCACGAGGGACGCGACTCGCGCGCTATCGGGTGCAAGGACGCCGTCTGCGATTCCTTCGATCTGCGCACGCAGGGCAGCGATGGGATTTCGCAGTTCGTGCGCGATATCGGCAACCATACGCTGACGCAGCGCCTCAGCGTCATCGAGGGAACGCGTCATGTCGTTGAACGCAACGGCAAGCTCGGCAACCTCGGCTGGACCTCGCGCGGTCAGCTGTGCCGTGCCTGCACCCGCTGCACGGGCTCGTGCCGCGTTCGTCAGCCCGCGGAGCGGCCGCGCAAGCGCGCGTGCAAGCACGAGCGCGACGATGGCAGCCAGCGCCACCGCAAGAAGCGCGGACAGTACGATCCCGTTCCCAACGTCGGCGAGAAACGTCTGCTCTGCCGAACCGAGCAGCATGTGATGCCACATCGTACCCTGGCCGCTGCCTGAACTGCCCATGCCATTGCCCATGCCGTTGCCCTGAGCACCGTTTTGCCCGCTCCCGCTCCCGGTGGAGCCGGTCCCGCTCATCGTGGTCAGATAGCGCTCGAACGACGCATCGAGCGAACTCTTCGTGATGAGCCCGTTCACGGCAATCCCGAGCAGGGCAACCACGAGGATCGCGACGAACATGTGCCAGATAAGTCCGGGTCGTTTCACTGCGCGCTCTCCAGTTTGTAGCCAACCCCGAGGACGGTACGCACGAATCGCGGGTTCCTCGGATCCTCGTCAAGCTTGCGCCGGATGTTCTTGATGTGCGCGTCGATGGTTCGCTCGTAGCCGTCAAACGCATCGCCCGAGACGGCCTCAAGCAGTTGCAGCCGGCTGTACACGCGTCCGGGATGAGCGGCCATCGCATGCAGGATGTCGAACTCGGTGCGTGTCAGGTCCCTGCGCTCGCCGTCCACCGACACCGTGCGACGCTCCGGGTCAACTTCCAGACCCCCGATCCTGATCGTGCCCGACGATTCCTCCTGCCGCTGCACCCTGCGCAGGACCGCCCGAACGCGCGCCACGACTTCGCGCGGGCTGAACGGCTTGGAGATGTAGTCATCGGCACCGATCTCGAGGCCAACCAGACGATCGACCTCCTCGGTACGCGCGGTGACGAGAATGACCGGGAGTCCGTACTCGCGCTGAAAGCGTCTCGTCAGCTCTATGCCATCGATGCCCGGCAGCATGATGTCTAGCAGTGCAATATCGGGCACCGCACGGCCAACTTCC
>Ga0068714_10003916_pt1 | contig 17127 bp, 22 predicted proteins | sample MTBNYHSulfiMetaG_FD_62988 | JGI IMG/M metagenome (GOLD analysis project Ga0068714, IMG submission 62988) | Enrichment culture microbial communities from rom New York Harbor, USA that are MTBE-degrading - MTBE-NYH (New York Harbor Sulfidogenic)... | ecosystem: Environmental > Aquatic > Marine >...
CCCGGTGCTTCCTTCAGCGTCTCTTCAGAGACGTTAAGGATAAATTTCTTGTCGTGATGGGATATCTTGAGTACCTCCCAGGGCACGGCAAACAGCTTATCCTTGCCAAGGGCCTTGCTGCCAAAGGAAAGGACGACATATGCCACCCTGGCGCGATCCAGATCGATCATGATTTCTTCCACTTTGCCCAGATCTTCACCGTTAACATTTGTAACCCTGTTACGCATCAGCGTATGCGCCGATAAAACCTTCGGTGGTCGTACCTCCATTTCAGTAACCTCCTTTGTTATTTGTAATTGACCATTAAATTGACTATTTAACCTCCCAGTAAGGAACACAGCCATAGTAGCGGCAGGCATCGGAGAGCCATCGGAGATCGATCTTGTCCGGCCCCCAGATATCCTTCGGGATACCGTGCGCCTTCTTTATCACGTCCCTGGGTACTTTCAGGATGAACTCCCTCCTATCTGTGTCAAAGTTGGAAAGCTCATACGGAATGGCATACCATTTATCGGTGAGTTCCGCCCCCAGGAAGGATGCAATGATAAAGGGTGTTCTCCAGTTACATAGATCGACGAGGAACGTCTCGCAGTGCCCAAGGTTTTCCCTATTTTCGTTGGTAATGACATACCTCTCGAGCTTGTTACTCCTTACCAGCGCCGGCGGGACCTTCATGGGGCCTTCCGACCTTATCTCCCAGTAAGGACTACAGCCGTAATGGGTGCAGGCACGCTTAAGCCAGCCAAGGTCAATCTCTTTGGGCCATTTGTCCTTGTCGATCCCCGGGGCCTTCTCGAGAACATCCCGGGGAAGGTCCAGGATAAATTTACCTTTGGGTACGTCCCAGCCCAAGAGCTCCGTCGGCAGGACAAACCACTTATCGCTGATACCGAGAAAGCCCTCGAAGGATACCAGCGCAAAGGCCACTTCTCCGGTGCAAAGGTCGATAAGAAATAACCTTGTCTGCCCCATGTCCTTATTCTGCCGGTTTACCACGTTATAGAAGGCAAGCCGGTCTGTAGATATCAGTGTCGGCGGTGATTTTACAACTCCCTCTTTCATTTCTGTTTCCTCCTATTTTTTAATTTGCTTTTCAAGAAGCGGCCAGGTATCCGGAAACCTTTTAACGAATTCGGCAACCTCTATCTCGCTACCATCGATATTGAATGCTTTAAGGCCCTTTCCAGTAGCAAGGGCGAGGGCAACCGGCCGTTTAGAGAAAACCGTGCCCAGACCATTTTCTCCCAGGTAATAATCAGCCCTGACCTCACTTACCGTAACAAGTTTTACCATAAGTTTCTCGAGAGGCACTTCGACAATAATTTTTTCCTGTCTTATCATCTTCGTGAGAATACCTTCTTTACCATGCTGCGCCCGGTCCTTGATGTTATAAAACTCATCACCGGCCGGAGGAGCCTTATGGGAAGCAAGCGAATCCTGGCCTTCATGTAACCCTCAAGACTCTCTCCCTGAAAATCAGGGAGCAGCCATATACTATGAGCGGAATAGAGATTAAACATTATCGAGGCCGCTCCCAGTGGGCCAAATACGATCGCGGTATCCGCCGGGTCATGAAATCCCAGTCTCAAGTCGGCTTCGAGGCAATCAATCCTGGCAGATCTAAAAACGGACCTGAGTAAACTGAGCGACCTTTCTCTCGATTCATCGTCGGTAAGTATATCGCCCATCAATTTTCCCCAGCGCCCAGCACCCCGCTTGCTTTTAGCATCCAGATTTTGGGATGAAGCGCCTCTTTTTCTTTCCGTTTTCTTAGCCGGGAACTGCCTTTTAAAGGCCCCCAAGAGCCACCTCAACCTCAGCCGGAACCTGACTTTATCCTCAGCCTTAAACTCAAAAGAGCCATAAAACGGGATACACATTACCAGGCAAAAGGCGCCGATTATACTACCGACTATGATGCCCGCGATCAATTCTTCAATGCCTCTTTATTTTTGCTGTCCACGAAATGCTGTGACCATTTCCGGGACCTTCTCGGCAATCTTTTCGATGGTACCCGAGACCAATCCCTTAATCGGCTCAACCCTGGCACCATCTTTATCGATCAATACGAGTGCCACCGGTCTAACCCCAGCACCACCTCCGGTACCAAATTTTTCACCCTCTTTAAGCTTTTTCTCTGTCAACTTGTCATGGCCACCACCTCCGGCAAACCAGAAACCGGTACTTATCAGCGGCACGATTGTCGTGTCTCCGACCTGTTTTGGCTCACCGACGATACATGACGAGCAGATAGCCTTCTGGATTTCATCCAAAGTAGTTTTGATAAGTCCTTGCAGTTCTTCCATTTTTCCCTCCTTAAATATGCTTTTTTACCGTAATCAGTATTTCCGCTGAATTATCGGTTACAACAATATTACCCTCTTATTAATTACAAAGTTATATAAAGAAGGCCAAAACTATAAAATTTTCATTACATTTTTAGAGAGATCAAAATAGCGAAGCTTGACAGTATAGATAACCATTTGCCAGGGAAGAATTTGAGCAGTGAAATGGAAAATATGAAAGGCAGCGATAAATTGAACGAGGTTCAGGCCGCTTGCTTTTTCATGACAAAGAAAGCGGAGCCATAAAAGCCGGGGTACTTCTTCAACAGGGATATCTCTTCCTGCGCCCGATCGAGCAGGGAGTGAGCTTTAGCATCACCGGTATATTTAATACGGAGTCCGGGTATTCGCTTTTCCAGTGGTTCATAGTATTCTGTCCACCAGTATCTTGCTGGCAGCTTGAAGGAACCTACAAGTCCGTAACCACACCTGGCAATGAGTTCTTTGATCTTCTCCACAGTGTTTATTTCCAGGTATATTGCATCCATGAAGCTTTGCAACTCATCCGGTGGGTCTGAATGTAACCAGACCATTTCATGTACCACCATGTATCCACCTGAGACGATATACTTTCGCCACTCATTGAGTCCAGTCTCCAGTCCCATCCTCCATATCGACCCTTCAGCCCATATAATGTCGAATGAACCAGGCAGAAAATCCATATCCACCATGGAGCACCTTAACGTTTTTACCAGGTTAGAAACCCCGGTTTTTTTCGCTCTACGGGAAAGCGCATTTAGATACTCCCGGTTTATATCCACTGCCGTTATTTTACCCTCGCTCAACCTGGCAAGCTCAACGGTGGGTACGCCCGTTCCACAGCCGACATCAAGGATTCGGGGTCGGTCCAGTTCGGGTATCATACGATATGCTTTCCTGGTATAGCGAGTCCTTTTAAGTCCTCCCCTGGGAAGACCTCTATGTAAGTCATGAAATGGATCACTCATATATACGCTTCCCAAATAACGCGGTAAATATTTTTCAATGATAATAAAGGCATCGGCAAAAGTTGTCAAAAGACCCTTTTCAAACACATGATTAATGGAGAATTTCATGTGATACTTTTCTCTTCTTCGCGTATATATATACAAAAAGGTAAAATTCAGCAAAGGTCGGCCGACCGGTTTCTGAAATAACAAGGAGAAAAAAAGTGAATAGGTTAAAATTAGCCCAAATGGCCGGAATACTCTCAATAGGTATTTTTACACTAATATCATCTGGTTGCGCAGGTAATCTACAGGCCTCTTCAGATGATATTCAACCCGCCACAATTTCTGTCTCCTGCGACGAATTTTCATCCAATCAGAACATCAGCAAGGAGGTCGACCTTACCAATGGTGGCATGGTTAATGTAGAGCTCTGCTCTAATCCCTCTACAGGTTTTCAATGGGGTCAGCCACAGGTTGCGGATCCAGCTATAGCTACGCAAACTGACCACGATTTCGTCGAAGCGGACCAGGTTTCAGGATCTGAGCCCATGGTGGGTGCTTCCGGTAAGGACGTCTGGACTTTCAAGGCCCTCGATAAGGGTATTACCACCATCGCCATGGAATATGGTAGGCCATGGGAAGGCGGCGAGAAAGCCCAATGGACTTTCAATCTGACAATCAACGTTAAATAAGCCAGATTTCAATCGCAAAGGATCCAGCCAGGGATAACCCCTGGCTGGATCCTCATTTCATGAGAAATAACCCGTCTTTCCGCTTCACCCCTCCCACGGTTAACCCATCTTAGCCCTCTACGTTTCATCTTTAGTATGCGCCATATGTCCTATATTTTGTATGAATTAACCTGCCTTTAACAGAATTCAGAACATGCAGATCGATATCCTGATCCCGACAAATAATCTCTGGCTTTTATGGTTAGCAGTATGCTAATATCCCATATAAACTTTATCTTTATTGTCCGTGGATTTGCAACATATTTAAGAATTCTACCTCTCAGTAAGGAGGTGTGATATTAATTGAATAAGCTCATTTTGGTCATCATCACTACGACAGCAACAGCCCTTATTGCAGCCAGCTGCAACCCGTATATTTCGAATGAACCCATGCAGTCCCCGGTTCCAGAGCCAATGCCCGAGCCGCAACCGGCCAATCGTTTGCCAGTCGCCTATATTGACTCCGTTACCCCGAATGAGGCGGTCCGCGGTGAGCCAGTCTCTTTCCAGGGGCACGGGAACGATAGCGACGGCTCTATATTGGCCTACCGCTGGCGTTCAAGCCTTGACGGCGATCTTGATACCATTGCCGCCTTCGAGACCGCCTCACTATCCGAGGGAAACCACACCATTAGCCTGATGGTCCAGGATAACGAAGGTGACTGGTCAGAAGAGGTTACCACCACACTCAGGATTGTTCCCCCGGAAGAGCCCGCTGAGGAGCCATTTATTACTTACGCAAACTGGAACGGCCGATGGGATTGCGGAGTATGGGGAATAATGACGCTGACCCATTCAGGCGAAGAAGTGAACGGCACATACACTTACCAGGGTGGCATAGTTACAGCCGTTGCAACAGGGGAAGATGGAAGAACCCTCCTGGGAACCTGGTCCGAGGATCCTTCACACATGCCACCCAAGGATGCCGGAGATATAGAGTTCATTATGACAGAAGACAGTGGCTCATTTACCGGCCACTGGCGCTACGATTCTTCTGGCTCCTGGCAGTCGTGGGACGGAGAACGTCTAGGCAACTAAAACACCATGCGGTGGTACAAATCGTACCGAAATATATTATGTTAAGTAATGAACAGGGTACAGGGATCAGTTAGAAGCTTAACGGTGCCCAGTGATCTTTTAGAAGCTGGGAAATTACTGTACCCACATATACGACCTTGATGCCTATATCCTCAAGCAAACCGGTGATGTTCATTCTATCGGAACACCATTTACATGCCATAATTTCAACCCCATATTTTTGAAGTTCCTTTATCTTTTCCTGAACCTCCATATCGTGCGCAACTATTCTCTCCGAAGGGCCAAAAATGATAACCTTTACTTCATCCATCCACTTGTTCTTGGCTGCGTTTAGCGGGTATACCAGACCCACCTCTAATGCGACATCTCGATCCCCACTACTAAGGATTACAAGGACCTTGTTCGCCATTTTTCATGTCTCCTTCTGCAAGCATTTATGATGAATATTTTAAATGGTTTGCATAATTCTAACACAAATTACAGGCTATGAACCTCTCAGATCATAATGAAAAAACGCTATTATACGAACAGTTAAGATTGGATGACGATTGTCAAGGAGATTAACGCAGACAATAAAATTTAATAAATATTCAACATATTTTGTACCGATTTTATTACTTTGTAACCTGAGCAGCGTTATTGTTGTAATGATAATGGTCAAATTTTCAGAGAGGTGGATGGAATGAGTATATCTAATCGCGTTGCCGCAATACTTGCTATAGTTTTCGGCATCATTATCCTTATTTTCCCTGAGGTATTGTCAGTACTGGTTGGTATATGGTTGATCGTTACGGGTATTCTATTTTTCGTTAAACGTTAAACATCTTAGGCTATCGTTATCAAGACAGTACAATTATGAATATATGTTACGGCCTGGATTAATGTTGCCTGGCCCAGAGCTTCAGATTGAAATGCAAATCAAAGGAAAGAATCGAGATAGGGAAAAGTAAGGTGAAAGAGAAATTACTAAAATCGAAATTATACGGGGAACCTCTGTCGATAGATAATAATTCTAAATGTGGTGGCAAATTGTCAATCCACCAGGTGAACGGGGGGCAACACTTCAGCTGCGAAAGTATTACAAATAAAAAAACAATGAATAGGTGTATTTGTGTAAAAGATCATGGCATACATGACGAAAAAAGAGACGCCAAGCTGAAGGATATAATAAGATGCGTTCTTTGCCCGGAATATAGACGTTCTTCTCAAATATCCAGATATATTGAAAAAGGCTACACTCACCAGGAGGCATTAGCCAGGGCTAATGTAATAGAAACTATATAACTTAATCGAGCTCAATTTCAAGCTCTCCCTCAAGATCGTCGCCTTCAGCCTGTATCTCGATTTCCTCTTCGTCGGGTACGGTAAAACATGGCGTAAGTCCATCCTCATCAGTGGTCATAGTATCCATTTCATCTATCTCCACAGCGGCACCTTTCACGGGTTCTCCATCATGAGTTACGAGCACCTTTACTTCATTACCAGAGGTGACATCTCCTTCGATAACCTCGTCGGTATCGCAATCGACGAGCTGGAGCGTTAGCTCCTCCTCTTCGGATTCTTCCGAGGGGGTAACGTCGTTGAACGGCTGGTTGGGGCCGCTTTGGGCTATCTGAGGCTTGAGAACATACATGCCGCTCTGCCCTGCCTCTATTACCGTAATGTCATAGACAAACTCTACCACCGAGTCGCTGATAGTAAATGGTTTGGATACCTGTAGTTTATCGCTGGGTAATTTAATATCCGGCGAGGTATCATCATTAAGCGTTCCACTAACACTGTCAACGTAGATGAATAGCTTGGTATACTCGCCCTCGGTTAATTCTCCGCTCCAGATCTCGAGTGCGTTTTCGTCAGTGAGTTCGGTAAGATCCAGACCCGCCACACCATCGCCATCGTAGTCTTCTTCGGTATCGAGATCGAAGTTATGCCATGTTCCTTCACCTCCACCCTCGTGGATACCGATACCGGAGATGGTTACGTGTAGAGATTTGAAATCTTCGATGGCGTTTACTTCGTCGCTTATTAGCAAACGGAAATTAATTTCCTTATCATTTCCTATGGCGGGTTCTTCCGAAGCCTGCCATACATCTTGAGAGATCCCGGATTGCTCAGTTTCCGGAGTAGCCCCTTCTAAGCCACTCTCAGGAAGCGTTGCTTGTCCCGAGTCAGGCTTGATCGATGAACCTGCGCAAGCAGAAAATAGCAAAAATACTGCTAGTACTGTAGCAATTAATATGTTCAACGAGGTTTTCATTTGTATTGCCTCCTGCCTTAAACCTGCATTTAAAAATTATAACGTAACGCAATAAAAGATGTCAGGTTACAGGCTCGATAAGTCCAGTTACACAGGCTTCATAATATTTATCATGCTGTTTATTACTTGTCACGTTCCTAATCACTTTAAAATAATATATTTAATAAATATTTTATAAACTTATTACTATTTTTATTACTCTGTTACATATAAGAAGGTAAATTTACAGAAAATGATTAATCTGACGCTTTTATTGAGATTTCGTTATTTATAATATACGAAACTGACAAAGGCTAAATAATAATATCTAAAAAACCGTCGCGACGAAGAAATAGGCAAAGGGGCTGGATAACAGATATCCAGCCCCCTCAGCCCACTCAGATTGGAGGATTAGTATGACAAATAAGCAATGGCAAAAATAATAAATAAAGCCGGTAATATCTCCGGGGTGGCTACTAAAGCAACCAAAAAAGGATTAAAACGGGCCGGAGAGGAGATAAGACTTGTTTTGTCTGACTTTGAGGACCTTATACTTCAAAAAAAGATACTAAATGATATCTCGGGTGAAAAAAGGGAATCTATTTTAGGTAAAGAGGTTTATACTGATGATGGTAGCTTTTTAGGAATAGTTGAGGATATTCGGGTTGATTTGCCAGGTCATAAGGTTTGGCTTGTTATAGTAAATAGATTTGGCAGAAGGGTTGGAATCGAATTGGAGGTCGTAAAATCAATCAGGGATAGTATTATCCTTTCAGCTAATTAAGGGGATATAAGGATGAATATTACTATAGAGAATTTAGGGTTAATTACCGCCATTTTGGCAATTGTTTTTGGTATTGTGGTTCTAATTTGGCCAAGAGTCCTTGCCTATCTTGTCGCAATATATCTGATAATTATCGGCATCATATATTTTGTCCAGAGATATATGAGTTGAGCGTATTTAATAGAATGAGAACTACTACAGCAAGAGGTGATTTAAATGAGTATAACGAGTCGTATTGCTGCAATACTTGCAATCGTATTTGGTATCATTGTCTTGGTTTTCCCTGAGGTATTGGCCATTTTAGTAGGTATATGGCTTATCGTAGCAGGTGTTCTATTTTTCGTCAGACGTTAGAGTTAGGGCACTTAAAGGAAGATTCATTTCTATTAATATAGGTGTAAAAAGCTGACATTCAACTCATGATTTCGTTTCTAAATAAGAAAGGGCTATTTCATGCCTTCAGTTCCTGTAAATTGAATAAGATATAATTATATTGGGACGATCGGTATGAATAGTCGTAATAAGATAAAAGAATACGAAGCGAGGCTTGCCGGCCTATATGAGGAGTACTATGACAGGATTGCGCGTTATGTATATGTTCGCATCGGTAACAGGTGGGACGCAGAGGATATTGCCGGGGAGGTTTTTTTGAAGGCCCTTAAATCTTTAAATTCATATCGGGAGCAAGGAGTTCCAATGCAGGGATGGTTGTTTCGTATTGCCCATAACTTAGCCGTAGATTACCTGAGAAAAAATGCAAAAAGAAGAACGGTGCCTATTGACTCTATAGTACCGCCTGGCAATGATGATCCTGCAGACAGCGTATCTAATAAAATCGAATATAAGCGAGTTAACCAGGCCATGAAACAGTTAACTGATGAACAAAGACAGGTTATAAATCTCCGTTTTTTCGGAGGACTGAGTTCTAAAGAAGTGGGCGGTATCCTAAATAAAAAGGATGGGGCAGTTCGTGAGATGCAAAGAGCAGCTCTTGAAAAGCTGCGCGGAATTATGGGAATGGAAAGCTGATGGTAGATGATTTTGATAAAATACTGGATCAATGCATAGACCGTATAAACCGTGGGGAAAGTATAACCGACTGCTTGTCGGATTATCCCAACTATGCAAAAATTCTAAGACCCTTACTCGAATCTATCTACGGAATTCAGCAAGTTTACTCTTTTACGCCTTCGGATGATGCAAAGAGGACAGCCAGGCAGAAATTTTATGCGGCTCTTGATAAAAGGGGCGTGAGCTCAAAAAAGGTTCCTTTTTCCTTTATTCCGAAGCCACTAGTATGGGCCACAGTAGCTGCAGTTGTTATGACTATCATAGGTATCCTGGTGATAAGACCCGCACTCAATCAACCGACTATGGTAAACATCCCGAAAGACGATTCAGCACCAATTAGCCCAGAGGAAAACTCAATACCTACTCCCGAAAATAATATCGTACCCGGTTCTGAGGGTAATTTTGTATTTCTGATAAGCGATGAGCCCAATGATATTGGTGATTTCGATAGCCTGAACATTACTATTTCTGAAGTAGGTTTGCAATCGACCGGGAATTCACAGGGATGGGTCGAGTTCACACCGGAGATCATGACTGTAGACCTTACCCAGGTTCAGGGAGAGCAGTCCCAGGAAATTTGGCGTGGAGATGTTCCAGAGGGTCCATATTCACAGGTATTTATCTATGTAAGCGAGGTAAAAGGTATCTTGGAGTCAACTATAGAAGTTAAGCTACCTAGCAGTAGATTACATATATCGAAACCATTTGAGGTTGCAGATGATCTCCTCACCAGCTTTACTTTTGATATTACGGTTATAGAATCTGGTAACAGGGGTAAATATATCCTTAAACCGGAAATCAGTGAAAGCGGGGTCCTGCAAGAGAGAAAAACTAATTAATAATATCCTAACAGACATATATCAATAGTAATTTTCCTGATCAATATTCTATTGACGGATAATAATTGACTCTTGTCACTATAAATCCTGAAATATCCTTGAGGGAGTTCCCGACCAAGAACGTCTCTGGAACATTGTCATCTGATATGGAACGAGACCTTCTTCAAGCACCCTTTCCTGCAAGTCTAAAATATCGCCGAAGTTTACCTCACAATAGTATTTGTACCAGTCCTGTATCATGCAAGCGAATTGAAAGAGGTAATCCTTATTGCCGAAATCTCTGTATTTTTTCTTTAGAGAGGGGTGCTCCCTCAGCATTTTATTTGCAGTAGAGCCAGGAAATGGCATCAAGCTTCCCCATTCGAACCTGTCAAAATTGTCAAATTCGGTAATTCTCTTCAGGAAATCAATGGTTCTTGTAAGGCTATCTTTACTTTCACCCTGTACCCCGACCACGATACCCGCTATCACCCCAATTCTGTACTTCTGTAGTAATTCCATTGCCCTTATATTATCCTCAATTTTGGACCGCTTGTTCATGCTTTCAAGCATCTTGGGATCGCCGGCTTCCATTCCAACAAAAACGCTAACGCATCCGGAATTGGCGAGAAGTCTCGCAATCTCATCATCTATGCCTTTTGCATCCCCATAACATGTATAATGAATATCCAATTTGCCCGGCTTCGCATTACAGAATTCTCTGAACCATTCTTTTTCCCCTACGAAGTTATCCGAGGGGTCCCAGATAAAATCCGCCTTATATTTATCAGCCATTGAAGATATTTCAGTCCATACCAGTCTTGGGTCCCGGAGCCGCAAATCATAATAAGGAATGGAGCAAAATACGCAGCCACCTTCTTCTTGCGATCGCCATATGCACCCTTTCTGAGAACATATATTCACAGGTCTCTTAAACGGGTCACAAATCGGATAGTTCGGATCCTTGCTATTCGTAAAGTATATTTCCATATTCACAAGATCCCTATCAGGTACAGGGAGGTCGTTAAGGCCGGGTAATTTTACGGGATTTTCTCTAACCTCACCTTTTTCTCGGTATACAAGGTTCTCTATTGAATCTGGCGGTTTACCGGAAACGTATTTCGAAAATGCAATCTCGCCATCATATTTAATAACAGCATCTACAAAGCTATAGAAATTCAATATTTCTTTTGCTAAAGGAGTGGCAGTGGCTCCACCCAATATGACCTTTGCCCCTCTATCTTTGGCGGTTTTTGCAATCTCAATGGCATAATCATACCCCAGGGCAGTTGTCGATATCCCTACGAGATCTGCGTTGATCCTGCTCTTTAGTTCAGCAAAAGTAAGTACGCCATTTCCATCAAGGATTTCAACTTCTACACCGGGGTTATTCTGTAGGACATAGGTACCAATGGATAAAATACATAAGGGTTGAGGCCATCTTGAATATTTGTATGCGGTGTTCTCTCTTGCCAACATGCTCAGCTTGGTCATGTGATTTAGTAAAGCAGAAAAGAGTCGCCTGGATACAGCTAATTCAGCCCACTTGAAGATAGCCTGCCTGCTATAGCGGGCAAAAGGTTGCGGTAACTTAGTCAGCATAGTTATATATGTATCCTGTCTCCTTGGCGGAGGAAGGACTAACTGAACTTTCTCAATTTTTTTAGATATAAACACAACGACTAATTTGCTAAAGTTTCCTGCTCACTATTTATGATGATACGCTGAATATATCTGCAAATCAATCATACATAAAAGCACCGGAATGTTATTAATCGTCAATTCCAGTAAGCATACCCCTCCCCACGCGCGATCCCAACTAATCAGCCATACATAATTGAAATTTCTTATGTAAATTTGAACGGGTTATTTATGTTTTAAAGACGATTTCTCCAAAAGATTCTAAGGGCTACTTTTTAACCACACAGATTCTGGTATATAGTCTTAGATAGTTTTGAGTTATGAAAGCCGTATAATTTACCTGGAGGGTATATTATCTGCATACTCAGACCTTTTGAATCTATTTCGGGATTTTCCGGTATCGTCTTTAATCCACGTTTACACATAGAAGCTGTTAATACTGCGATAAGAGCATCCATATACTTCTCAAACTATAGCTACACCCTTTAAAAGAACTTTGCTCGTCTTCATATAAGGACAATTTAATCAGCTATTATAGACTGAAGAGGGGTAGCTTTATATACTTAATTTCTAACTACTCTGGCATGTTTACTAACCATCAGCGTCGGGCAGATTAATAATGTCCGGGGTTCTCAGGCCTATTTTTTCCATATGCTGGTCACAGCACACCAGCGTACCCCCACCTACCTCTGTGACTACAACCTCATTCCCACAAATATTACACCTGTATCTTTCACCTACTATTTCTACGGCCATTACTTCACCTCCCTTTTAATGCACCGGAGATACATAAAATACTTCATTTGGTGGAGCGACGATTGAAAGCATGAATCATCCACCAACATATACAAAGACTCAACTTCTTCTTCACTCTTTACGGTATGCATATTTTTCTAGATAAATCTTTGGGTATTCCGCTGCCTTAACGGCTTTTCCGATCAGTCCACTTTTTCTACCTTTAGCAGATTGGTTGCTCCAGCTACCCCTATTGGAATACCGCCTGTTATTATGATCAGGTCTCCTGACCTTGCCAGTCCCACCTCTTTAGCCAGATTGGTTCCGTTACCGAAGAGCTCATCTAGCGTTGATGCCCTGTCTACATTAAACGGGTAAACACCCCACTGAAGGAGTAATCGACCAGATACCAGATCACTGGATGTTATCGCCAATATAGGCACTTTTGGGCGATATTTAGATACCCTTCTAGCCGTGCTACCCGATTGCGTGAAGGCTACAATGGCTACCGCTCCCAAGCTGTCCGCTATATGACAGGCACTATAGCTTATTAGTTCATCTGTCTTACGCTCAATCCATGTGCCCCTTTCCGCAAGCAAACGGGCATAGTAAAGCTCTTTCTCTGTTTCCTGAGCAATCCTGGCCATGGTCTTGACTGCCTGTACCGGATACTTGCCTATTGAAGTTTCTGCAGATAGCATGATAGAGTCCGTGCCATCATATATGGCATTTGCTATATCGGCAACCTCAGCCCGCGTCGGACGAGCAGCATTGACCATTGATTCGAGCATTTGGGTTGCAGTTATTACAGGTTTACCAACCCGGTTGCACTTTAATATTATTTCTTTTTGAATCAAAGGTACTTTCTCCAGTGAAACATCTACACCCAGGTCTCCGCGAGCTACCATAATCCCATCGCTGGCAGACAAAATATTATCAAAATCCTTCACCGCATGGACACGTTCTATCTTGGCTATAATCGGGATTTTTGTGTTATATTCGCTTATCAACTTCCTTATGGCAAATATGTCCTCCGCTCCGCTGACAAAGGAGACAGCCATATAATCTGGATTCTGCTGTACAGCAAAAGCAATATGCTCGCGGAGGGTATCGGTAACGAAAGGCCCGGAGGTCCGCATCCCGGGAACAACGATTCCACGATTCTCAGTAAGCGCTCCGCCCAGGATAACCCTGCATTTTACCTCGGTATCGTGCTTTTCAAGTACCTTCAATTGCAGGGCTCCGTCATCCAGCAGTACAGTGTCACCGGTCTTCACATCGTGTGGAAGATTGGGCAGGTTAACCGGTATTATGGTTGTATCTCCTTCGATATCCCTTGTGGTCAGTATTACATGATTACCTTTCTTCAAGGTTACCTGACCGTCCTTAAGCCTGCCCGTACGATATTTGGGTCCGGGTAAGTCTATAAAAATTGCAACAGGCCTGTTCAGCCTGTGGCTTATTCGTCTTATATTACGGATATAATTTGCATGTATGCTATGTTCTCCATGGGAAAGATTGAGTCGGGCGACATTCATGCCAGCCCTTATTAAACGCTCGATGATAGGGGATCCTGCAGTCGCCGGCCCTATAGTGCATACAATTTTAGTTCGCCTTCGAAAGTAATTGCCCTGTTTCATATCAGTATGAACCCGATTTTTCCATTATTTCCCTATAATCAGCTTCAAAAAGTCGGCTTGTAAAAATCTTATCGCAGTGGAGCATTAATTGCTTAAATCAGCAGACTCAAAGCCCCCCTATCGAATGCCGGTTTTGCATGATAATTTTTCTAACGCATAAGCGGCCGCACCCATTACGCCGGAATTACGCCCCAACTCAGCCACGGCAAAGCGCACTTCTCGATAGGCCTGCTTGAATGCACGCCTCCCGGCTTCTTTTATAGCCGGTTTTAATAACATATTACCCATATTGGATAATCCACCCCCCACAATGATAATCTCCGGATTAAATATATTAATCAGATTTGACAGTCCCACACCCAAGTAATATGCTGTCCGAGCCACAAGCTCGTTTGCCAGCCTATCACCATCCCTGGCCGCCTCATGGATAACCTCAGCATTTATCCTTTCTATTTCTCCATTCACCCTCTTTAAGATAGATGTCGACTCCCCTGCATTTATTCTCTCTGTCGCTTCCCTCGCAAGTGCCGTACCTGAGGCAAGTGCTTCCCAGCATCCCCTATTGCCACAACGGCACGATGGACCTTCGACGTCGATGACCATATGTCCGATTTCTCCCGCCGTACCAATTGAGCCTGTATATATCTTGCCATTAATGATTATTCCACCACCGATACCAGTACTGACAGTAACATAAATTAAGTTGAGGGCCCCTCTGCCAGCCCCGAAGTAGAGTTCCCCTAAAGCGGCTGCGTTGGCATCATTTATGAGAAAAGCCTTCCTGCCAAATTTATCCTCAACCATATCGCTAAGTGGAACGTCCTTCCATCCGGGTAGATTGGGCGAGGTAAACAGAATTCCGGTTTCCGGGTTAGACAAGCCCGGAGCCGCAATTCCTATAACGGAAATATCATTTATTACCATGTTGGCTTGTTCGATGACACGTGTCGCAGATTCAAGAATTGACTTTATAACTGCATCTCTTCCTTCCTTTACAGGCGTCATATTTTGAATGGTCGACAGTATCTTGCCCTGAGATGTTGTAACCACCGTCAATATCTTCGTGCCGCCGAGATCTATGCCGAGGATCTTAGTATCGAAATCTACGCTCATTGTTAACATTCACACCATATTAAGCAACATGCTTCGAAATTATATCCAATGACTTACCGATGCTCTGATATAACTTTAATTTATTTATCTCAGGTAACTATCCCATTGTGTCATATGCCAAGGGATAGTTACATTATCTTATATACGAATATAGCAATATCAAGCCAATACCGCAATATGCACACCAAGTAATATCTCCATTTTTGAGTTCTTTTAATTCATTAATAATTTTTTAACAATGGTGTGTTGTAATACAGATAAAAAGATATAAAGAGAGCCCCTATAAAGGTATTACTACAAATGTCTTATAGACAAATAGGGGGGTGATAATAAAAGAAAATGAAGGGGAAATAACATGGAAAAAGATATAGGAGAAGCCTGTTCTTATCTCAAGGCGAAGGCTGAGATCTTGTATGCCAGGTTATACCACCTGACCCACAATGAAAGCCAGCTTGACGACACGGAATATGTTACTGGAATATTTGAGCGCTTGGAAAAACAAAGTCGAGCAATCGAAAGCGCTCTTCATAAAATTGAAAATGGAACCTATGGTATCTGTGAATCATGTGGTAGAGAGATAAATCATAGGCGACTGCAAGCCTTACCTGAATCTACTCTATGTATCGCTTGCAAAGCGAACCTAGAAAAGAATAATCGTTCGGATCGTAAACTGTCGCAGCCGATATCGATCAGTGATAGGTACCAAGACTACGAAGTATGCGACGACCAATATTCTTAATTATTTACCACGAAGAAGATACACGTAAACGGAGGATAGTAGAGTGAACTTAATTAATTTAAAACGGATTATGGCATCAAGGCCACAAACGTCTCTTGCTTTGCTCATTACATTTGTCCTGACAGCATCGTTGTTAATCTCCGGTTGTACTACGGACCAGTCTCCAACAACAGATAGCAATAATCTAGCTTTAGATACAAATCCTACTCCCAATGAATCAGTATCAACTTCTAATACGCTACCTGTGGCATCCCTATATAATCAAGAGGCAATGATAACACTGTACAATCAGTCGATCCCGACAGTTGTTGAGATAACCACAGTTGTCAGTGGAGATGAATCGTCTTTCGGAATGTTCGGTACACCTGATATGCGGGGACAGGGTTCTGGTTTTTTCATCGACAAACAAGGCCACATATTAACCAACAATCATGTTGTAGACAACGCATCCAGCGTTACTGTAATACTGCACAGTGGCAAGAAATTGAATGGAGAGGTACTGGGTACCGACCGTGAGAATGACATTGCGTTGGTGCAGGTGGACCCAGCCATGGTCGAAAATATTGTCCCCTTATCCTGGTCAGACTCAGATAATGTTAAACCCGGGCAGATGGCTGTTGCCCTCGGCTCACCATTTGGTCTGGAAGGTTCAATAACTGTTGGTGTGGTTAGTGGAACAGGAAGAACCATTACGGGAGTAGAGACACGTTCAATACCCAATATGCTGCAAACCGACGCTGCAATCAACCCTGGTAATTCCGGAGGTCCCCTTCTTGATTCAAAAGGCATGGTCATGGGTATTAATACCGCCATTGAAGCATCTTCTACAGGCATTGGCTTTGCCATACCCATTAATACTGCTAAATCCTTGTTACCCTCATTACTTCGAGGAGGAGAGGTAAGTACTCCCTGGCTTGGCATCAGTGGAACAGCTGTTGATCAATCTCTCGCCGCAGAACTGAACCTGTTCATTGATCATGGGGTATATGTAGTATCTGTTGTACTCGATAGTCCCGCAGATAAGGTCGGGGTGATTCCCGGCGGAAGTGATCAGGGTCTTCCTACCTCCGGCGGCGACGTCATTATTGAGATCGATGGAGTTGAGATAGCTGAAGTATCCGACATTTTACAGTATTTCAATTCTAAAAAAGTCGGAGATCAGGTTTCCCTTACCATTGTTAGAGGAGACGAAAAGATAACGATAGACGTAATCCTCGGCGAGTGGCCACAGGATATTCCTTTACTTCCGGGTTAATTTAGGCAGCCGGAGGGGTAATAATTGAGGCACGAATAGTAATGTTAGTCAA
>Ga0068714_10003917_pt1 | contig 17126 bp, 20 predicted proteins | sample MTBNYHSulfiMetaG_FD_62988 | JGI IMG/M metagenome (GOLD analysis project Ga0068714, IMG submission 62988) | Enrichment culture microbial communities from rom New York Harbor, USA that are MTBE-degrading - MTBE-NYH (New York Harbor Sulfidogenic)... | ecosystem: Environmental > Aquatic > Marine >...
AAAATCCTCGAAATCGTCCAGAAGGGATATTTATTCAAGGGAAAGGTTCTCAGGCATGCGAAGGTTGTAGTGGGCAATGGAAATCATGCTGATAAAAATACTAAAGAGGGTGATGAAGAATGAGTAAAATAATTGGAATAGATTTGGGAACATCGAACAGCGCGGCTTCTTTCCTTGAGGGAGGAAAGCCCAGGATTATCTCCAGTGCGGAAGGCGCATCGCAGTACGGAAAGTCATTCCCGAGCTATGTTGCTTTCACGAAGGAAGGGCAGAGACTGGTTGGCGAGCCTGCAAGAAGGCAGTACGTAACCAATCACGAGGGAACGGTTTCGGCTTTCAAGAGGAAGATGGGAACTACACACAAATACGACGTCAGGGGAAAGCAGTATTCGCCCCAGGAGCTTTCGGCATTCATTCTCCAGAAGATAAAGAAGGATGCTGAGGAGTTCGTAGGGGACAAGGTTGAGAAGGCAGTTATTACCGTCCCCGCTTACTTCAACGATAACCAGAGGCAGGCGACCAAAGACGCGGGAAAGATTGCAGGCCTTGACGTAGTGCGCTTGGTGAACGAGCCTACTGCTGCATGCCTTGCTTATGGCGTTGACAAGGTCGGGGAGGATATGAAAATCCTTGTTTTCGACCTCGGAGGCGGAACGCTCGACGTTACGGTTATGGAGTTTGGTGGCGGGGTATTCGAAGTCAAATCCACATCAGGCGATACGCAGCTTGGCGGAACCGATATGGACAGGATTATTGCCGAGTTTTTGACGGACGAGTTCAGGAAGCAGACCGGCGCTGACATTTCAAAGGACAAGCAGGCGCAGAACAGGCTGCTTGAAGCTTCGGAAAAGGCGAAAATCGAGCTTTCGACTACGCTCGAGACGGAGATTAATCTTCCGTTCCTCACGTCTGCCGGGGGAGAGGCAAAGCATTTCACCTACAAACTGACGAGAGCGAAGCTCGAGGATCTGGTAAGGCCGATTATAGACAGGTGCAGGAATCCCATAGAAAGGGCATTGAAGGACGGGAAGATTGCCCCTGGAGATATCCAGAAAATAATCATGGTCGGAGGGCCTACAAGGATGCCTATCGTAAGGAAATTCGTGGAGGATACTATCGGCAAGCAGGTTGAAAGGGGAGTCGACCCGATGGAATGTGTTGCGATGGGTGCGGCAGTCCAGGGAGGCGTGCTTTCAGGCGAGGTGAAAGACCTTGTGCTGCTCGACGTTACTCCGCTTTCGCTCGGTATCGAGACGCTTGGAGGAGTTGCTACTAAGCTGATTGACAGAAATACTACGATTCCGACTAAGAAGACGCAGATATTCTCTACTGCTGCGGATATGCAGACAGTTGTGGATATCCATGTTACGCAGGGAGAAAGGCCTATGGCAACCCAGAACGTTTCCCTGGGAAGATTCCAGCTTGTTGGAATACCTCCTGCGCCAAGGGGAGTTCCGCAGGTAGAGGTTACCTATGATATAGATGCGAACGGAATCCTTACCGTTACTGCGCTTGACAAGGCGACGGGCAAGAAGCAGGACATGAAGATTGTTGCGCCCCAGAAAATGAGCGAGGATGACATCAATTCCAAAGTGAAAGAGGCGGAGCAGTATTCCGAAGACGACAAGAGAATGCTCGAGCTTGCGCAGGCAAAGAATGAAGCGGAGACGATGGTTTATGCAGCGGATAAAACCCTGGATGAATTCAAGGACAAGCTGAAGGAAGACCAGAAGAAGGAGATCGAGGATGCGTCTGCAAAAGTCAGGAGCGTGATTTCCGGCACGGATGCAGCGAAGATAAGGGCTGAAATGGATGCCCTTAAAAAAGTGCTTGAGAAAGCAGGTGCATCACTGTACCAGGGCGCGCAGGGAATGGGCGGTCCTGGCGGCCCCGGCGGACCCGGAGCACAGCCGCCTCCCGGAGGTCCTGGTGCAGAACCTCCACCGGGCTCTGAATCCGGATGGGAGGACCCGAACCAGGGAAAACAGTAGGGAAATGACTTTCTATGAAAAAAGACTATTACGAAGTGCTTGGAGTTTCTAAGTCTGCAACCAAGGACGAGATCAAGAAAGCCTACCGCAAATTGGCGATGCAGTACCATCCCGACAGGAACAAGGAGGCGGGTGCGGAAGCGAAATTCAAGGAAATCAGCGAAGCTTATGCCGTACTGAGCGATGAAAAGAAACGCGCGGATTATGACGCATACGGCCATGCGGGCTTTGACAACATGTATTCGCAGGAGGATATTTTCAGGAATGCGAATTTCCGCGGTTTTGAGGATTTGTTCAGGAACATGGGATTCGGAGGCGGAGACCCCTTTGATGTCTTCGGAGAGATGTTCGGATTTGAAGGGAAAGGCAGGGGAAGGCGCGGGTATGATATAGGTTCTGATTTGCAGACCGAGATTGAGATTACGCTTGAGGAGGCTGTGAAAGGAACGAAAAAGAAATTGTCATACTGGAGAAATGCGCCATGTCCCAGATGCGGAGGCAATGGAGGGGAGCCGGGCTCGAAACTGAACAGCTGCAATCAATGCGGAGGAAGAGGGCAGGTAAAGCAGATGAGGAGGATGGGCCCGATGACCTTTGCAACGATCACCGCATGCCCGCAATGTTATGGAGCCGGAAGGTCTTATGAGAAAACATGCAATGAGTGCAACGGCTCGGGAAAGAAAAGGCTTAGCCAGGATTTGAGCATCGATATTCCGGAAGGAGTGAGGGACGGGATGAGGCTGAGACTGGGCGGCTATGGAGAATATGAGAAGGACGGAGCTGGGAATTTATATGTTTATATCAAGGTGAAAGAGCACAGGATATTCCAGAGGCACGGGGATGATTTGTACATCACTGCACCAATTACTTTCGGACAGGCTGCAATGGGGGATGAAATTGAAGTCCCTACATTATTCGGAAAAACAAAGCTGAAAATCCCTTCGGGAACAAGCTCGCACAATGAATTCAGGATAAGCAATGAGGGAATGCCGATTTTCAATGACGGGGGAAAAGGGGATTTAATCGTAAAAACAGTTGTAGACGTTCCAAAGAAATTAACGAAAAAACAGAAAGAGCTTCTTCAGGAATTCGAAGAAGGTTATAAAAAGAAGAAAGGATTTTTCGACTGGTTCTAATCTTTTTTCCTTATGAACGCATCTTCGATTCCGCCCATTGCAGGACCGACATCATAAAGCTCGAGTCCGCAGAGTTTGTCAACAAGCAGCATATCCCCGTCATGCATCGCCTTTTCGACTTTTGCCACTTTCATTACGAATTCTTCCGGCAAACCGGCCCTCAATAAAGTGCCGAAAATAAACTCCTTGAATCTTCCGGCGCTGAGCTCCATGCTTATCTTTATGGAGCCCATTCCTTCAACATCGACTATTCCTATAATCCGCGGCTGTGGAAATTCGCTTTTTTTGACTATCTTCCAGTTATCGCCGAGTTTCCCCTTATTGAGTATGTCTATGAATTCGGAATCGGTTATCCGCGCGTCTATCAAAGCTCCCTTATGGATAAGGAACCTCACCGCGTCTTTCTCTTTCATCATGCCGGTCAGGGGGTCTCCCTTGAATTTTTCCTTATCTGCGCCATTAGCATTTCCATTGATTTTTCTCTGCCTCGTCATAATGTGATTTGGGATGGAAGGGTTTATAAATATACTTTAATGAACACTTTCTAAAACATAACTGACAGGGACTGTGCTCCTGACAGCAAAAGCCGTGCTGAAAGAGGGGAAAGCCACAAAGAAATAGCTTTTTCCATTCGTTTTGCAAAAAAACGGGCTAAGATTTTTAAGCAGTTGCGTGGAAATAGGGACATGCATCCTCCAGGTTCAAGACGCGGACAGGCATCCATTGAACAGCTTATCGTCCTTGCGCTGGGCATAGGCATGGTAACGCTCATTTTCTATTATTCGGTCAATTTCTCCACGGACAACATAAGGATTTCGCAGGCCCAGGACATGGTGGAGAAGCTCTCGAAAAGCGCGGATTACGTTTATTCCCTCGGCCCGGGCTCGAAGGACGTTGTCGACGTATACGTTCCGGACGGCATAGTATATACGAGAATAGACAACAATACAATCCATGTGAGGCTCAGCCTTTCAAGCGGAGACAGCGACGTGTTCTCGGATACGAGGCCCGTAGTCATAGGCGAGATACCGCCTACACCGGGACATCACCAGATAACGGTAACGCATACGCAGGGAGGAAAGGTTATGCTCGGCGAAGGCTCCCTTTACTGCTCGCCTTTCACGATTACGAAAAGCATAGTGCAGGGAAGCAATGCGAGCGATTTCATATCGATAAGGGACATAGGCGATTACACCATAGAGAATATCACTGCAACGCTGGAAGGGTTCATAACGGACATGACGGCGCTTACCCAGCCGGCGCCCTCGCTTGACCCGCTCGAAACAACGACCGCAGGGCTGAATTTCATCGTTCCTGCTTTAAAGGAGCCGGGAAGCTATTCCGGAATGGTAACGGTAAGGGGGGACATACTGGGGAACATAACCACAACCGCAGCCGAATGCTCGACCTTCATAACGCTTTTCGTGTTGAGCTCGAAGCCCCCCGACGATGCGGGGCCGATAGTGACCGTGCTTACGCACAAGCCCAAGAACCCAAGCGTATATACGCAGGTAACGATAAGGGCGACCGGTGATGATACCGCGACGGGCGGAAGCGACGTGATAGGATGCCAGGCGGAGCTCGACGGCTCCGGAATCTGGAACGAGATGCTTCCGGTCGACGGGAAATTCGACGAGACGATAGAATCGGGCGAATACGTTATGGGCCCGCTGGGAGAAGGCGACCATTTCGTGAGGGTAAGATGCATAGACGAGTACATGAACATAGGACCGGAGAAGCAGGACAACTTCACCGTGAGATACTACAAGAAGGAGATACTTTTCATTACGGACGGCGCAACGCCCAATGCACTGGAGCAGCTCTGGCTCAACTGGCTTGCAAACCACTCGTCCAACGAAGGGTACGTATGGAACTACGATATAGTCCCGAGGGCGAACATAACCGCAGGCACGGTGAATGCGAGCAGCTACCAGGTGGTGATGTTCGCGGATTACCCGAATACGGATACCGTGCTGAACGCCAGGATGACCGAATACAGGAATACGGGCCATTACATACTGCTGCTCGGCCAGGCGATGAAATACGGTGTGACCAACCTTGGCGCCGCTTCAGGAAACTCAGGTGCGCATTCAAGGAATGCGCTGAAGGTGCAGATAGACCATTACATAACCACGGGCTATGCGATATACGGATACTATAACGTGACGGTGAGCAGCTGGGACATCTACTACCACCCGTCCTTCACGGCCATGAGCATACTTTCGATGGACGAATCCGACGACAGGACGGTTGTGGGCGATGCGGGATACATCGTAACCTACGGGCCGACAAGGCCGGACGGTTTCACCGCAGACGGCAATGCATTCGCCACGAGGGTGATAGACCATGCCCTGCTCGAATCGTAAAAACAGCAGGAGCGGAAAGGAAAAAGGGCAGGTCGCACTCGAGTTCCTCGTGATGTTCGGCGCCCTGCTCATACTTTTCGTGATAGCGATACTTCTTTATTCCAACAACGTAGCGGCAGGAAGCAAGATGAACGACAGGCTTGCGGCATTGAAGCTCTGCATGGAAGTCTCGTCGAAGCTTTCCTCGGCGGAATCGATGGGCGACGGGACGACGTATGCGCTCGACCTGCCGCCTTACCTGAACTACAGGGGGTATGAGGTCTGGGTGAAATCCGACGAAAGGCTGGTCGTTGTGGATTACGTAACGGACGGGGCAAGGGAAGCCGGTGCAAGCTGCAATCTCCATGCTTCGGGAATAGCCAATTCCACCGAAGGCACTTTCTTCAGGATTGCCGAGCAGTCCAACATAACCAACAACGGAGGAGGAATCCATGTCGAGCCCTAGGGGATTCAAAGGACAGCTCGGCTCTGCGGACGCGCTCGTAGCCAACATAATCTTCGCGCTGCTGCTCACCTTCTTCGTCATATTCTGGTACGTTACGATAGCAAACATGGAAAACGTCACGACCAAGAATGAGTTCGAGAAATCCGCGGTCATGATTACGGACATACTGCTGAAGAGCCCCGGGGTTCCGCAGGACTGGGAGGAAAATCCCCCTGCAGCAGAGACCATAGGGCTTGCGATAGCAGCGGACGACCAGAACGTCCTGAGCAGGAGGAAGGTGGAGAACTTCACAGCGATGGACTACAACACGACGAAAGGCATCCTTGGGCTTGACGAGACAACGGAATACTATTTCCTGCTCGAGGACCTGGGCGGGAACATTATTTACGAAGCAGGAAACAGCGACATCACGGGGGAGAAAACGGTGATTTCCATAGTAAGATTTGCCGTGCTTGGAGAGGGCGGAAGGATAACCGACCCGGTGAGGATGAGGATGATGCTTTATGAGGCAGAGTAAGGGATTCGTATTCTCCCTGGACGCGATACTTGCGGTCGTGCTGCTCATGCTGTTCCTCGTCGCATTCTCGTTCTTCTCTTCGCGCGCACTGGAGAACCCCTACACGATGCTCGTCCTGCAGAAGCAGGCCGACGATGCATTGATAGTCCTTGACAAGACCGGAACGCTTGGCATGATGGACCCGGCCGATATAGAAACGGGGCTCAACAACACCCTGATACGCTCGCTCGCATGGAACATGAACATGGAGTACTACAACTATTCGGGGGGCATAGTGCCCGTGGGCAACTTCAGCTTCGGGAGCGACTACAGCGATGCAGAGCGGATTGTCATAGCGGAAAGGATGTTCGTGGTGTTCGAGGAGAACGAAAGCTACGGTACGGCAAAGCCGGTGAAATACTACGGCATGGCGAGGCTGAGACTATGGTCGGAATGAGAAAGGGAATGGTTTTCATGATTTCAACGGTGCTGCTTTCAAGCGCGTTCCTCTACCTGCTTTCATCCGCATCGCTTTACACCAATTCGCTGAGGGAGACGGCCGCGCTGCTTTCAGAGCTCGAAAGGCTCAACGTGCATTCCGACGACGTCGCATACAAGATGAAAACGATACTGCTCAACGGCGCGGTGGACGTGAGGGTATACGGCATGGAGGGCATGAAGGTGGTCACGCTGGAGGAAACGGTGCCATTCGCAACGCACTACTACGCCGACCTTTTCTATTTCAAGGAGTTCGCGGAAAGCAACACGCTTTTCACTACCTCGATAAACATAAGCGAGGCGGCAAGGCCGAAGATGTACATCCGGCCGTACAACATCACCATAGACCATCCGATAGGAAAGATAATCTTCACGCCGGAAAACTCTCCCGGAAGCTCGGGAAGCGTGAGCTTCTACAACGTGCTGGTAAAGACCGAAAAGCCCACCCCGTGGATAAACTGGACCAACATCACCGAGGTTTCCGCATACCATCCGAACGCAATACATCTGCATGTGGGACTGCAGGGAACGAACGGAACGGTATCCGCGGACAAATACCTCGACAGGTACGCATACAGCGAGCTCGTCCTGCACGATTCGCAGACAAACGACACTGTTCTGGTGATACAGCTCGAATCGCCCGCCGCGCTTGTTGTCAACCACGACATGGAGGCCTCGATCAAGACTGAAATCTATTTAAACGATAGCGGCGAAGACATCACGGTCGAACTCGGCGAGAACATCGTCAGCGTCGATTCGTCGTACGTTCAGGAGGCAAGCAAGATTTCGGGCGTGACTTTGTATGAGGGTTAAGGACGTGATGCGGACGAATTATGTCGTGCTCCAGAGGGACGACCGCCTCAAGTGCATACTGCAGACGTTCGCGAACAAGCGCGTCACGTCCGCCGTGGTGCTTGACGACGAGGATTTCATGGGCATAGTGGACATAAACCGCATAGTGAAGTTCTGCACCCCGAAACAATATTTCTTCATGTGGAAAAAGGACGCGGATGTCCCGCTCAAGGGGATAAGCAGGATAATCGCGGCCGACCTCGTGAAGAAGCCGAGGTTCACGCTTGCGCCCGACCAGAGGCTCTCCGATGTGATCGCAAAAGTCTCGAGCGAGATGGACTGCATACCGGTGCTCGACGGGAAGAAAAAGCTGGTCGGAGTCGTGAGGAACGAAGACCTGGTGAAGCTTTTCCTGAGAAGGTTCGCGAAGGGGGCCGCGGAGCCGATGTGCAAGAGAGCGAAAGGCATCGGCACCGAGATAGACAAGGTGCTCGAGGTGGTCGTGAAGCACGAGTGGATTTCCGCAAAGGAAATCGCAAAAACGCTCGGGCTCTCGGAGAAGACGGTCGAAAGGATGGGAGAGGTGCTGAAGGACCACGACCTTGTAAGAATGAGGTATTCCTTCCTTGGCGGAGCCGAGCTGGGAAGGCTGAACACCGAAAAAGGCAGGAAAAAAGAGCCTGCGCAATGAGGGAGACGGATGCCCAGAAAGAAAAAAGAGGAAGCGAAGAAAGCGGAAGAGATGAATTACGATTTCAAGGCGGACCACACCACTGCGAAGGTGAGGATATGCAAGAAGCCTGACGACCGGATTTTCAACTACGAAATAAACATACCCCAGCTCGAGGAGGGAACGATGGCCTTCCTTGACGACATAAAGACAAAGCTGCTCAAGGAGATAAAGATATCGCAGGAGGAGGCGCTCGACATAAGGATGGCCGAGCAGCTGAGGCTGAAGTTCATAGACATAGGAAAGAGGATGATAAAGGAGCAGATGCCCGACCTGACCGAGGAGAAGCTCGAGTTCATAGCCGAAAGGGTGGTGCAGGAGATGCTTGGCCTGGGCGACATAGAATTCCTGCTAAGGGACGATTACATAGAGGAAATCTGCGTGAACACGGCCGCAGAGCCCATCTGGGTCTATCACAGGAAATTCGGCTGGCTGAAATCCAACCTGAGGATTCCGAACGAATACCAGGTGCTCAACTACGCGAGCTCCATAGCGAGAAAGGTAGGAAGGCAGATAAACGTGCAGAATCCCCTGCTCGACGCGTACCTCGTTTCAGGGGACAGGGTGAACGCAACGACGTACCCGATTTCCGCGTTCGGAAACACGATAACGATAAGGAAGTTCGCAAGGGAGCCGTGGACAATCACCGATTACATGAAGCTGAAGACGATTTCATCCGATGTCGCGGCATTGCTATGGCTCGCGATGCAGTACGAGATGAGCCTGATTGTAGCCGGGGGAACGGGCTCCGGGAAGACGAGCTTCCTGAACGTGCTGAGCGCATTCATCCCGCAGAACCAGCGCATAGTGAGCATAGAGCAGACGAGGGAGCTTTCCCTGCCAAGCTACTACCAGTGGGTCCCGCTCGTGGTCAGGGAGCTCACCAGCGAAGGCCGCGGGGAGGTGAGCATGCTCGACCTCATGATAAACTCGCTGAGGATGAGGCCGGACAGGATACTCATAGGAGAGATAAGGAGGGCCGAGGAGGCGCAGGTGCTTTTCGAGGCGATGCACACCGGCCATTCGGTTTACGCGACGCTGCACGCCGAAACCGTTGCCGAAACCTTCAGGCGATTGAAAAACCCGCCGATAAACATTCCGGGCATGATGCTTTCGTCGCTGCACCTGATAGTCGCGATGTACAGGGACAAGCGCAGATGGATACGAAGGATGTTCGAGCTGGGCGAGATTCTTCCGTCGGAAAACGAGCACGAGGAGGTCAAGGCGCACATCCTCTACAAGTGGAAGGCCAAGGGGGACAGCATAGTGCAGGTGGACCAGAGCAGGAGGATAATGGACTACATAAAGACATTCACGAACCTCGACGATTCCGAACTGAGGAATACGCTGAAGGAGAGAAAGGAGATACTCGACTACCTGGTGAAGAAGGACATAAAGACCGTGGACGGCGTGGGCGACATAATATCCAGGTATTACGACAACCCCGACGCGGTAATAAAAATGATAAGGAAATGATGGCATGCTCATAAAGACGATACCGTTTATGCCGGTGCCCTACAAGGCCGCCAAGTCCCTGATGAGGGGCTTCTACCCGTTTTCCTCAAGGCTTATGAAGTTCTTTCCTCACCTTAAGGAGGATCTCGACACCATAGACAGCAGGATAAGCGCAAAGGACTATCTCAGCGGGGCGCTGTTCACGTTCTGCTTCTATTTCGTCGTGCTTCTGGGAATATTCCTTACTGCTGCATACCGCATGAACAGCGAGCTTCTCGACACCACGCCGGGAAGGCTGCAGCTCGTCGCGCTTGCGCTGCTTATACCGGCAGCCGTATTCCTCAACACAATGATTCTTCCGCGCTGGTTCGCGACGAAGAAGATAAGGGAGCTTGAGAAGGACCTGCTTTTCGCCACGAGGCACCTCATGATACAGACGACTGCGGGCGTGCCGCTTTTCGACGCCATCGTTTCGGTGAGCGAGGAGTACGGCGACCCGAAGCTCGACTACGGAGTGATAAGCAGCGAGTTCAAGAAAATCGTGGTGGAGGTGAGGACAGGAGGCGACTTCACCAACGCGCTTGAGAAAAGCGCTGCAAGGAACTCCTCGCTCTACTACAGGAAGGTGGTCTGGCAGCTTGCGAACGCGACGAGGGCCGGCTCGGACATAGGCAATGTCCTGAAAAACCTGGTGGAGTATCTCTCCGCGGAGCAGAGGATAATGATACAGGACTACGGCTCCCAGTTGAACCCGCTTGCATTGTTCTACATGCTCACCTGCATAATCGCTCCGACGATGGGGCTGATATTCCTGATGATACTTTCCACGTTCGTGGAGCTGAACATAACCCCGCTCACGTTCGTCGCGATACTCCTGCTGCTGCTGGTCCTGCAGATAACTTTCGTGGGCCTCATCAAAAGCAGGAGGCCGAGGGTGGCCATATGAGCATAGTCAAAGGTACGCAGAGGCTTCTGAACAACTGCGACATAGACATGAAGGCAGAGGTCTTCCTGCTGAACATAGTCCTCGGCGGGATAGCGTTTTCCATAGGCGCGAGCATAATACTGCACGGCGTGCTCGGCTATCCGCAGCTGCTCTCATTCATTGCAGGCGTGGCATTGTTCATGGTGTTCCTCGGGATATTCTACGGGATACTCGCCATAGGGGCGGCGAAAAGGGCCGAGGAGATAGAAGCGGTGCTCCCGGATTTCCTTTCGCTGATGAGCAGCAATCTGAGGAGCGGGCTCACCCCGGACAGGGCGTTCATACTTTCGGTGAGGAGCGAGTTCGGTCCGCTTGAAAAGGAGATAGACACGGCGGCAAAGGAAATCGTTTCCGGAAAGTCATTCACCGTCGCGTTCAGGGACATGGCAAAAAGGACGGAATCCGAGATATTCGCGAAATCCGTGAGACTGATAATAGAGGGCGTGCGCTCGGGAGGGAACCTCGCCGAGCTGCTCGAGAACACAGCACTGGACATAAGGAGGTTCAGCGCCGTGAGAAAGGAGATAAGCGCGATAGTGCGCGTGTACGAGCTTTTCATAATCGCTGCGGCGACCATAGGCGCGCCCCTGCTTTACGGCGTCGCGTCATTCCTCATAGACATCATATCCGAGATGAAGACGAAGATGAACCTCGGCGATGCGATGGCCGCAACCGCGTCATACATGCCGATTTTCGGAGGAAGCGCGGACGCCGTTTCGCCGGAAGTGGTGTTCCAGTTCTCCATAGCCGCTCTGGTCATAACCTCGTTCTTCGGTGCGCTCACCGCGGGAGTGATATCCAAGGGGAGGGAGTCCTCCGGTTATATTTACATTCCGCTGATGCTGACGCTGGCGTTGGGAATGTTCTTCCTTACAAAATTCGCGCTCGAAACCCTTCTCAAGGGAGCATTCGTTTTCTGATGAAAAAGAAAAAAGAAAAAAAGGCTTCTTCAGCCCTGGACCGTTCCCGTCAGGGTTCCCGCATCGGAGTACACGAAGCCCGTTGCCGGGTCTGTGTATGCTATGTCCACCGTTATGGTGTATGAGGAACCCGCGGCATCTGGGCTCGTGAAAGTGCCTATGGTAAGCGTACCAGACCTCTTTCCGTTGCCCAGGTCGACCGGCGTCGAGTAACCTACGGTCTCACCCTTGTAGGTCGCGTTTATCGCGTTTATGGTTATGCTCTTTCCGGCATGGTTTTCGAACATCGCCGTAAAGGTGCCATCGCTCGCCAGTGTCCAGGCGACTATTCCAACTTCAGTGAATCCGGACGCCCTGCTTCCGACGAATGAGCCGATGTCGAAGACACCGAGTGCGAACAATGCTGCGATTATCAGAACGATAATCAGCAATGCCCATCCGTAGGTCATCAGGAAATCCAGTCCTGCCTGTCCTTTCTTATTCTTCATAGTATGCATGGTTGAACACCGAACCGAATTTCTACAGTGTTGTTTAAAAAACTTTCTCCGCTTTCCTGCGTTTTTTGTCCATAGAGGTATAATTTTGAGGTGGAAAAGCACATTTAAAGCTTGCCTTCGAATTCGCTCCGATGTTGGAAACCGTGCTCCTGATAGTGATGCTTGCGGCGGGCATAGCGCTCATGCTTTTCTCCAGCGACAAGGTCGTGGAGTACGCGCAGAAATTCGCGGTGGTGTTCGACTTCCCGCCGATGATAGTCGGGCTGGTTATAGTGGCATTCGGCACAGACCTTCCCGAAATAGCCAATTCCCTGCTCTCATCGGCAATAGGCCACGGGGACATAAACGTGGGCAACGGGCTGGGCTCCTGCGTGGTCCAGATAACGCTCGTTCTCGGGCTCATACCTTTCCTTGCGAAAAAGGACATACTGCTTTCCAGGAAAAACACGCTTCTCATGGGCGGCGCCGCGGTAATCGCCGTGCTGGCAGCGATACTCGCGCTGTTCGGCAACGAAATCTCCAGGGGCAATGCGCTCGCATTAGTACTGATGTATCCTGTGCTCATGATAATATCGGACATCGGATACAACTACCCTAAGATACCGGAGCCGAAAGCGGCGAAAGGCAGGTGGTGGTTCTATCTCGCGCTCCTGATTATCGGCCTTGCGGGCATAGCGCTGGGCGCGTATATAACCATAGAGGCGGTGATAAGCCTGTCCGCTGCCCTCGGGATGAGCGAATACGTAGTGAGTTTTTTCCTTGCAGCGATAGGAACTTCGCTTCCCGAGCTGATGGTGAACATCGCTGCGGTCAAGCAGAAGCACTACGAGCTTGCGATAGGAAACATAATAGGGAGCAATATAATAGACGCGACTTTCGCGATAGGCATAGGGCCTTTGCTGTTCCCGATAACCTTCTCATCTGAAATAGCAGGCCTCACCGGATGGTTCCTTCTCGTGACCACCATAGTCATAGTCGGGCTTGCAGCCTGGAAAAGAAGGGTTGATAGGCAGGTCGGCGCAGTTTGCCTCGCTTTCTACCTGCTTTCCTTTGCGATACTGGCCTACACGCTGACGCTTGGCTAAAAAACAACCTTTTTAATCCTTGCAATCGAAAGGCGAAGCAGTGATAATATGGATATGAAGAAAAGTTTTAAGGTTGCCAAAATGCCGGTTGTCGCCATAGTGGTGCTGGCCATTGCGGGCTCCCTGATAGGGGCGATTCCAGTGCTCCAGACGCTCATGTGCGTTCTCGGGCTCCCGCTTTTCCTGGTCAACATCGCATTATACCTGTACATCGGCTATCTCCTTGCGAAAGCGGGAATGGAAATAGTCGACAGCGCTGTGCTCGGGGGAATAACGGGTGCGGTCGCCGGGGTAATAAGCGCACTGGTGAGCCTGGTTGCCGCGATGCTCGGAATGGGCATGTACGTGGGAATGGGCGGAAGCGCTCTCGAGGGCTCGCTTGACGTGGGCTTCACTGCCGCGGCAGGAGTGGTCGGAATAGTGATAGGAATAGTAATCGGAGCGGTTATCGCTGCGATCGGCCACCTCGTAGGCAATGCGATGGCAAAGAAAAAATAAATTGAATTTTTTTTCTTTTTTTTTATTCTTTCAGCCAGTGGACTATGAGCGGCACAAGCGGCTCATCCAAATCCTCCGTGGCGCCGAACAGCGCGGTTCCGTGCGCCGATGAGCCGTAATAGACCATAATCTCCTTGTTGTCGGTGGGCGAAAGCGCGTATATCTCGTTTGCGGAGCTCATTGAGTATCGGTCGTCCGATGCCGTGGCAAGGTACAGGTCGTGCAGGTATCCCTCCGCATCCTCCCTGACGTCGAAATCATGGTATGCGACGCCCGGCGAAACCATCACCAGCTTCGCCACCTCGCCGTGCTCCTGCGCGTAGTCTAGCGCAACCGAGCTCCCCATGCTCACCCCTACAAGATAGTATTTCTTTACGGAGGGCCTGAGGACGCTGAGCTTGTCCCTCACCTTTTCGAGGTCCTTCTTCACGAGCTTGTAGTCAGCGGAGCCGAACTTCTGGTATGTCCCCTTGCTTATGCTTTCCCCGTGCCCCCTCCAGTCCATCGCGATGATGTCGGCGGTGGGCAGCCCTTCGTGCATTTCCGGTATCAATGCGTCGAAGCTCGACCTGTCCGAGCCCAGCTCGTGAAGCAGAATCACCGCAGTGTCCGGAGCGGTGACGTCGTGCTCCTCTTTCGAATAGTATATCGTGAAATAGATATCCCATCCGTCCGTCGTCCTCACGCTGTATTCCTTCTGCCTTAATGCCGCGAGCGCACCCGTTTCTTCGGCGGGTTGGGTTACCGCCGCCGGCTGCGTTTCCGCCGGCTGCGTTGCCTGCGGCGTCTCGGTTACGGGTACTTCTATCGTCTTGGGTTGCTGTTCCTGCGGTGCCTGCTGGACGCATCCGAGCAGAAGCACTGCCGCCAGAATCAAAATTATGCCTCTCATGGATAAAAATCCGCAAATAGGTTTATAAATTTTCACAGAAAATTAAACCACAAGGTGACCCCCGATGTTATCCACTCTGCTCGCGCGATTCAAGGAGAAGAAACCCGAGGAAGAGGAGATAAAAACCGCTGAAAGGTCGGCGACCTTCTCTGAATTCCTGCACACTCCGGAAACAAAACAGTTCGTGGACAGCTGGTATTCGAAAAAGAACCCGGACAATCCGAAAAAGCCGCTTTTCAGGAAAAGGGGAATAACGAACCTGCTGAGAGCGCTGCACAAGGACCCGACCTATTCAAGCGACAAGGCGGTGCGCAGGGAGGCCAATGACGCGCTCAAACTGCTCAGCGGAATGGACAAGCTCGACGTCCTGCTCTCCGGTCTCAAGGCCGCGCCCCACGGCATAATGAAGGCGCTGGGGTTGTAAGGTTAAGCTCATGCCAGAAGAAGAACTCGAACACAGGAGCGAGAAGGAGCTGATAAAGCAGGGCATATGCCCGGTCTGCAAGGTGAAGCTCAAGCATACCGAGGGCTGCATCGAATGCACTGCGTGCGGGTGGAGCCTCTGTTTAGAAGCTTGACATCGTATATCTGCTTCTTCTGCATTTAGCTGCTTCTCGTGATGCAAACTTGGAGACGGCGTCTTCTACCAAACTACGCGCCGTCAGCCGTTGGGGGCGTAGCGTGCATTTAAATATGTTTGTTGCCTAAAATGTATGCATGAGGTTTAGAACGAAAGCTGCTTTTACGGCTGCGATGCTCTGCGCAGCGCTCGCTTTCAACAAGCCCCCAATGCACGACGCCTATGCGAAGGGCAACAAGGCGACTGCCCCAAAATACGAGCCCCTCGGCCTGAAAGGAACCGGGGAGCTTGCGAAGCTGCTTAAGAAAGCGAGGAACATCACGCCGGAGGACTACAAGCTCGGCGCAGTAAAAAAGGCGGTGGAGGACGGGAAGCATCTTGTCAAAGCGATGAAGATAAACGCCAAGGGGACCTTCGTGTTCAACGTGGGTGCGGTGAAGCTTAAGAACGGCAAGACGCTTACCGCGGACGTGAAAATAGAGGACAAGGAGAAAATAGAAAAGAAGCTGGAGAACAAGAAAAAGGACCCGCTGTGGAGGATTACTTTTTACACCACGCACGGGAAAGGTTACTGGGCGACGGGAATCCCTTTCATCACGCTTGCCAAAAAATACAGGGAGAAGACAGACCGGACGCTGCAGTACGTCGCCTTCGGAATGAAGAAAAAAGCAAACGGCAACATCGATTTCTACATAATACCAGTTGAAACTTTCGAGGATGCGAAGAAAGGAAACATAAAGGCGGGGGTTCCGTTCCTCGTAATTCCGTACAAGGCGGACAAGGACAACTTTGCATCGAGCTTCGGGAGGAACGTTCATAATATAACAGAGGGGGAAAATGATGAGAGTGAAGATTAGGGAGGGGCTGTTCAGATACGCACGCATAAAGCTCATGGAGATACTGAAACCCGAAACTCTCATAGACCACATGAAACGCGTGAGCGCGGAGGAATTCGGCCGCGAGCTCAACGTGCTTGACAGGCGGTCGGCCTTTATCAGGGAGCATTTCAATGCCCTGCCGCGCAGGGCGACGCTTGACAATGCGATGATTATTTTCGGAAACAGGTACGGCGCATACAGGAAAAATGTTTTCGGGAGCGTTCCCTCCGCAAACGACGGACGAACCGGCGCAGTGAGGGGATTTTACAGTGAGGAGACGGGAAGGATAACCGCTTTCGGCAATATGATTGACATCCCGGGAATAATCCTGAGAAAGGACGAGCCGTTCACGATGCTTATCGACAGCGACGCCGGAAGAATAAGATTCACCGACGGCAGGGAGAATCTTTTCCTGCGCGAGCTGGACGGGATGAGGGTTTTCTGAAGCAGGAATTCTTAAAAGCTGTGCGCAACAGAGGGTTTTGCATGAGGCGGAAACGGAAAATAGTCTTGACAAGGGACGACCTGAACGGAGCGGTAAGGGAAATAGAGTTCCTGAGCGGCAGGGGAAAGGATTTCAGTGTAAAAGCGGTGCGGTGCATAGAATCGTGGCTCGAGTTCAGCCTTTTCAGGAGAAATTCCAGCGATACTTTGAAGGACATAAACTCGCTGAAAATCCTGGGCGGCAACGGGAAGGAGGACAGGGCGAAGACCATAGCGGCAAGGAAACAGGCGTTCGAGAAAACTTTCGGAAAAAGCTCCCTCTACGAGTTCTGCGAGGAAAGCGGGGAAGCGAGGAAAACCGGCTAGCCCTCTCTGAATACTTTTTAAACATTTCTCTTTATATCTCTCTAAGCTTCTTGTAAAAAGAGCGTCCCGGTG
>Ga0068714_10003918_pt1 | contig 17126 bp, 16 predicted proteins | sample MTBNYHSulfiMetaG_FD_62988 | JGI IMG/M metagenome (GOLD analysis project Ga0068714, IMG submission 62988) | Enrichment culture microbial communities from rom New York Harbor, USA that are MTBE-degrading - MTBE-NYH (New York Harbor Sulfidogenic)... | ecosystem: Environmental > Aquatic > Marine >...
AATTAAAGTTCTTGTCGAAAATACTTTTGGAAATCTTTCATTTGTAATGCATATCCAGGGAAATGTTTTATCATCTTTAAGATTGACGTTATATTTTGGCTGATATTTTTTGATGAGGTTATTTTCAAGTAGCAGGGCATCAGCTTCAGTTTCTACAATAATATGTTTTATGTCAGCAATTTTATTAACCATCAAACGAATCTTATTATTTTCATATCTTATTTTGTTAAAATATGAATTAACCCGTTTTTTTAGATTTTTAGCCTTACCTATATACAGCAAATTACCTGAATTATCATAAAACTGGTAAATACCTGGTTTATCAGGCAAGATCCTGATGATATCATTAAGCTGACTCCCCTGTGTATATTTTTCATTCACTTTTCGAATTATTTATATAAAGACTGGTAAATTCGAAATTTTTACTATCAAATAATCCTTTATCACTTAATTTCAATTCAGGTATCACAAGTAGGCTCATAAAGCTTAATGTCATGAAAGGTGCTGAAAATTTACAGCCCATGTCTCTTGTAATTGAATTTAGCTTATTATATTTTTCTGCCACCCATTCTGCAGGATTGTCGGACATAATACCCGCTATTGGTAAGGGTATACCTTCTGTTCGATTACCATCAAAGACGGATATCCCTCCTTTATGTTCGATTATCCAGTTGATGCAATTGCACAAAGCATTATCATCAGTTCCAACTGCAATAATATTATGGCTATCGTGAGCTATTGAACTTGCAATTGCACCTGATTTTAAGCCAAAATTGTGAATAAAAGCAACTGCCGGATGTGTCCTTTCATATCTATTTACAACCGTTATTTTTAAAATATCATTATCTATTTCTGTTTGAAGAAATCCGTCTAATGTTGGCAGAGTTGTATATGAACAGGTTGTTATCAATGTGCCATCGCATACATTAATTACTTTAATCCTGGTGTTTTTATCAGGAACAAACAAATCTTCAGGAATTATTTTTCTGGCATTAAACTTATTTGGTCTATTTTTTTCAAAAACGCGAATTAACTTTTTATCCTTTTGATATACAAGTTCACCATTAATATAAGTTTGTTTTATCACAAAATCCTCCAGATTTTCAACCACAATAAAATCTGCAGGATCCCGAGCCCTGAGCAAACCGACGTTGAGATTATAGTGTTTAATTGGGTTGAATGTGGCTGTTTTCAGTAAGTTAAAAAGGTCCAGATTCTCTTTTATTCCGTATTGTATTAAAATATTAATATGACCTTTAACGAGGTCGTCGGGATGCAGGTCATCAGAGCATAATAACACTTTATCCGGATATTGGTCTATTAATTTTGAAAGTGCAAAAAAGTTTTTTGCAGCACTTCCTTCTCTTATCTGGATTGTCATTCCCTTTTTAATTTTCTCAAGAGCTTCATCATAGCTAGAACATTCATGATCTGTATCAATTCCTTCTTCCAGATATAGATCAAGTTCATCACCTTTCAATCCGGGTGCATGGCCATCGATTTTTTTATTATATTTTTTAGCAATTTCAAGTTTATCAAGAATATTTTTATTTTTAGAAATGACACCCGGATAATTCATCATTTCTGAAAGGAATTTCAAATCAAATCTTTTAAACAAAAATTCAATATCTTCCGGGTCTATTACAGATCCGGTTGATTCAAACGAAGTTGCCGGTACGCAGGAAGGTGCTCCAAAAAAGAATTTGATTTTTGCCTTTTCTGCATTTTTTATCATATAATAATGCCATTTAAACCAAGCACATTAGCAATTTCATGGGGATCTGCAATGACAGCTATGGTACCATGTGAAACTGCAATACGGGAGAAATTCTGAGGTGTCAACATCGAACTCTCAATATGTATATGAGAATCGATGAAACCCGGTAAGATAAAATCCTTTAATTTATGGGATAGTTTTTTTATTTTATATATGATACCTTTATTAAATGATACTTCTCCAGGATAAATATTCCTGTTCATAACATCAATAATATTTCCCTGGATTTTTGATATCACAATAAAAAATATTTGTTCCACGTGGAACGTTCCACGTGGAACATTATCTGCCCATGTACATTAAAAGCACACTTATGTCAGAAGGGGAAACTCCGCTTATTCTTGAAGCATCACCAATTGTTTCCGGCATATTTCTTTTTAATTTTTGTCTTGCTTCCGTTGAAAGTGCTTTCAGCTCTTCGTATTTTATTTCTTTCCTTATTTTAATACCATCAAGTCTTTTTATTTTTTCTGCTAATTGTTCTTCTCTATCAATATACCCTTTATATTTAATTTCAATTTCCACTGATTCAAGAATTTCTTGACATTTACTACATTTAAATTCTTCTAATAAATTTTTCAAATCTGTCCTTAAGAATATTAAGTCATTAATAGATATTTGAGGTCTTTTTAAAATCTCAATCATCCTTATTTTTTGATTTATTGGATCTGTATTTCTTTCTTTTATAACCGGATTTATTTCTTCCGGTTTCATACTTGTATTTTTCAGGTAAGACATAATCTTAGTTTTTATTTTTCTCTTATTTAAAAACAGATTATATCTTTCCTGTGTAGCTAATCCTATTTCCCAGGATATTTTTGTAAGTCTTTCATCCGCATTATCCTGCCTTAGTAAAATCCTGTATTCTGCTCTTGAGGTAAACATTCTATATGGTTCATCGACTCCTTTATTTATCAAATCATCAATTAATACCCCAATATAAGCCTGATTTCGACCCAATATGAATTCCCCATTATTTTTTACTCTCATTGCAGCATTTATTCCTGCTATAAGACCTTGAGCAGCAGCTTCCTCATAACCCGTTGTTCCGTTGATCTGACCCGCAAAATAAAGTCCTGAAATCAATTTCGTCTCCAGGGTATGTTGCAGTTGTGTCGGCTGATAATAATCATACTCAATTGCATATCCGGGACGAAAAATTCTTGCATTTTCAAGTCCTTTTATTTTCTTCAAAGCTTCATATTGTATTTCCCAGGGTAGAGATGATGCAAAACCATTTAAATAGTATTCCACAGTATTTTCACCTTCAGGTTCCAGAAATAACTGATGCTTATCTTTTTCTGCAAAAGTGTGAATTTTATCTTCAATACTTGGACAATATCTGGGTCCGATACCTTTAATTGTACCATTAAATAATGGTGATTCTTTCAGACCTTTCTTCAGATGTTCATGAACGTCATTATTTGTATATGTGATATAACAGCTTTTATGATTTGAATAATCAACCTCATAATCCAGAAAGGAGAATTTTCTCTTCTCTGAATCTCCCTTTTGCTCTATCATTTTTGTAAAATCAACAGTTCTTCCATCTATTCTTGCAGGAGTACCAGTTTTCATCCTACCAACATCAAATCCAAAATTCTTTAACTGATCACTAATACCTACTGAAGCCAACTCTGAAATACGTCCTCCTTCAAAATTTACCTTTCCTATATGTATTATACCGTTTTGAAATGTTCCGTTCGTTAATATAACATTTTGAGAAAAAAAATCTACACCCAACTTCGTATGAACGCCTTTTATTTTATTATTTTCCAATATAAGATTTACAACAATATCCTGCCATAAATTTAAATTTTTCTTTTTTTCCAGTATTTCTCGCCACTTTATACTAAACTTCATTCTGTCACATTGTGCTCTTGGACTCCACATGGCTGGTCCTTTTGATTTATTTAAAAGCCTGTACTGAATCATTGAATGATCAGTGACGATTCCTGAATATCCTCCCAATGCATCTATCTCTCTAACAATCTGACCTTTTGCAATACCTCCCATTGCCGGATTACAACTCATTTGGGCAACCTTCGTAAGATCCATTGTAATCAGCAGTACTTCTGCACCCATATTTGCACCTGCTACAGCTGCTTCACATCCTGCATGACCAGCTCCGACAACAATTATATCATATTCCAGCAACATTTTTAATATTTTGTCGCAAAGTTAATTATATAAAACCAATAAAAATAAATGGATTAACCTATTTCAGTGTTTAAGAACAAATTCAAAGCATTTTTTTCCAGTAACCTCATTTTCTGCTTTTGCAATTTAGTCTTATCATCATAACCCAACAAATGAAGCACTCCATGAACAATAACCCTTAATATTTCTTCCTGAAAAGTTGTATTAAATTTATTAGCATTCTGTTTTACCCTATCCATACTGATATATAGATCACCTGAAACTCTTTTCCCTTCATTGAAATTAAATGTAATTATATCAGTATAATAATTATGTTTGAGATATTTTTGATTCATCTCTAAGATCAACTTGTCATTTACAAAAATTATATTTATATCACCTGTAGTATTATTACAGGCTTTTATAATTCTATTCAGCCAACCTTTAATTTCTTTTTGTTTAGATATAGAATAATCCGGATTTAGAGAATGAAATAAGATACTCATTATTCTATTTTAGCCTGAAAGTAAGTCTAACAAGGCTTCCATTGTCTAAAAATTCGATTTTATCAGAAAGTTTTTCCATTAAAAAAATACCTCTCCCGCTAATTTTTTCTATGTTTTCAGGAGATGTTGGATCAGGAATACTATTATAATCAAAACCATTTCCCTGATCTTTTATTACTAAAGACAAATCATTTTTATCCTTAATTAGTCTTATTTTAACATATTTATCAGCATCATTCTTATTCCCATGTAAAATGGCATTATTTGCAGCTTCCATTGCTGCAATCATGATATTTCCGTAAATCTCTTCACTGAAATTATATTTCTCTGATGCATCGTCAACAAATCTTTCTACGATTCGCAGGCTATCTTTGGTTGATCTTATTTCTATATAATTGCGCATAAATCCTGAAAATCCCACATACGCAAATATTTCATAAAAGTTTCATTTTAAATTCAATATTTCCGTAACCAAAGCTCAGGATTTAGTATTTTTCTTTCCTTCCAGATTTCAAAATGAACTTTTGATATATTATCCGTTCCAGTAAAAATAGTTCCAATTAAATCACCTGTTTTTACAATATCATCACTCTTAACTCTTACATCAATTAAATTCTGGTAAACTGTATAATAATCTCCATGACGTATTATTACAGTATAATTAGCACCCATAATTGCAATTACCTTTGATACTTTGCCATTGAAAACGGATCTTACTTCTGCCCCCTGCCCTGCTGAAATATCAATTCCATTACTTTTGATTTTTACATCTTTTAGTATAGGATGATTCTGTTGTCCAAATGTACCTGTAATAACTCCTTTCTCTGTTGGCCAGGGTAATCTTCCCTGATTCTTCCCGAATTCTGCGGCCAATATTTTATCTGCTTCGGATAGAATACTTGTCCTATTTGCTTCCTTAGCCTTTCTTGCCTCTTCTTCTATTAATTTTTTAATCTCATTTTCAATCTGAATCATAACTTTCTCTCTTCGTTGTATTTCTTTCCTTAGTTCTATCTCTTTTAGCTGTAAACTTTTCACTAGAACTATCTTTTGCTTTTTATCAGAATCAAGGTTTCTCATTTCCCTCATTCTTTCTTCTAATAATCTTTCATTTTTAATTTTATTATTCTCCAGCTTTTTATTTAAGTTGATCAATTTATTTTTTTGGGAATCCAGTTCAATTATTAAGCTTTTTCTATAATCAGTTAGATATTTTAAATATTTCAACCTCATGTATCCTTGATTAATATCTTGTGCTGAAAGTATGAAAATCAATGAATATTCCTTATCCAGCATTTTATAGCTGTTCTTAATCAATTCCCCATATTCCTTCATCAATACCTCTAATCTGCTTTGAATTATTGATATTTCCTGGTTATTTTCATCGATATCAAATTTCAAAAATTCAATTTCCCTTGAAATATTATCAATAATTTCCTGTCTAAGTTCTATATTTTTCTGAATCAGATTAATTTGATTTAATGAAGTCGCCTTTTCCTTTGTGGTACTTTTTAAGATTTCACGGCTATGTTGCAATAACTGCAGATTTTCTTTTTTTCTCTTGTCTAGTTCCTCCCGTGATTGAGAAAAAAGTAATCCTATTTGTAAATAATTAAATGTTAATGCTATAATACTTATTATGAACAGTTTAAAGTTACAGTTCATTATAATTTTTATTAATCTTAAAAGATGTATTCGGGAAACTTTTATTTTCAATTTTCCCTATTGTAATTTCAAAATCTCTGTTTCTTCCTTTATTGATCAAAGTAGCTTTTATATAACGAGGATAATACGGTTTATCTTGATATTCAGTAAATAATCCAATAAAACAAAATTCCTTTATTCTATCCGATAATTCAATCCTGCTTTCCTTCAATGGATATTTTTCATAATATATTTTAATAAATCTTTTTTGATTATCAGCATACTGATAAATATATTCTCTCCCATTATCCAAAAATTTCTTTAATATCTTGTTTTTATTTTCATTATTATCTATTGGCATTCCGGTAATCAGTAAATTTTCCAGTATCTCATAATTTATTTCAAAACCAATCATTTTTTCCATGTTTGATTTATTACCAAAGAAATATTCTCTTTTTAATCTGTTTATATATTTGATACTATCTGGTGTTATCTGCGCTCGTCCTATTTCCAGACCCATGAAACTCGCACTAATAAAAATAAATTTACCAGTTGAAATCATTACTTTTGCCCTTGCATTAATACTTTCTTCACCCGAAATTTTTATATCAACCTTTTCACAGCAGTAATATTCAGACTTTTTCAGGTTCATTCTTTTTTCAATCAATTCTGAAATTGTGTCAGATTTTTCCAGTGAAACAGTTTTCTTTATTGTTTTGCACGAAAAAGATATAAATATGATCAATATATACCATATGTATTTAATCATCAAGAATTTTTAGTTTTTGTTTTATTATTTCCTTATCGAAACCCATATTTTCAGCCAGTTCATAATACATTCTTGCTTTGCTTTTATCTCCTGTTTTATATAGGATTTCAGCGTAATGAAATAAAATGTCCGGATTCTTTTCATTATTAATTTTCAAAGCTTTTTCAATATATATTTTTGCTTCCTCATAATGGCCCATTGTATATAATATCCATCCATATGTATCGAGGTATGTATCATTTTCTGGCTCCTTTCTGAGAGTTTCATGACTTAATATTTTTGCTTTTTCCAGATCAATTCCTTCAAGTGCCAGAAAATAACTATAATTATTTTTCACTAAGTCATTTTCAGGCTCAATTTTTATAAGTTCCTCATAAAATTTAAATGCTTCCTCTTTTTTGTTTAGATTGTAAGAACTTTCTGCAAGTAATATAAGATATCTAATTTTTAATTCATCCTCATCATTAACTAATAAATATCCCTCTTTAAGCCTTTTATAACAATTGTCATAATTTTTCTTTTGATAGTTTGCCATCCCTATTAAAAGATACAATTCTGCTTTATTTGGAAAGTATTTCAGGGCCTCTTCACCAATCATAATCATTTCATCATAATTTTCAATCACATTTGCATGATACATTGCCTGCTGCCATATAATATACACATCCTTTTTTTTCTTTATAATTTGCTTAATCAATGTAAAAGCATAAAGATTATTTCTGGTTCCATTGTAATAATCATATGCAACGGTTTTCACATCAATATTATCGGGATATTTATTTAATAACTCTACTATTAATTTTTCAACAGCCTTACCATTTTCTGTCATTAATGATGTGTCCCTGGTCAACATTATCAAAGCCTGTAACTTATTTGAAACATCAACATTATCATTTAAAAAAGCCTTGTTGAGATAATATATTGCTTTTTCATAATTCTTCTTTTTCAAATAAATATCAGAAAGAGCAGAAATCACAATAAGATTAGATGAATCTAATTCACAAGCGTTTTCATATGCTTTAATTGCCATCAGAGTATCCTTTATCTCCATATAGTAGTTAGCCAAAATTATTCTGTATCCTGCGAAATCAGGAACATTTTCAATCAATTTTAATAATTCCCTTTCAGCTGATTGAAAATCTTGTTTCGCTTTATAAGTTTCCATTTTCATTTTACTTACAATTTCAGAAATACCATGTTCTGTTTCTATTGAATTCAAGATACTCAAAACCTTTCTGTATTTACCTCTCTCATAATATATTTCAGCAATTTTATAATTAACTGTCAATTCATTATCAGAATTTATTTTTTTTATTTTTCTCAGAACTTCAATTGATTTATCCAGTTTATTATTGATTCTCAATATTTCAGAAAATGCGAGAGCGTACCAAAAATTATCAGGATTAATATCATATGCATTCTTTAAAAACATTTCCGCCTTTTTATTATCGTCTAATGCAGAGTAAATTGTACCCAACTCATAATATGCAACATCACATTTATGATTGGCTTTTATACATTCATTATACAATATTATCGCTTCATTTATATTGCCAATCATCTTCTGTCTTGAAGCTTCTATTAATGCATACTGATATGATTTATTTATTTCTGGGAGTGATTTTTCTTCTTGTCCGAAAATAAATGAGCCAAATAGCAGACATAAAAATATTAAGATGTTTTTCATTTAGTTATTTTTTTCCTGTATGACCAAATCCTCCGTTTCCTCTAAACGTTTGTATTAATTCATCAACCTTCGTCCATTCAATATTTTCATGTTTTGCAATTATCATTTGGCAAATTCTCTCACCATCATTTATCACAAAATCATTTTCAGATAAATTTATCAGGATCACACCGATTTCTCCTCTGTAATCACTATCAATAGTACCCGGCGAATTAAGGACTGTAATTCCATGTTTTAAAGCAAGCCCGCTTCTTGGCCTGATCTGTGCTTCATATCCTTGAGGAACCTCAATATATAACCCTGTGGGAATAAGTATTCTCTCAAATGGTTTTATGGTTACAGGTACATTAAGATTTGCCCTTAAATCCATACCTGCACTCAATAGAGTACTATATGAAGGAAGATCATGTTTTGATTTGTTGATAATTTTAATTTTCATGTACCCCTGCATTTATTTTTAATAAACCATTTTTTTTCATTCAGATAGAATATTATAATAAATATGAAAATAAAAACTGCATTACATATATATTTTTCCTTTAATGTGTTGAAATCACATATAACCGATAATAAATAAAAGCTTAACGCGATAAAGACATAAAAAATTATCTTCTTCAAATCATATGGAACAGTAAAGAATTTTTGGCCATAAATAAAACATAAAATTACCATAACAGTATAACTTACCAAATGTCCCCACGCAGATGCATAATATCCAAATTCAGGGATAAACAAATAATTAATCAGGATGGTGATTAAAGCGCCAACGCATACAAGATAGGCCCCATACTTTGTTTTATTGGTTAATTTATACCAAATAGAGAGGTTAAAAAATATTCCCATCATAAGATTCGCAAATAGAATAACCGGTACAATTTTTACTCCTTCCCTAAAGTCTTTTCCGATAAATAAAATAAAAATGTCCAGAAATAACATTACTACAAGAAAGATAACAAGACCTGAAAAAATGAAATACTTCATCACATCTGCATAAATAATTCTTGCATTTTTATCATCCTTTTTTGAAAAGAAGAAAGGTTCGGCTGCATATCTGAACATTTGAATAAAAAGGGTCATTAAAACAGCCAGTTTATAATTAGCTCCATATATACCAAGTTGTTCCATCGGATTGTTTATGTCCGGAATAAGATGTTTAAGTAGTACCCTGTCAAGTGCTTCATTTATTGTGCCGGCTAATCCAGCGATCAATAATGGAAAACTATAAACAATCATTTTCTTTAACAGGATAAATTCAAATTTTCCATGTACAATCAAGATTTCTTTGGAAAGCATCAACAATTTGAATACACTTGATATTAAGTTACTTATAAAAACATATCCTACTCCAATTCCCGGATTATAAACCGTATTAACAAATTCATTCTCATTGCTATTTCTTGGACAATAATAAAGGAAGAACCAGTTAACCCCAATATTTATAATCACCTCAAAAATTCGAATAATGGCATATTTCATTGCTTTGTTTTCCAGTCTGAGACGCGCAAATGGAATAGCCGTAAAAGCATCAAGCCCAACAATGATGCCTATATAAATAATATATTCAGGATTTGCTCCATATCCAATAATATTTGAGATGTGAGGTGAATATATTATGGAAAGAACAATAAATATAAATGAAGTGATGAACAGAGAGATCAGGGCTGAGCGATAAACATTTTTTCTGTCATGGTCCTTATCTGCATATCTGAAAAAACCTGTTTCCATTCCATATGTCAGAATGACCATCAGAAAAACGATATAAGCATAAAATTCAGTGATTATTCCATATTCTGTTCTACTGAAAATCCTTGTATAAAAAGGTGTAAGAAGAAGGTAATTCAGTAATCTCGGGATAACTATCCCCAGACCATAAACCATGGTTTGACCAGCCAATTGTTTGATATAGTTCAAAAGCAAAAATTTTATCAGCAAAGGTAGCAGTTATTTCTCCAGTATATCAAGACAACTGTTCAGATTATTGCCAACAAACCTGAAGTTATGTTTTAATAATACACCGGGTATAACCTTTTGTCCTTTAAGAATTAAGATACTTCCTTCGGAAAAAATACTTTTTATTAACCATGCCGGTAATGTGAATATTGAAGGTCTTTTCAATTTTTTTGCTATCCCTTTAATAAAAGTTAAATTATCAACAGGTTCAGGACATACAAGATTAACAACACCATAAATTTTTTTATCAATGATAAATTCTATTGCCCGAACTACATCATCAATAATGATAAAAGAGTAACCTTGTTTACCTGTGCCCATTTTGCCTCCCAGTCCAAGTTTAATGATTTTCCTGATTGATTTATAAGCACCTCCTTTTCTTGAAAGCACTATACCCAGTCGCATTACAGTTAATTTTACATTCAGCTCCTTAACTTTTCTCATGGCAGATTCCCAATTAATTACCAATTTTGCAAGATTATTATCAGCATAATCAGTTACAGATTCATCATATAAGCCATCATCTTCGTATATTCCTATCGCTGAAGCACTTATTAGATGAGCTGGCCTTTTATCGAGTAATGAAATTGCTTTAACAAGATTTGATGTTAATTCAATTCTGCTTTTATGGATCTCTTTTTTTCTTTTCTTTGTCCATCTCCCGTTTATAGGGTAACCTGCAAGATTTATTATTAAATCAATGTCTGTAAGTTTTCTGGCGATTGATTCAGGAGAATCATAAAAGCTCCTACCAGGAACTGAGATGATCTTAAATTTTTTAAGGTGCTCTTTTAATGCAGAACCTATCAGGCCAGTTGCTCCAATGATAGCGATTTGTTTTTCCATATGAACTTCATTATAATGAAATAAAACAATTTCACGGAAAACTTAGATCTCAAATATTTATTTGAATGATAAGAACCATAACTTTTATAAGAGTAAAAGAAGTATTAAAATTGAATTTCATTCAGGTGATAAATATTATTAATATTTTTGTCAATTGAAAGTTCAAGAAATGAAAAGGATTTATTTATTTTCAGTGTTTGTATTTTTCCATTACTGCAGTATTTTAAGTGCCCAGTATGATACACAGTTCGAAGGAACCAAAGTATTGATTGAAACAACGATGGGTGAAATCACCATTTTGTTATATTCTGAAACTCCTCTTCATAGGGATAATTTTCTTAAACTTATTAGAGAAGGTTATTATGACAATCAGATCTTTCACAGGGTGATAAAGAATTTCATGATACAGGGAGGGGATCCAAATTCAAAAAATGCAAAGAAGGGATTAATGCTGGGAACGGGTGGACCTGGATATTCCTTACCAGCAGAATTTAATCCCAAATTTTATCATAAAAAAGGAGCACTTGCAGCTGCCCGCAAGAGTGATTCAGTGAATCCTGAAAGATCTTCATCCGGATCCCAGTTTTATATTGTACAGGGAACTCTTTTTACTGTATCTCAATTAAACTCGATGATAAAACAAGGAATTCATTCCGTTTTTACGGCTCAACAGATAAGAGACTATACAAGTATTGGTGGTTCACCTCATTTAGATGGAGCATATACCGTTTTCGGTGAAATTGTTAAAGGTTTTGATACTCTTGATAAGATTGCAGATGTTGCAGTTGATGAATATGACCGCCCCTTGCAGGATATTCACTATACAATGAAAATCATTGATTAAGGCTCTCAATTTGAATAATTAATATATTGTAATTTAAGATTAATAAGAACTTTCATGCTTAACAAAATAAAAGAACTGTTAAATGATACAGAAAGATTTAATCCTGCAAGTCCGCAGGAACTGGAAGATTTCCGTATAAAGTACATGAGTAAAAAAGGTATTCTTGCGCAGTTATTTTCGGATTTCAAGAATTTGTCAACTGTTGAAAAGAGAGAAGCAGGTAAAGAACTTAATAATCTTAAGCTTTCCATACAAAGCAAGATAGACAAGTTCAAGGAAACATTTCAATATAAAGAACAAGATGTTGAAGCAATCGATTATACACTGCCCGGAGAAAGTCTAATTCTAGGAGCAAGGCATCCTATTTCCATCATAAGAAGAGAGATCATAGAAATTTTTTCCAGGATAGGGTTCACTGTATCTGAAGGTCCTGAAATTGAGGATGACTGGCATGTTTTTACTGCATTAAATTTTCCGATGGAACATCCTGCCAGAGATATGCAGGATACTTTTTTCATTGAAACAGATCCTGACATATTATTACGTACACATACTTCTTCGGTTCAGGTAAGAGTTATGGAAACCACCCAGCCGCCTATTCGCAGTTTGATGCCTGGAAGAGTTTTCAGGAATGAAGTTATTTCAGCACGCGCACATTGTATATTTCATCAAATCGAAGGTCTTTATATAGACGAGAATGTTTCATTTGCAGATTTAAAACAATGTCTGATATTTTTTGCCAGAGAAATGTTCGGAGAAAAAACTGACATTCGCTTGAGACCTTCGTTTTTCCCATTTACTGAACCATCCGCTGAAATGGATGTCAGCTGCAATTTATGTGACGGAAAAGGATGCAATGTCTGCAAATATACAGGATGGCTTGAAGTTCTTGGATGCGGCATGGTAGATCCGAATGTTCTCGAATATAATCACATTGACAGTAAAAAATATACAGGTTATGCTTTTGGTATGGGTATAGAAAGGATAGCCATGCTAAAATTTCAGGTCCGTGATTTAAGATTATACTTTGAAAATGATATAAGATTTTTAAGACAGTTTTCAAGTACTATTTAATTGATTCTTATTTCAAAATCGATCTCGATTGTTTTTTAAAATACTTCATGGACTCCACAATATATTTCTTTTGAAAGCTTTACAGCATTATCATAAGTGGTTTCGGTCTTTATCCGGGAATCAGGTCAGAAAAGAAGATTCTGATTATTCTGAATTTTTCCCAGGTGCTGGTATGCCAGAAAGGTTGCTTCCCGTCCTCTTGGGGTTCTTTTAATATATCCTTCCTTTATAAGAAATGGTTCATATACTTCTTCTATTGTACCCGCATCTTCACCAACTGCAGTAGCAATGGTATTTAGTCCGACAGGTCCTCCCGAAAATTTATCAATTAATGTATTAAGAATTTTATTATCCATCTCATCAAGACCAGATTTATCAATATTAAGGGCTTCAAGGGAATATGAAGTAATATCGACATTTATGACTCCATTGCCTTTAACCTGTGCAAAATCTCTTATTCTTCTTAAAAGAGCATTAGCAATACGAGGAGTACCACGACTGCGTAAAGCTATTTCTGTTGATGCATCATCATGAATTTCGATCTTTAAAATACTTGCGGATCTTTCGATTATAGTTTTTAAGATAGCCGCATCATAATATTCCAGAAGTGCTTTAATTCCAAAACGAGCTCTCAATGGGCTTGTCAGCAGTCCGGATCTTGTAGTAGCCCCGATCAAGGTAAACGGATTAAGTTTAAGTTGTACTGATCTTGCACTGGGTCCTTTATCAATCATTATATCAATTGAATAATCTTCCATTGCTGAATACAAATATTCCTCAACCAAAGGTGAAAGCCTATGAATTTCATCAATAAATAAAATATCGCCGAATTCAAGGTTCGTTAGTAAACCTGCAAGATCTCCCGGTTTATCAAGGACGGGGCCCGATGTTACTTTGATACCAACATTCATTTCATTTGAAATGATATGGGCAAGTGTGGTCTTTCCCAAACCGGGAGGACCATGTAACAGAACATGATCAAGAGCTTCTTCTCTATTCTTGGCGGCCTGAACAAAAACGGTCAGATTCTCTACAATTTTGCCCTGACCTGCAAAATCTTTAAATTTTTCAGGACGTAAGGTAATATCTATTTCTTTATCTTTTTCAGTAAATTCGATATCTCTTATTTTAAATTCTTCTGACACGGAGTATTATTTTATTGTTTGAACTGAACCTTTTGGCAGGGTAATTTTAACTCCATTGATCCGGTATTCCAGATCACGTTTGTAAGTGATTGTTATTTCCAGTTGGCCTTCTTCATCATATTTTTTCCAGTTCTTTTCTCTGATTCCCCTGACATAATATCTTTCTTCACTTAATATGCCACTAGGATAATAATAATTATGTCTTCCGTGAGGTTGATCCTGTTCAAATTTTCCTTCAAATTGTAAAATTCCGTCTTCATAATAATATTTCCAGATCCCGCTTCTTAAACCTGTTTGATAATTACCTTCTTGTATATGATCATTAACTTTATAATACCAAAAACCCTCTTTCTCACCATTAATATATTCACCTTTTGTAATTATATTTCCTTCTTCATCATATTCTACAGATTCGCCATCTTCCTTACCATTAAAATATGTTTCTTCTCTCCATATATTTCCATTCTCGTAATACCATGTCCATAAACCATCATAGAGTCCGCGCAAATAACTACCTTCCTGTTCTTTTCTTCCATTTTTATAATAAAAAGTCCATCGGCCTGTCTGCTGATTGTTCCTGTAGATTCCTGCAGACCTTAGTTCTCCTGTACTGTAATAATCTTTCCATTCCCCTTCCTTACTACCTGTTTCATCCACAATGCCCTCAGACATTACATTTCCTGAATCACTATATATTTTTGAATTAATTACTTTACCCTGATCATTATAATACCTATGAATTCCTATAGGCACTTCCTTTAGATAACTCCCACTGGATATAAGTATTCCCTTTTCATTGATTTCCCTTCTAAAATCAATATTTTCCTCTAAGGCTGATTTATTCTGATCTTCAACAATTTTTCCCTGCTTATATTTAAGGCTTAATATAAGATTTCCATTTTCATTGAATTCCTTATATAATCCATCAAGCAAATCATCAAGATAGTTTAATTCTTTATTTACTTTACCAGATGGATAAAAAACCATCCATGTGCCCTGTTTTCGGCCTTGTTCATCAGATCTATTAATTCTTTGCCTTGCAATAAGATAATTATTGTGATATTCAAAAATCGTGATCACATTACCTTTTTCATCATATTCTCTTCCCCGCCCCTGTTTTTTACCATTCACATAACTAATTTCTTCTTTTAGATTTCCATTAGGATAATAATAATATGCTTTTCCTTCCTTTTTGTCGTTTACATATAATTCCTTACTAATAACAACAGGTTGAGATGCATCAGTATTATATATGAAGGTATAACCATTTCTTTTGCCATACTTATAGTTTATTTTTTCTTTAATCTCACCAAATTGATTGTAAAAAACCCATGTACTGTCCAGTTGGAAATTTGTCCTTAATCCTTCCGACTTTATTATACCGGTTACATAATATGTTTTCCAATATCCATCAGGTTTTCCGTTTCTGATAATTCCTTCACTTGAAATCTGCCCGTTAGGATAAAAGAACTGATTATGTCCGTCTCTGAGTTCATCCTGAGCAATAAGAGGAAGAATTAATATAATTTGTATTAGATTATATATAAAAAAGGCTTTTTTCATTGATTGGAACCAATTTTATTTGAAATTTCCAACATACGGCGAATAGGTTTTTCAGCCTTAATTCTTAATTTTTCATCCAAAGTTACTTCCGGTAATTCATATTTTAAACAATTATACAGCTTTTTTAGTGTAATAAGTTTCATAAAGTTGCAATCATTACAACCACATGTTGAATCTTTAGGTGGAGCAGGTATAAAAATTTTAGAAGGGCTTTCTTTTCTCATTTGATGAATTATGCCTGGCTCTGTAGCAACAATATAAGTTATATTATTATCATTCATTGTAAATTTCAGCAATGAAGATGTAGAACCTATATGATCAGCAATAATCAAAATTTGTTTTTCACATTCAGGGTGAGCAATTATTTTTGCTTCAGGATTTCTCGTTTTCAATTCAATAATTTTTTCCAATGAAAATGCCTCATGCACATGGCATGCTCCGTCCCAGATAATCATATTTTCTCTATTTGAAAGGCTTTTTAAATAATTACCCAGGTTTTTATCAGGTGCAAAAATAATTTTCTCATTTTTAGGTAGACTGTTAATAATTTTTAATGCATTTGATGAAGTACAAATTATATCTGAAAGAGCCTTAATTTCAGCTGTAGTATTTATATAGGATATTACTGTATGATCAGGATAATTGGCGATGAATTCAGTAAATTTATCAGGTGGGCAGGAATCAGCAAGTGAGCAGCCTGCATTGATATCAGGGATAAGAACTTTTTTTTGTGGTGCTAATATTTTTGCTGTTTCTGCCATAAAATATACACCTGCAAATAAAATAATATCAGATCCTGTCTTCGAAGCTTCCTGAGATAATGCAAGGCTGTCTCCAAGAAAATCAGCAATATCCTGAATTTCTTTTTCCTGATAATAATGAGCCAGAATTATAGCATTCTTCTTTTTCTTCATTTCATGAATAGCATCCACAATAGATATTGACGAGTCAATTTTCGTATCAACATAACCTTTATTAAGTAATTTTTTTATATTAACAGTATTCATAATAGTTAATTTATTATATATAATTTAAAATATTTTATATTATTTTAAATATATAGTTAATTATGTTATAAAATTTATCATTCAAAATTTGATTATTTAATTTATTAAAAATTCAAAACATGAAATAAACAATAAAATATTTCCATCATCATTATAAATCAATATATTTTAAAAT
>Ga0068714_10003919_pt1 | contig 17124 bp, 15 predicted proteins | sample MTBNYHSulfiMetaG_FD_62988 | JGI IMG/M metagenome (GOLD analysis project Ga0068714, IMG submission 62988) | Enrichment culture microbial communities from rom New York Harbor, USA that are MTBE-degrading - MTBE-NYH (New York Harbor Sulfidogenic)... | ecosystem: Environmental > Aquatic > Marine >...
GCTCGCCCAGCGCCTCGTGCGGAGTCTCTGCAAGGACTGCAAGGAGGAGTTCCGTCCATCGAAGCAGGTGCTTCTGGACGCTGGCTATGCGGAGGACTCGCTCCCGGACAAGCTCTGGCGCCCCAAAGGCTGCCGCAAGTGCGGCAACACGGGCTATCGCGGCCGTATGGGAATCCACGAGGTCCTTCTGATGTCCGAGGAGATCGGCGATCTCGCCGTCAAAGAGGCCACGTCCGAGGTGATTCGCGACCTGGCCGTGGAGCAGGGCATGCGCACGCTCAAACAAGACGGCCTCGAGAAGGCCCGCATGGGTCTCACTTCCATCGAGGAGATCGCCCGCGTCCTCATCTAGCGCAATGGACGCGCCCTCATCTAACGCGGCTGCCAGAGAGGCCTTCTGTGCCGTCCATCGCACCGTTCGCTCAAGCCTGACGGCATTTCGTCCGATTACTACCAGGTGTACTCGCGGAAAGACCGACCGGGAGGTGCCTCGTGGCGACCACCATATCTTTCAAATACAGCGTTCGTGACAAGACCGGCAAGGTCGTCAACGGCAAGCTTGAAGGTGAGAACCGCGAAGCAGTTGCCGCCAAGCTCCGTCAGATGGGCTACATCGTCCTGGATCTTCAGGAGGACAGGCTCGGCCAGCTGAACAAGATCACGTTCGGCACGTCGGTGAAGACGAAGCACATCACGATCTTCAGTCGGCAGTTTGCGACCATGATCAACGCCGGTCTGTCGCTCACCAAGTGTCTCGGCATTCTAGGTGCGCAGTCGGACAACAAGGAATTGCGCGACGTCATCACCCAGCTGGGCAGGGATGTCGAGGCGGGGCAGTCGCTCTCTGAGGCGATGATGAAGCACCCCAAGATCTTCCCGCCACTCTTCTTCAACATGGTCCGGGCGGGTGAGACGGGTGGTGTGCTCGACGAGGTCCTCCTGCGGGTGGCTGACTTCTTCGAGTCCGAGGCGGAGCTGAAGGCGAAGATCAAGTCCGCGATGATGTACCCGATGATGATCGGCATCCTTGTTGTGGTCATCGTGATCGCGATGATGATCTTCGTCGTGCCGGTCTTTCAGGACATGTTCTCCAACGCCGGACAGGCGCTGCCGCTGCCCACTCAGATACTGGTGGCCATTTCCGAGGGCGCGAGGAGCTGGCCTGGTCTGGTCGTTGTCATCTCGGTGGCGGTGTTAGTCGTGGCGTTCAGAGCATGGAAGGCCACAGAATCCGGGAAGTTCATCTGGGATGGAATCCTCCTAAGGATGCCTGTCATCGGTCCTATTGTGCGCAAGAAGTCTATCGGCAGATTCACGCGCACGTTTGGGACACTGGTCACCGCGGGTGTTCCGATCCTCTCGGCGCTGGACATCGTTGCCGACACGTCGGGCAATGAGGTCGTGTCGCGGGCAGTGAAATCTGCCCGTTCGGCCATCAAAGAAGGCGAGACGATCGCCAAGCCGCTTTCCGAGTCACCCGTCTTTCCCTCGATGGTCGTGCAGATGATTGCGGTTGGCGAGGAAACCGGAGCTCTCGACCAGATGCTCAGCAAGGTAGCCGACTTCTATGACAGCGAAGTGTCCGCCGCGGTTGACGGCTTGTCCTCGGCGCTGGAGCCGTTGATCATGGCGTTCATGGGCGTGACGGTCGGCTTCATCATGATCGCGCTCTACATGCCGATGTTCCAGTCGGTGACATTGGTTCAGTAGTACAGAAAATGTCTCTAAAGTCCCACCGCACGACGCCGATACATTCACTGAGCGGGCAAGAGGCCCGCACAGGTTCGCTAGGGGAAGAGAGGTGAACATCGATGAAGATGTTCAAGAAGGATGAGGGCTTCACCCTCGTAGAGCTCATGGTCGTCGTTCTTATTATCGGTATTCTTGTTGCTATCGCCATTCCTGTCTTCAACGCCGCAAGTGACAGTGCCCGCAAGAGCGCGTGCCAGGCGAACCTGCGCACAGTCGACGGTGCCATCCAGCAGTTCAAGGCTGCGGATCCTGCCAACGAGGCTGCAGTGGAAGCTTGGGCCACCCTCGCCGATGCAAGAGGCGATCTGACCTCATACATTGCCGACATCACCAGCTCGACCACGTGCCCGAAGGACGACGTCGCGTACACGTTCAACGGTGCTGGCACCTCGAATCCCTACTTCACTTGCACGACCTACGGCGATGCTGCTGGTGGTCACGTCTATCCGTAAGCCGCTCTGAAGCTAGTCCAAAGGGCCCGCTGGTCTTCGGACCAGTGGGCCTTCTTCATTTGGGCGCGCCCTGCAGATTGGGTGATTGGGCTAAGATGGCATACGCAGCATTCGGGACTACTGCTGGACCACGCAAGGGGAAGGACGGCCGCATGGCTCACGGGGCTTCTCTCGCACTATTCGGTGTTTGCGGACTGCTTTTTGGCAGTTTTGCCAACGTCGTGATCTGGCGCGTGCCTCGCGGTCAGTCTGTGGCGTTCCCGGGCTCACACTGCCCGAGCTGCGGGCATGACGTTCGTTGGTATGACAACATCCCGGTGCTCTCATGGCTCGTGCTGCACGGCAAATGCCGCGACTGTGCCGCACCGATCACGGTGCGCTACGTCATCGTTGAGGCGGCCTCGGGCGTTCTGTTCGCGTTGGCAGCTTTCCAGTGGGGAGGTCTGACGTTGCGGGCGCTCTTTGGCGCCATCTTCTTCTGGCTTCTTCTCGTCCTATCGCTGATCGACCTCGAGCATCGTCGGCTGCCGAACGTGCTCGTCGCGATCCTGGCGGGTCTCGGGCTCGCTGGCTCGGCGCTGGCGCAGGTTCTGGGCACTTCCATCGTCCCGCTCACGCCGCTAGCCGCCAGCGGCATCCTAGGGTCGCCTCTCGGCAATTCCGTCATCGGCGCGCTGATTGGGATCGGCATTTCGGGGGGGAGCGCGGCTGTCTATGCGTTGATCCGGCGCGCGCGGGGTCTCGGCATGGGAGACGTGAAGTTCCTAGGGGCGCTCGGGCTCTTCCTTGGCCCCTACGTACTCATGAGCCTCTTCTTCGGGAGCCTCTTCGGCACGATGGTTGGGCTGATCGCGGCACGGACGACGGGGCTCGCCAAGACTCGCATCCCATTTGGGCCGTGGCTTGCTGCCGGTTCGCTGGTGGCGGCGCTGGCGGGCCCCGCCATTCTCGCGTGGTATCTCGGTCTGGCGGGCATGGGATAGGCGATCTCGCGGTTCCTCCCACAATGCCTCGGAGCGACACTCAAGTCCTGGCAATCTCCTGCCGATGAACCAGGAGAGTAATCCGCCCGGAGAACGGTGTGGGGGAGGGTCGACATGCGCGGCATGGCATCAGTGAAGCATCGCATTCTTGAAGATGACGGCCTGTCACTCGTTGAGATCATGGTTGCGGTGACGATTCTACTCATGGCTGTGACAGCCATGCTGCCGATGCTGCTTCAAACGACACTCATCTCGTCCCAAGCGAAGGCCCAGACGGCGATCACCAATGCGGTGAGTTCGTACGTGGAGGAGATCCGGGCGCTTCCCTACGAACAGATCGGCATCGTCGGCAGCGGGGAGCCCAGCGCATCGGTGGATGCGACGCGGTCAGCGGCGGTCGGTGGCTACATCGTGCTAATGACCGCCTCGATCAACTCGGTCGACGACCCCGATCTTGCGGGCGCCGACAACTACAAAGAACTGGTCATCGATGCTACGGCGACATCTGCGGACAGGCCGCCAGTAACGTACCGGTCGACGACGTACATCTGGGGGACCGTCGGCAGCACGAATACCGACGTCCCGCTCGTGTCGTTTGCCTCAGGGTCGCCGGATGCCGGTGCGGTGGTTTCGGGACCGAGCGTCTGGGTGCGCGGGCATGCGGAGGCCATCGAGGCTGGTGCCAACATCGTGCGGATCGTTCTCAAGGTCGACTCGGAGTACCTGCCAAGCACGGGACTCAGCAGCTACGCGGACTTCTCATTCGCGGAGAATCCGGCCACGACCGATGCATTTATGTGGGACACGGAAGCCAGGAAGCGCGTTGAGGATGCCGATGGCCTGCCGATCCTTGACAGCGACGGTCACGAACAGTACATCTACTTCAGCCCCGACGGCCTGCGCTTGCTGAAGGTTGAAGCGTGGGATTCACTCGGGCTGTCCAACTACGTGACGCGTCTCGTGCTTGTCGACAACTACGCGCCGAGTCCGGTGCCATCGATCACGCTGTCGGCGTCAAACGCAACCGCACTCACTGCCTCATGGACCAAGGCCATGGACGGCACCGATCCCGCGGCCGCTTACAACGTCAGGGTGTACAAGGCGCCCTCGACCGCCGCGGCGCTGACTAGCTGGCCCTACACAACGGCGGACTTCGGGGCATCGACCACGGCGGATATTGTGGCGACGCCCTTTAGCCGCTACTACGTTCAGGTTCAGTCGGAGAGCGCTCTCGGGCACGTGGTTGACGAGGACTGGGCCATTTCCAACACGGCAATTACACGGCCAGTTTTGTCTGGTTCCTACAGGCAGACTGTCACAAAATCGGGCGGCAGTTACACGATATCGACAAACGTGTACAACATCGATGTCACGAATCCACAGTTCGCTGTGAACGGCGTGGTCACGTACGATCTTTGGCGCTCGACCTCGCTGGCCGGACTTGGCACAGGCGCCCCGCGCGCAAGCGGCGTTCTCTTTGACAGCGGCACGACAAGTGACGTCATCAGCGATGCTACGGTCTACAGCGTGAGCAGCACAACTCCCACCTACTACTACCTTGTCCGTGCGAGTTTCACGCCCTACGGCGAGACAGTTGCGACAGAGCTGTGGACGAACGTAGCCGTGGTTCCGGGGGCGAACATAGCATCGCTGACCTTCTCGGGCACTCCCAAACAAGCCACAGTGCTCGGGACGATGGGGCAGCAATGGTAGCGCGGATGAACAGACGATTTGGGACGTTTCTTCGCGACGACGATGGTCTCTCGCTGACCGAGTTGCTCGTGGCGCTCGTGCTGCTGGGGATGGTGCTTGCAATCGCCTGGAATTTGAACAGCTACATGAACAAAGTCAATACGGACAACGAGCGGGAGGCGTATGTCAGTGGCGAAGTACGTACGCCACTCATGGTCATAGACAAACTCGTCATGCAGAACAGCCTCATCGAGGGCGGGTCCGACGCCTACCAGCTGTCTTTCATCACTGATGTGAACTTGGATGACGTGCGGGAGCGGACCGTTATCACGGTGACGGGGACGGAACTCCGGCGAACAACGTGGAATATCACCGGATCCGGGGCGAACATCGAGCCGGCTGTGATCGATACCGTGCTCTCCAGGAACAACGCGAATAGCGCGCAGGACGAGCCGCTATTCACGTACCTGGATTCCTCCGGCGATATCATCACGGATACCGACCTGATCTCCAGTCAGGCGCGGAGTGTGGTTACGAACATACTCGTTGACTATGACGGGACCATCTATCACGACTCGCGCGAGACCCACTTGCGCAATCGCGAGTAGGAGCTGCTTGAGATGCTGAGCACAACCGCTCGATCATTTGCTCGGGATGACGATGGAGTAGCTCTCTTGACCGTCATAGGCGTCATCATGGTGATGACGATCCTGGCCATCATGAGCTACAACCTGGCCACCAGCGCCCTCAGGTCGACCGTAATCAATCAGTCCGAGGCCACGGCATTCCAGATCGCCAATGCTGGCATTGACACGGTGTATGCCGACCTGACGGCCGATAGCCAGACGGCGGTGGACCGCTACTCCACAGAACCCACGCGAACCATCACCGTTGGCGAGGGAACGTGCGACATCACGCTTGAGCCGGTGAGCGGCATCGAGTATCAGTGCTCCGCCACGGGGTACGCGGCGGACGGGACCCACGAAACGGTAACGGTCCGCTTCTACTACCTGAACCTCTGGGAGATGTTCATCGCAGCCGGTGAGGATCAGGACTCACTCGGTGGCGGTGCCGTGAACGGGAATGCCACCATCGACGGGCCCTTCTTCGTGCGCGGTGACCTGGGCGCGACCGGTACGACGAACTTCACTCGCGGGCCACTCTTCGTCACCGGGGACATCTCGATGACTGGCAACTTCACGATCGGCACAGAAACGGAACCGATCGACGTGTTCGTGGGGGGGACCTACCCCTCGACGGCGCCTGAGAACAACAACTTCCACGCGAAACGCGTGTCAAACTCCGTCCCGAACATTACGGCGCCGCCGCTTGACGACAGCTTCATGGACGCCGCAGTGTCGCGCGCGAAACTCGAATCCATCGACAACCTCCAGGGAACGCCAGAGTTCACGCCTTCACCCAACACTGAGGTGGCGTCTGGCACAGATGATGCGGCAACGTACCCCACGGCGCTTGACGGCGCCTGGACGCGCGCCAAGGCGCCCGGCGCCTCTACGTTCTACAAGTATGTTGGTGCTGACAGCGGGCGTTCGGCAATTGGGGAGGGAACGACCGATCTGGTCATCGGCGGGACTGGCAGCTGGGGATCGTGGGAAAACGACGGTCACGGCTACGTGACCGGCCAGTGGGACGACTTCGCCTTTGATGACGTGAACAACATCCTGTACATCGAAGGCACGGTCTTCGTCGATGGCAACGTGACGTTCGCTGAGGACGTCAAGTACCGCGGCAACGGTGCGCTCGTGGTGAATGGTGATGTCACGGTGAACGGCTATCTGGTGCCACTCCACTACGACATGAGCGAGGGTGAGGTGCTTGGTCTGATCTGCGGAGGCGACATGTACATCTCCGGCGATGGCAACTGGGGTCCGTACAACGTCGTGGCTGCGCTCTACGCCAAAGACAGCCTCAACTTCACGAAGGCGAACAGCAGCGTGAAGGGCTCGATCATCTCGCCACAGATCAACTTCCCCAGCGCGAACTTCCATCTGGTGTCGGACCCCAATCTCCCGACATTCCTGCCGTGGAGCATGCCGGGCCGGGACACGCCGATACTCGTAGTTGGCGCATGGTCGCGACAGTAGAGTGTGCATGTGAGTGCATTGTTCTTGCATGGGCTATTGACAATCTTAGGGTGACTGCGGTTCGATAGCACAGACGTGTGCTCTCAGACCGGTTGTTTTGTCCGGGAGTTCACGCAGAGGGGCTCCACACCAGCACCACCAACAGTCGCAGTTTTGTCGCAGCAGCAGTCGTAGCACAAGGAGGACACCGTTGGGTTCCCTCGCCTTCGGTTCAGATCAATCAGTTGTCGGCCTGGATATCGGCGCCGAGCATATTCGGCTTGCCCAGGTGAAGCAGACCGGATCCGGGTTCATGCTTACCGCCTACGGCCGGGTGGACGTCCCTATGGGTGCTGTTGCTGACGGCGAGGTCTTCGACGTTGGCGCCGTATCGGCATCTATCAAGGAACTCTGGCGCCGCTCAAACGTGCGCGGGAAGAACATCTGCACGGGTGTAGCCAACCAGCGGGTTATCGTTCGACTGATCGATCTCCCGTACATGGAGCGGGCGGAGCTGCAGAGCGCCATTCAGTATCAGGCACAAGACTACATCCCGATGGCGGTTGAGGAGTCGATCATCGACTTCCAGATAATCGGTGACTACACGACGTCCACCGACGAGCACATGATGGAAGTCCTGCTCGTGGCTGCTCACCGCGACATGATCGCCAATACCGTCGCAGCCGTTGAGGGTGCCGGCCTCAAGCTCAATCAGATCGATGTCTCCTCGTTCGCGATTGTCCGTGCACTCATGGGTATGACGACGAGCGTCCTGCCCGAAGACGAGGGCCAGGCGACCGCGATTGTGCACATGTCTTCGGATATCACCAACATCGCGGTTGTGGAGCGAGGCGTGCCGCGCTTCAACCGAATCTCGTCGCTCGCGGGCGGCACGTTCACACAGGCAATTGCGGCTTCAATGAACCTCGGGTTTGAAGAGGCCGATCGCCTCAAAGTACTCGTGGGACTCCCCGACATCGCAACGGGCGAGAGCGGGAGTTACCCGGGCGTGAGCCCCGATCAGGTCCACGCAGCGCAGCAGGCCCTCGAACGAGAGGCGAACAAGTTCATAGCGGAAGTTCGCCGATCGCTCGATTACTACATGACGCAGGCCTCCCGCGTACGTGCGATTCAGCGAATTCTCCTCTCGGGCAGCGCCTCGCAGCTGAGGCACTTCCAGGAGTATCTCAGCAAGGGTGTGCAAGTGCAGGTGCAGTTGGCCGACCCGCTTGATCGCATCCAGGTGTCCGCGGGCGCACGGCAGGCGGTCATGGACGACCGGATGGGCTGCGCGGCCGCAATCGGTCTTGCATTGGGAGGGTTGCAGTCATGATGCGCATCAACCTGCTGCCCCCGGAGATCCTCGAACGCCGGAAGGCGGAGAAGCGGTTTGGGCTCGTGGGCCTGGTCGCATTCGTCGTACTGCTGGCGCTCGCTGGCGTGTACTTCTTCGCTGCGTTCGATGTTCAGACCAAGGAAGACGAACTCGCGCTCGTCCAGCAGCAGGTGCGGACCACTCAGGCCCAGGCCGACCAGCTGGCGATCTTCGAAGAGCGCTCTTCGGAGCTGCAGACTCGCAGGGAGACCGCAGACCTCGCACTCTCCAATCGCGAGGACTGGAACAAGCTGTTCGAGAACATGTCCCTGGTGCTCCCCGCTGACGTGTGGGTGCAGACTATGGCAGCCGATGAAGTTGAAGGACTTCAGATTGCCGGCTACGCCATTGACTCAGCGAGTGACTCACCGGACCTTGGACACAAGACGATCGCCAAGATGCTCGTGCGCCTGGCGGATCTTGATCAACTGCAGGACGTCTGGCTCACGAACTCGACCAAGGCCGACTTCGAAGACCAGGACGCCATCCAGTTTTCGGTGACGGCCGGCCTCACGGGCGGCGCCGACGAGAGCGAGGCGCAGTGAACGCCCTCATCCTAGTGAACCATCCGCGACGGGGGAGCCTGCCCCGCCAAGTACGCCTGTCCCGTAGCGGAGGTAAGTAGTTATGGGTAACTTGTCCGCCAGGAACAAGCTATACATTGCGATCGGCCTGATTGCGGTCATCGTGATCGCCGTCGTGTTCCTGCTGATCCTGCCCAAGTTCCAGGAGGCGTCGGATCTCGGGGCGCAGATCGACACGGAGAACATCAACCTGATGAGCGCACAAACGCTGCTCGCTAGGCGGCAGAGCGCCAAGGCGCAGTCCGCCGCAAATGAGGCTGAGCTCATGGACATTGCGAACGCGATTCCCGACTCACCCCAGCTGCCGACGGTCATCATTGAGGTGCAGAACATCGCCAACTCGAACGGCGTGATACTCCAGGCAATCGCACCGAGTGACCTCGAAGACGGCGACGTGGCGCAGGCGGGCGGAACTCCCGCGTACAGCGTCCTGCCGATCGACCTGGTGGTATGGGGCCAGTGGCGAGATATCATCGACTTCCTGGGTGACATCGATGACCTCGACCGCGGAGTCCGCGTGGTCTCCATGACGCTGACGTATGTCGACGATGATCCTGACACGAAGAAGGACGACTCGTACATTGAGGCCAACATCGGCATCGAGGTTTACGCGATGGCTGCTGCGGCAACTGCTCCCACCCCGTCGGCTGCCGGGTCCTCACCGACCACGGACTCGTCGAACTAGTCAAGCGAACAGGAGGTGATGATCGTGTCCGATCCCAAGAAAGCCCCGCAAGTCTCGGCCGGCAGCACGCCGGTCAAGAAGAGCGGATTCATGTCGACGACTCTGGGCAAGGTCGTCACGATCGTCATAGGCCTCTGCGTTCTGAGCGTCGTGATCGGCATTGCTGCTGCGGTCGTGCTCTACTTTGTGCTCGGGCCTGCGGATGTCGCCACCGGCCCCACGAACAATGGAGCAGTTGTGACGGCGCCGGAGACGACCGGCTCGGCAGAGGCGACGACTGCGACAGAAGCCAAGCCCGCCGAGCCTGCCGCAGAACTGCCCAACAAGGCCGTGTTCACGTTCAGGGACATCTTTGATCCGCTGATCCTTCCTCTTCCCGAGGAGTCCAACGACACGACGGACACGGATTCAAACGACAACACATCCACCCCGACGTCTGATGACACACTGTATCTCCAGAACATCACGACGATCGATGGCATACTGCACGCAGTCCTGTTGCTGGACGGCGAGACGTACACACTGAGCGCCGGCGAGGGCATCCCTGGAACGCCGTGGGAGGTTCTGAGCGTAGGCAGCTCCTCGGTCACCATGCTGTACGGCGATATACAGGTGGTTCTTGCGATCGGACAGGGCATCAACAAGTAGACTGCTTGAACAGGACAAAGACTGGCCGGGCGTCGCATATGCGGCGCCCGTTGCGTACGGGGCGCGGGCCGTGCGGTAGAATTGCCGGTACCGGTTCGGAGGGAGACGAGCGATATGCGCTTTGTAACTGCAGGAGAGTCACACGGAGTGGCGCTCACGGCTATTGTGACCGACGTGCCGGCGGGCGTGACGCTCTCTCGCGAGTCTATCGACCGTGATCTTGCGCGTCGGCAGCGCGGCTATGGCCGGGGCGGCCGCATGGCGATCGAAACCGACCGCGCTGACGTGCTCTCCGGGATACGGTTCGGGCGCACGCTGGGGAGTCCGGTGACGCTCATGATTGCAAACGCGGACTCGGCCAACTGGACTAACGTCATGGACCCGTGGGGCAGCGCCGAGGGCGTGGAGCGTGTTACGGCGCCACGGCCGGGACACGCCGATCTTGGCGGCTGCCTCAAGACCGGCACGGGGGATGCCCGCGACATCCTGGAGCGTGCGAGCGCAAGGGAGACCGCCGCACGCGTGGCGGCCGGAGCGATTGCCAAGGCGGTGCTGGCGGAGCTCGGCGTGCGCGTCCGCTCGTGGGTCGAGAGCATCGGGCCCGTGAGCTGCGGGGCGCTTGCTCCTGCCGACGTGGATCCGCAAGCGGTGGAGGCGAGCGACGTCCGCTGCCCCGACGATGCAGCGGCTGCCGCGATGCGTGCGGCCATCGATGCCGCGCGTGCCGAGGGCGAGAGCCTGGGGGGCATCGTGGCAGTGTGCGTCGAGGGCGCCGTTCCCGGTATTGGCGGGTACGCTGAGGCCGTGTCCCGGCTTGACGCCCGCATTGCCGCCGCAGTCATGTCCATACCTGCGATCAAGGGCGTGGAGTTTGGCGACGGCTTCGCCGCTGCATCGCGGCCAGGGTCGCTTGTGCACGACGAGATCGTCCGTGACGCATCGGGCGCGCTTCGGCGGGCGACGAACCGCGCAGGCGGGATCGAGGGCGGGATGACGAACGGCGAGCCGATTGTTCTCCGCGCGGCGATGAAGCCGATACCGACGCTCATGCGGCCACTAAAGACGATCGATCTGGCAACAGGCGAGGTTGCGGACGCGGCGCGCGAGCGCTCGGACGTGTGCGCGGTGCCGGCGGCGGGGGTTGTGGCCGAGGCTGAGGTTGCTATGGTTCTTGCGGATGCGTACCAGGATCTGTTTGGGCGCGGTTGCCTCGCCGACATGCAGCAGGGGCTGGCCGCGTACCGGGAGAGGATCGCGTGGTGAGCCACATCTTCCTAACGGGCTTCATGGGCGCCGGAAAGAGCACGGTTGGACGTTTGCTGGCGGGGCGTCTTGACCGGCCGTTTGTGGATCTTGATGCGGAGATAGAGCGGCGTGAGGGCAGCAGCATCCCCGACATCTTCCGGACGCGCGGGGAGGACGGCTTCCGCGAAGCTGAGCATCGTGCGTTGAGCGCCCTCGCGGAGTTGCCGGATGCTGTTGTGGCGACCGGCGGCGGCGTTGTGTTGCGCGAGGACAATCAGGTGTTGTTGCGCCGGTCGGGAGCCGTTGTGTACCTTGCGGTCACCCCGGAGGAAGCGATCGCCAGAGTGGGTGCCGCCGGGGACCGGCCGCTGCTTGCCGGAGGGGGACTGGACGCTGCTCGGCGGATACTCGGCGCGCGCCTGTCGCTGTACTCGCTTACTGCTGATCATGTCGTGAACACGACCGGCCAGTCGGCCGCCGAAGTTGTGGAGACGATTCTGCGCCGTCTGGATGATCCGGACTGCGCGGTCGTGCATGTTGGCGGGGACGGTGATCTCCGCGTCACCGGGGAAGCGAGCTCCGGCGGCTACGACGTCATGATAGGCACAGGTCTTGTCGACCAGGCAGGGCTCCGGATCAAGGCGCTTGCGCCGGATGCATCCGTGGCGGTGGTGGCCGACGATCACGTGTGGAAGAGTCTGGGCGGGCGTGTGGGCGTGGCATTGGATGACGCCGAAGTGCGCTACTCGCTGCATCTGGTGCCGTCTGGTGAGTCCTCCAAGTCGTGGCAGACAGCCGGGACTCTCCTGGACGATTTTGCTTCCGCGGGGGCGGATCGTGCGTCGATCGTTCTGGCTGTAGGTGGTGGCGTCGTAGGCGACCTTGCGGGCTTCTGTGCGGCCACGTACATGCGCGGTATCCGGGTTGTGCAGTTGCCAACCACCCTTCTGGCGCAAGTTGACAGCTCCGTCGGCGGCAAGACGGGCGTCGATCTTGCGGCAGGCAAGAACCTCGCCGGGGCCTTCTGGCCGCCGAGCCTCGTGCTCGCCGACATCGAAGCACTTGCGTCGCTGCCCGAAGCCGAGCTGACGAACGGTCTCGTCGAGATTGCCAAAGGCCTGCTCGTTAACGGCGGCGATCCGCTCGATCGTTTCGAACGGGGTCTGGATGGCGTCCTTGCGCGCGATCGCGCGGCGACATGCTGCGCTGTGCGCGACGCCGTGGCGTTCAAAGCCCGGATCGTGACGGAAGATCTTCGGGAGTCGGGTCTGCGCGAATGCTTGAATCTCGGCCACACACTCGGTCATGCGCTCGAAGTGCTTGTTGGCTACGGGACGCTCCCGCACGGCCTGGCGGTTGCCGAGGGTATGCGCTTCGCAGCCCTTCTCGCGAGCCATCTCGGCGTCTCCTCGCCCGGCGTTGCGGAGCGCACGACGGCACTCCTCGACCGGCTTGGGGCGGGTGAGGCGGTGGTGCGGCCTGTGCTTGAGAGCGCGCTCAATAGGCTGAATCCCGCGGCGCTCGTTGCAGCTATGAAGGGTGACAAGAAGTCGCGGGCAGGCGTTGTGCGCTTTGTGTTGCTGGAGGAACCGGGACGCTGGAGCGCTGTCGCGGTTGACGATGCGACGCTGCTCAGCGTGCTCGATATGTGGTACGCGTCGCTGGAAGGCGGTGTCTAGGATGCTGCGTGTCCTCGTGATGAGTGGCCCCAATCTCAACTTGCTGGGCGTGCGTGAGCCGGGAGTCTATGGCACGACCACCTTGTCTGACATTGAAGCGATGGTGGCCACGCGTGCCGCAGATCTCGGTGTCGTCGTTACCTTCTACCAGTCCAACCATGAGGGCGCCCTCATCGACCGCCTGCACGCTGCGATGGGGGAGTGCGACGCCGTGGTCTTCAACCCGGGTGCGTACACGCATTACTCGTACGCGCTACGCGATGCGATCGCCGCTGTCGGGTTGCCGGTCGTTGAGGTGCACCTGAGCGACATCACGGCACGTGAGGAGTTTCGCAAGGTGAGTGTCACCGAGCCGGTCTGCATCGCGCAGGTGTCCGGTCTCGGTCCCGCCTCGTACACGGTGGGACTGGAAACTGCGGTTTCGCACATCCGGAAGGGGGAACAGTGATCGTGCCGTCACGACTGGCCGAGCTGCGCCGCCGCATGAGCCAAGATGCTGCGGGCGCCGCGCTCATTACGTTGCCGTCCAGCCTGCGGTACGTCACGGGTTTTCAGGGCGTGATCGACGAAGGCATCAACGCTGCTGCGCTGGTGACCGCCGACGGTGCCCGCTTCTTCACGGACAGCCGCTACGTCGAGGCGGCTCGCGCAGCTGCATCGGATGGCGAGTGGGACATCGTGCTGCAGCGGGAGAGCCTGTACGCGGACGTCAGCGAACAGTTGAACGCGCTCGGTATCGACGTTGTTCTCATGGAGAGTGCGGCGCCGCACCAGCGCTTTCTGAAGGTCGGGGAATCCTTCACGGGCACGGTTCGCGCGGTGGACGACTATATCGAGGAGATCCGGAGCGTGAAGGAGTCCGCCGAGATCGAGCACATCGCGGCGGCGGCCTCGATCGCCGATGCGGGCTTTCGGCACCTTTTGGAGTACATCACCGCTGGCGTGACCGAGCGTGAGATCGCCACTGAGCTCGAGTTCTTCATGCGCACACACGGCTCGGAGGAGATGCCGTTTGCACCGATAGTGGCCTCGGGGCCAAACGGCGCGAGGCCGCACGCGATTCCGGGCGAGCGGCGAGTGAAGCGCGGGGACCTGATCGTGCTGGACTTTGGCGCGCGTGTCGGCGCCTACTGTTCTGACATGACGCGCACGGTTGCGGTAGGGCAAGCGGGCGAGCGCGAGCGCGAGATCTATGCGGCCGTTCTTGCCGCCAATGAGGCGGGTCTGGCAGCAGTACGCTCGCGCGTTGCGGCGTTTGATGTGGACAAGGCCGCGCGCGATACACTCGTTGAGCGTGGTCTTGGCGATCTCTTCACACATGGCCTAGGGCACGGTGTGGGCCTCGACATCCACGAACTTCCGACGGTTGGCCCCCGCAGCAAAGCGGTCCTCGGCGTGGGTAACGTTATCACGATCGAGCCGGGTGTATATGTGGAAGGTCTCGCGGGTGTTAGAATCGAGGACCTGGTGGTGGTCGAAGAACTCGGCTGCAGGCGTCTCACCAACGCCCCCAAGGAACTCATCGAACTCTAGAAAGGCACCAATATGTCAGTCGCTACCAACCAGTTCAAGACCGGCATGTGCATCATGTACGACGGCAAGATGTTCTTGATCGTCGACTTCCAGCACGTGAAGCCGGGCAAAGGCGGCGCGTTCGTCCGCACGAAGCTCAAGGACATCAAGAGCGGCCGCGTTCAGGAGGTCACCTTCCGCGCCGGCGAGAAGATGGAAGACGTTCGCGTGGAGACCAAGCGCCTGCAGTACCTGTACACGGACGGCAGCACGTTCAACTTCATGGACACGTCCACCTACGAGCAGTTCGAGATCGGTGCGGACTTCGTGGGCGATCAGGCGAAGTGGCTGAAGGAGAACGACGAGGTTGCCGTCGTCTATGCCGGTGGCGAGATGATCGGTATCGAGCCGCCGATGTTCGTGGAACTCGAGGTCGTCGAAACGGACCCCGGATTCAAGGGCGACACGGTTCAGGGTGGCTCGAAGCCTGCCACGCTCGAGACGGGAGCTATCGTACAGGTCCCGATGTTCGTGGAGACCGGCGACAAGCTCAAGATCGACACGCGCGACGGCTCCTATATCACGCGCGTCTAGCCTCGGCTATACTATTGCGACCGACTTCAAGGCCGAGTGCCCTCTCTCGCTCTCGGCTACCCGCACAAGGGACGGTGTGATGCGACCGGTCAAGATTACTGATACGACACTTCGAGATGCGCACCAGTCGCTCTGGGCCACGCGCATGGAGCTCGGCGACATGCTGCCGATCCTGCCTCTCATGGACTCGGTTGGCTACTGGTCGCTTGAGGTGTGGGGCGGGGCGACATTTGACGCCGCCCTGCGCTTCCTGGACGAGAATCCGTGGGACCGCCTGAGGATCATCAAACAGCACTGTCCCAAGACACCACTGCAGATGTTGCTGCGCGGGCAGAATCTCGTCGGCTATCGGCACTACAGCGATGATATCGTCAGGCGGTTTGTTCACGCCTCGCGCCGCAACGGCATCGACGTCTTCCGCGTGTTTGACGCGCTGAACGACATTCGGAACGTGCAGGTCTCCGCCGAGGCCATCAAGGAATGCGGCGGACACTTCGAGGGCGCGATCTCGTACACCGTCAGTCCGGTGCACACGCTGGACAGCTACCTTGCCTACGCACAGGAGCTCAAGGAACTCGGCGCTGACACGATCTGCATCAAGGACATGGCGGGCATGCTGACGCCGTTTCGGACTGAGAAGATCGTTCGCGCGCTGAAAGAGGAGATCGGTCTTCCAGTGCACGTGCACTGCCACTACATCGGTGGCATGGCGCCCATGAACTACCTCAAGGCCGCTGAAGCGGGCGCGGACATCATCGATACCGCCGTCGTCGCTCTTGCGTTTGGCAACAGTCAGCCTGCGGTTGAGATGATCGTGGCGGCGCTCAAGGAGTCGCCGTACGACAGTGGCCTGGATCTGGACAAGCTCTTCGAGATTGCCGAGTACTGGGAGCGTGTGCGCGAGAAGAAGCAGCTCAAGCGCGGCGTGACGACGCTCCTGCAAATGGAGGTCTTCAGCCATCAGGTTCCCGGCGGCATGATGAGCAACTTCATCAACCAGCTCGAGATCCAGAAGGCGAGTGACCGGCTAACCGACGTGCTTGCGGAAGTTCCCCGTGTCCGTGCCGAGGTCGGCTATCCGCCGCTCGTGACTCCGATGTCGCAGATCGTGGGCACACAGGCTGTCATCAATGTGCTTACCGGCAAGCGATGGGGTGTCGTGCCGCAGGAGATGAAAGACTACCTGCGCGGCATGTACGGCAAAGCCCCCGGCCCGATGGACGAACGCATCGTCGAGCGCGTGCTCGGCGACACGCCGCCACTGCCGCCAGATGTGCGTCCGGGCTCGCTTGCCACACTGACGTACGAGGACGCGGAGCGCGAGATTGGCGATCTTGCCCGAAGTGAGGAAGACGTGCTGATGTACGCGCTCTTCCCCAATGAGGCTTTGGAGTACTTGAAGCGTCACCGGAGCGGCGCCGAGATGGCGATGTTCCTGGTTGATTCTGGTACGGATCCTATGAGAGAGGACGACTCGGTGAACGTAAATCAGATAGCCGAGATAGTGAAGCTGCTGGAGGGCTCGGATGTCACCGAGATTACCGTCGAAGAGGGCGACTCCCGGATCGTGATTCGCAAGGGCGGCGCGAGTGCGGAGGTTCCGAAGATGGTGCATCCGGCGCATGTTGCCGAGCCTGTGCCGGCGTCTCCTGAGTCGCCGCAGGTCAGCGGTACCGTCGAAATCCCCTCGCGGCACGCTTCGTGGAAGGCCGTCACCGCACCGATGGTCGGGACGTTTTATGCCGCGCCATCGCCCGCCGCCGCGCCATTCGTGTCGGTCGGCGACACCGTGGTTGAGGGCCAGGTGCTCTGTATCCTCGAGGCGATGAAGCTCATGAA
>Ga0068714_10003922_pt1 | contig 17119 bp, 15 predicted proteins | sample MTBNYHSulfiMetaG_FD_62988 | JGI IMG/M metagenome (GOLD analysis project Ga0068714, IMG submission 62988) | Enrichment culture microbial communities from rom New York Harbor, USA that are MTBE-degrading - MTBE-NYH (New York Harbor Sulfidogenic)... | ecosystem: Environmental > Aquatic > Marine >...
ACCGCAAGATCGGCACTGAAGGAAGCCCGGGCACCAAGATCTTCTCCCTGGTCGGCAAGATCAACAACACCGGCCTGGTCGAGGTGCCCATGGGCATCACGCTCAAGGAGATCATCTTCGACATCGGCGGCGGCATCCCCCTGAACCGGAAGTTCAAGGCCGTGCAGACCGGCGGCCCCTCCGGTGGGTGCATCCCGGACAGCCTCCTGGACCTGCCGGTGGACTACGACGAGCTCACCAAGGTCGGGTCGATGATGGGCTCCGGCGGCATGATCGTCATGGACGAGGACACCTGCATGGTGGACGTGGCCCGCTACTTCACCCAGTTCCTCAAAGGGGAGTCCTGCGGCAAGTGCGTGCCCTGCCGGGAGGGGGTCAAGCGGATGTCCGAGATCCTCGAGCGCATCTGCGCCGGCGAGGGGCACCTCGAGGACCTGGACATCCTCGAGGAGATGGGCGAATACCTCAAGGACTCGGCGCTGTGCGCCCTGGGCTCCACGGCGGCCAACCCGGTGCTCACCACCCTGAAGTACTTCCGCCACGAGTACGAGAGCCACATCAGCGAGCACTACTGCCCCTCCGGGGTGTGCAAGAAGCTGTTCCGCTTCGAGATCGACCCGGAGGCCTGCACCGGATGCATGGCCTGCGCCAAGAAGTGCCCGGTGGAGGCCATCACCGGAGAGCGCAAAGCTCCGCACCGGATCGACCAGGAGAAGTGCATCAAGTGCGGCGAGTGCTACAAGGCCTGCCGCTTCGACGCGATCCGCAAGGCCCGCGTGCCGGTGGCGGTCGGATAGAGAGGAACGCGATGAGTCAACATTCGGGCAACGGCAAGGATACCTTCACCATAACCCTCGACGGGCGGGAGATCACCGCCGAGCGGGGCGAGACCATCCTCCAGGTCGCCAAGCGCAACGGCGTCACGATCCCGACCCTCTGCTATCACACCGCCCTGGAGGCCCACGGCGGCTGCCGGCTGTGCATCGTCGAGGCCGTGATGGGCAAGCGCACCCGGATGGTGACCTCCTGCAACTACGAGGTGTGGGAGGGACTGGAGGTACGCACCGCGAGCGAGCGCGTGCACAAGAGCCGCAAGCTCACGGTGGAGCTCCTGTTGTCCCGCTGCCCGGAGGCCCAGGTCCTGCAGGACCTGGCCCGGGAATACGGCCTCGAGGAGGCGCGCTTTCCCAAGGAGAAGGACGACTGCATTCTCTGCGGGCTGTGCGTGCGCATCTGCCGGGAGCGCATGGGCGCGGCGGTCGCGGACTTCGTGGGCCGCGGCCCGACCATGCGGGTGGACACCCCCTACCACCGGGGCAGCGAGGTCTGCCTGTCCTGCGGGGCCTGCGAGAGCGTGTGCCCGACCGGCTCGATCCGCCTGAAGACCGTCTACCCCCGTACCCCGGCCAGGCTCCTGTCGAGCTTCGAGCAGGGCCTCAAATCCCGCCCTTCGGTGTACATCCCCTTCGCCCAGGCCCTGCCCAACGTGCCGGTCATCGACCGGGGCAACTGCGTGCACTTCCAAACCGGGGACTGCGGCATCTGCGAAGAGGTCTGCCCGGTCCAGGCCATCGACTACGCCCAGGAGGACCGGGAAACCACGATCGAAGCCGGCGCCGTGATCCTGGCCCCGGGCTTCTGCCTCTACGACCCGGCGGAGAAGCCCGAGTTCGGCTACGGCACCTTCCCGAACGTGGTCTCGAGCCTGCAGTTCGAGCGGATCCTCTCGGCCAGCGGACCCTACGCGGGCAAGGTTCTGCGCCCCTCCGACGGCCGGAAGCCTTCCCGGGTGGCCTTCATCCAGTGCGTGGGCAGCCGGGACAAGGAGAACAACTACTGCTCGTCGGTGTGCTGCATGTACGCCATCAAGGAAGCCATCATCGCCATGGAGCACGAGCCGCAGCTCGCCTGCGAGGTCTTCTACATGGACATCCGGGCCCACGGCAAGGGCTTCGACGAGTACTACGAGCGCGCCAAGAGACTGGGCATCCGCTTCACCCGCTGCCGGCCCTCGAAGGTCCGCCAGGCCGGAGAGAACGGCAACCTCGTGATCGGCTTCGTGGACGAGGACACCCAGGAGTACCGCACCGGGGAGTTCGACATGGTGGTGCTCTCGGCGGGGCTCCAGCCTCCGGCGGAGGCCCGGGAGCTGGCCGGAAAGTTCGGCATCGAGCTCAACGCCCACGGCTTCGCCCGCACCCTGCCCTTCGACGCGGTGGCCACCACCCGGGAAGGGGTGTACGTCTGCGGCCCCTTCGCCCAGCCCAAGGACATCCCCGAGGCGGTGGTGGAGTCCTCCAGCGCCGCGGCCCGGGCCATGGTCAGCCTGGCCTCGGTGCGGGGCACGGAGGTCACCAAGCGCGAGCTGCCACCGGAGCGGGACGTCTCCGGCGAGCCGCCCCGCATCGGGGTGTTCGTCTGCCACTGCGGCCTGAACATCGGCGGGGTCGTCAACGTACCCTCGGTGGCCGAGTACGCCCGGCGGCTGCCGCGGGTCGTGTATGCCATGGACAACATGTACACCTGCTCCTCGGACACCCAGGAGGTCATCAAGGAGAAGATCCTGGAGCACAACCTCAACCGGGTGATCGTGGCCTCCTGCTCTCCCCGGACCCACGAGCCGCTGTTCCAGCAGACCATCCGGGAGGCGGGGCTGAACCCCAACCTCTTCGAGATGGCCAACATCCGCGACCAGTGCTCCTGGGTGCACATGCACGAGCACGAGGAAGCCACGGTCAAGAGCAAGGACCTGGTGCGCATGGCCGTGGCCAAGGCCAACCTGATCGAGCCCCTGGGGTCGATCACCCTGCCGGTGACCCAGTCGGCCTTCGTGCTGGGCGGCGGGGCGGCCGGCATGACCGCGGCCCTGGCCATCGCCGACCAGGGTTTCCCGGTGACCCTGGTGGAGAAGTCCCCGGCCCTGGGGGGCAACGCCCTGCGGGCGGGCTTCACACTCGACGGCCGGGACATCGGGGCCCACGTGCGCTCCCTGATCGAGCGGGTCAGCCGGCACGAGAACATCACCCTGTACACCAACGCCCGCCTCGAGTCGGTCGACGGCTTCGTGGGCAACTTCGTGTCCAAGCTTTCGCTCAAGGGCGGCGGCACGGGCGCCGGCGGCAAGAAACCGGCGGACCAGGAGCTGATCGAGATCGAGCACGGGGTGGTGATCGTGGCCGTCGGGGGATTCGAATCCCAGCCCAAGGAGTACCTCTACGGGACCAACCCCCGGGTCAAGACCCTCCTGGAGACCAGCGAGCTGGTCAACCGCGGGGATTTCGAGGTGCCCGGCACCGTGGTCTTCATCCAGTGCGTGGGCAGCCGAGAGCCGGATCACCCCTACTGCTCGCGCCTGTGCTGCTCCGGGGCCCTCAAGAACGCGATCCGGATGAAGGAGGCGCGTCCGGAGGCCCGGATCTTCATGCTGTACAGGGACATGCGCACCTACGGCTTCCGGGAAGAGCACTACGCCCGGGCCCGGGAGCTGGGCATCGCCTTCATCCAGTACGACATAGAGGCCAAGCCGGTGGTGCGCGAGTCGGCGAGCGGCAACGGCAAGCCGGGGGTCACGGTCACGGTCCGGGACAGGATCCTGGACGCGGAGCTCGAGATCCCGACGGACCTCCTGGTGTTGAGCTCCAGGATCGAGCCGAGCCTCGAGAACCCCCGGCTGTGCAAGCTCTACAAGGTGCCCCTGAACGCCGACCACTTCTTCCTCGAGGCCCACGTCAAGCTCAAGCCGGTGGAGTTCGCCACCGACGGGGTGTTCGTGGCCGGGTTGTCCCACTACCCCAAGGACGTGGACGAGTCGATCTCCCAGGCCATGGCCGCCGCCAGCAGGGCGGTCACAGTCCTCTCGAAGGACACGGTCGAAGCCGGGGGCAAGACCGCGTACATCAACCCCGCCCGCTGCAACGCCTGCGGGGCCTGCGTGAGCGTGTGCCCGTACAACGCCATCTCGATCGACGAGGAAAAGGAAGTCGCCGTGGTCAACGAGATCCTATGCAAGGGCTGCGGCGCCTGCGTGTCCACCTGCAAGGGCTCGGCCCCGAACCTCAAGGGGTTCAAGGACGAGCAGATCCTGTCGGTCATCAACGCACTGTAGGAGAGTAGCAATGAGCCAGAGTGCGCCGCAGCATATCCACGCCGAGGAGCTCGCGACCGTCGAGCCCGGGGGCGAATGGCATCCCAAGATCGTGGCCTTCCTGTGCAACTGGTGCTCCTACGCCGGGGCGGACCTGGCAGGGGTGAGCCGCCTGCAGTACGGCCCCAACGTCCGGATCATCCGGGTGCCCTGCTCGGCCCGGGTCAACCCCCAGTTCATCATGAAGGCCCTTCAGAACGGCGCCGACGGCGTCCTGGTGTCCGGCTGCCACCCCGGGGACTGCCACTATATCAGCGGCAACCTGGTGGCCCGGCGCAAGTTCACCCTGACCAAGCGGTTCCTGGAGTTCTTCGGCATCGAGCCCGAACGGGTGCAGTTCTCCTGGGTCTCGGCTTCCGAGGGCGGAAGGTTCTCCGAGCTGATGAACAGGGTCATCGCCGACGTGAAACGGGTGGGACCCGCCCGGCGCCTGGTCAAGAACCTGCCCTGAAGGAAGGCATACGCATGGATTCGCGCACCGAAGAGATACGACAAGCCGCACGGAAGCTGTTCGCCGAGGACAAGATCGACCTGTTCATCGGCTTCGAGGCCGGAACCCTGCCCCTGCGCAGCCGGCCCTGCTTCATCTCGGCCCGGGAGGCTGGAGAGGACGGGGCGGTCGAGCGCCTGGTCTGGGACTCCTTCTGCGCCAACAACCTGGCCGCATACCTGCAGAAGTACCACGAAAACGAGCCCAACCGCCGCAAGCCTCGGGAAAAGCCCTACCCCCGCATCGGCATCGCGGCCAAGGCCTGCGACCTGCGCTCGATCGTGGCCCTCACCAAGGAGCGCCAGGTCCAGCGCGACAGCCTGGTCGTCGTGGGGATACCCTGCCGGGGGATGATCGACCGGCGCAAGGTCGAGGCAGCCGCCGCTGCGGGAGCTGCCGCAGACTCTGCCGGCGGTTCCGCGCACCCGGGACCCGGCGGCGCTCCGGTGGAAATCCTTGCCCACCGGGAAAGCGAGGACGGAGTGCTCGAGGTCACCTTGCGGGGCGGACAGACCCTGTCCTGGCCCCGGGAAGAGGTGCTCCAGGCCTGCTGCCTGGAGTGCAGGCTGCCGGCCCCCGAAGGGGCGGACGTCGTGGTCTCGGGGGAGGCCCGCAAACCAGGAGACGGAGGCTACGCCCGGATCCAGGAGTTCGAGGCCAAGTCCCTGGAGGAGCGCTGGGAGTATTTCCGCGGCGAGCTCGCGCGCTGCATCCGCTGCAATGCCTGCCGGCAGGCCTGCCCGACCTGCTGGTGCAAGGAGTGCTTTGCCGAGCAGACCGACCTCAAGTGGATCGGGGTCGGGACCGAACCCTCGGACACGATGTTCTTCCAGATCATCCGGATCTTCCACCAGGCGGGCCGCTGCGTGGAGTGCGACGCCTGCTACCGGGCCTGCCCCATGGGCATCGACCTGCGCCTGTACACCAAGAAGATCGTCAAGGACGTGGAGGAGGCCTTCGGTTACCTGCCGGGGTTCGACCCCGAGGCGGCACCGCCCCTGACGACCTTCAGCGAGAAGGACACCGACAGCTTCATCACCGATCCGGACAAGCCGGCCGGCGCCGGCGGCGACGGTGCCGGAGCCGGCCCGGCAGGCCACGAGACCCACGCGAAGGGACACTGAAAGAGCATGGACAGGGCAACGATTCGCAAGGAAGACATCCCGAAGCTCAAGGGCGAGGGCAAGTTCTTCGCCCCGGGACGCAAGGCCGGCGACGCTACCGCTTTCGTCGAGCTGGTCGAGGAGCCTGCCGAGATCCTCTATGAGTACGGCAACGTCCGGGTCCCGCTCAAGCAGGTGTTCTTTCCCCAGACCGAGGTGCTGTGCGAGTACGACTTCGACGAGATCACCGAGGTGCCGCTGCCCACGGAGTCGATCGTGGTGTTCGGCGCCCGGCCCTGCGACACCCGCGCCCTGGCCCAGCTGGATGCGGTGTTCAGCCCCGAGTACAAGGGCCACCCTGACCCCTACTACCTCCGGCGCCGCGAGAACTCGGTCGTGATCGCCCTGGCCTGCAGCCTGCCCTGCGGGAGCTGTTTCTGCACCGTCACCGGAGGCGGGCCCGCGGACCGGGAGGGTGCCGACATCCTGGCCCACGAGCTCGGCGCCGCCGAGCCGGGAGCTGCCAAGCCGGGAGCCGCCGGCAGCGGCGACACTCTGCTCTTCGAGGCGCTCACCGACAAGGGCCGGGCGCTCCTCGAGGCGCACGGGGAGCTGTTCGCCGAGGCGCAGGCCGGGCAGATCGAAACCGCGCAGAAGGCCGCAGCCGCCGCCGAGGCCAAGGTACGGGAGCTCAATGACCTGGGCGTGGACCTGGGGGCGGAGCTGGACGCCCTCAAGAGGAACATGGATCCCCTGTTCGAGGACAGCCGTTGGAGCGGACTCACCGACAGCTGCATCGGCTGCGGGGCCTGCACCTACCTGTGCCCGACCTGCTACTGCTTCGACATCGCCGACGAGAGCCGGCTGTACAAGGGCCGCCGCATCCGCACCTGGGATTCCTGCCAGTTCCCGCTGTTCACCAGGCACGCATCGGGTCACAACCCCCGGACCAACAAGAAAGAGCGCCTGCGGCAGCGCTTCATGCACAAGTTCTCCTACGCGGTGGAAAACAACGAGGACGTGCTGTGCGTGGGCTGCGGCCGCTGCATCACCGCCTGCCCGGTCAACCTGGACATCCGGGACGTGATCCGGGCCTTCGCGAAAGGAATCCAGAGTGAACACGTCAGTCAGTGAACGCAACGCAACCGCAGGGCGGGCCGGCAACCCCTACATTCCTTACCCCGTCACGATTGCCGAGATCACGGTAGAGAACGAGGCGCGGGACCTGAAGACCTTCAAGCTGGTCTTCGAGAACGAAGAGGACCGCTCCGCCTTTGCCTACCTGCCCGGGCAGTTCGCCGAGGTATCGGTCCTCGGCACGGGGGAGTCGCCCTTCGGCATCGCCTCCTCCCCCACCGAGGAGGACTACCTGCTGTTCACGGTCAAGCTCACCGGCACGGTCACCGCGGAGCTTCACGCCTCGGAACCCGGGCGCCGGATCGGGGTGCGCGGTCCTCTGGGCAACACCTTCCCCTGGGATCGCCTGGAAGGCAAGGACATCGTGATCGTCTCGGGGGGCTTCGCCTTCACGACCCTGCGCTCGGCCATCACGTACATGCTCGCCCCGGAGAACCGTAAGAAGTACGGCAACATCTTCGCCCTCTACGGTGCACGCAGCCCGGGAGAGCTCATGTACAAGAAGGAGCTGGCCGCCTGGAAGGATTCGCAGGACATCCAGCTCCACCTGGCGGTGGACCGCGATCCCGGGGAGCCCTGGGACGGCAAGGTGGGACTGGTCCCCAACGTCCTGCGGGAGCTGGCTCCCAAGGCGGCGAACGCCATCGCCATGGTCTGCGGGCCGCCGATCATGATCCGCTTCACCATCCCGGTGCTCCAGGAGCTCGGATTCGCCAAGGAAGACATCATCCTGTCCCTGGAGAACCGCATGAAATGCGGCATCGGCAAGTGCGGCCGCTGCAACGTCGGCGCCAAGTACGTGTGCGTGGACGGCCCGGTGTTCAGCTTCGCCGAGCTGGAAAAGCTCCCGCCGGAGTACTAGGAACGCGGGCGGGAGAGCGGCGCGACAAACACAAGGAGAGAGCATGAGCATACTGCTGTCCGGAGAGGAAGTCTTCAGCCTGGCCAAGGAGATCGAGAAGAGCGGCGAAGCCTACTACAAGACCATCGCCGGGTCCACGGATTCCGCGGACCTGAAAGAGCTCTTCGAGTACCTGGCCGAGCAGGAGGTGCGCCACTTCCACTACTTCGACCGCCTGAGCCGCGAGTACCCGGAGTTCACGATCGACGCCGAGGAGTGGGAGCAGACCAGCGCCTACATCAAGGCCACCACCGACTCGCGGTTCTTCATCGGGGAGGACAAGGCGATCAGCCTGGCCGCCAAGGTCAAGGACCCCCTGGAGGCAATCGACATCGCCATCGGCTTCGAGAAGGACACCCTGCTGTTCTTCTACGAGCTGCTCAACGTGACCCCCGCCAAGTCCCGCGAGGCCGCCCGGGAAATCGTGGAAGAGGAAAAGCGCCACGTGCAGCTCCTCTCCGAGCGCAGGCAGCGCTTCGCGGCGGCCACGGCGTAGACCGCCCGGGACCTTCGCGCCGTGCGGGCCGGTCTTCAGTAGGTGACGAGCCGCAGATTCGGAATCCTGTCGAAGTGACGATGATCCCGGGTGACCAGCTCGGTGTCGATCTCCAGAGCCGTGGCGGCAATCCAGAGGTCGTTGTCCCCGATAGGGGTCCCGCTCTGGCGCAGCAGCCGTGAGAGCTGTCCGTATCGCCAGGCGGTTGCCTCGCTGAGGCCGACGACCCGGTGCGGCTGCATCAGATCACGGAACTTGTCTTCCTCCTCCGCCGAGAAGCCCTCGGCCATCTCACCGTAGGTTATGATGCTGATGGACACCGGGGCCTCCGGATGGGCCTCCAGGAACCTGAAGGCCGCGGCAGGGGCGCCGCGCAGGGCCTCGCGCTGAAGGTCGATCAGGAACGTGGTGTCGAAGAGCATCCGGCCGCCCTACCAATCGGTGGCTGACACACGCGGCTCTCGTTGAGCTTCGTCCAGACGAGCCAGGGCGGCTTCGTCCAGGGGCATGTCGCCCTGCTTCATGCGCCCCTTCAGCCACTGCAGCAGCTCGCCTGCGGTGTGGGACTCCCCCGGTATCACCGCCCGGCGCACCACCGACGAGAACGACTCCCGGGGGGAGCGCTTGGCCCTGCGGAGCTTTTCGTACGCGTCGAGCTCCAGGGTGATCGTCTTGGTTGCCATACATGAATAATACACGAACGGTGCCGGTTTGGCAAGCGCTGCCTCGGGGAAGCAGAAGCTCTCCGCGTGGGGGGCTCGCCCGCAGTCAGCCCTCCTCCTCCGTGACCCCCCGCAGGTACAACCGGTAGGCAGCGGCCAGGAGCACGCCCAGGATCACGTAGTACCAGACCCACAGGGGCAGGCCCGCCAGGATCACCGGTCGGCGCCCCCACGCCCAGAAATCGATGCCGAGGACCAGGAACCCCAGGAAGACTCCGATCCAGGGCAGGCTGCGCCGCGGCACGGGCTTGACCAGCTCCGGCAATTCAGCTGCCCGGCCGGCGCCGGCGCGACGGGTCAGGAGACTCGCCGCCACGAACACCAGCCCGGTCGCCGCCAGGATCGGCACGATCGGCAGCAGCCCCGGGACCCGCAGCCAGCCGAAGTAGAAGGCCACGACCAGGGCTTCCCCGACCGCGATGCTGGCCGCGGCGCCGAAGCGGTTGGCCCGTCGCCAGTACAACCCCCCGATCACCGTTGGAGCCAGCACCGCCAGGCCGTTGAAGGTCGTGCGGTTGATGAAATCCAGGATCGTCTGGGGCGGCCGCGCCGCGATGGCCAGCCCCAGGACCCCCAGGACCACCACCAGAAGCTTCTCCTTGAGCACCTCCCGGCGACGGATCCGGAAGAAATCCAGCGAGATCATGGACGAAACCGTCAGGAGCTGGGAGTCCAGGGTCGACATGAGGGCGGCCAGGCTGCCGGTCAACAGCAGGGTGCTGACGAACACCCCGGCGTAGCGCCGCAGCAGGAGCGGATACACCGAGTCACTCTCTCCCGGTGTCAGGGCGGGAAAGGTGACCCGCCCGAGGACCCCGATGGAAACCGTCAGGAAGAACAACCCCGTCGTGATCAGGGGATAGAGGGTCATGGTGGTGCCCAGGGCCCTGCGGTCCCGGGCGACCAGGAAACGCTGAAACAGCTGGGGGAACATCGGGTCGGCGAAGAACCACAGGAGCAGGTAGCCGAACCAGACCCCCAGGAGCATGGAGCCGTCCTGCCCGGGCCGCCCGAACAGCTCGGGGAAGGACTCGTAGGCCCGGCGGTGGGCGGCCACGAACCCGCCGCTGCCCCGGACGATCAGGACGTAGGCCGCCGCGGTGAAGCCGATCATCATCAGGGCCTGGATCAGGTCGGTCCAGACGATCGAGCGCATCCCCCCCAGTGTGACGTACACGATCACGAAGCCCATGATCAGGGCCGCCCCGCTGAAGTACGGAATGCCCACCAGGGAGTTCAGGGAGGCGCCGCTGGCGATCGCCTGGATGGCGATGTACGGCAGGGTGAACACGATCATGACCCCGCTGAACAGGCGCTTGAGCCCGGGAGAGCCGTAGCGGTGGGCGATGAAGTCCGAGGGGGTCACGTAGGAGCGCTCCCGGGAGAGGGTATGGATGCGGCTTCCGATCACCCAGAACCCCAGGGCCATGAAGCCGGTGCCGAAGCCCATGATCGGGTAGAAGCCGTAGCCGATGCGGTAGCCTGCCCCCGAGAGGCCGAAGATCGTGAAGGCGCTGAAGTTGGTGGCGGCCATGGTGAAGAACAGCAGGAGGCGCCGGACGCTTCGGCCGGCCAGGAAGAACTCCTCCCGGCTGGCCGAAGAGCGCCGGCGGAACAGCAGGCCGATCGCGAGGGTCGCGGCGAGATAGACCAGGACGATGGCCAGACGCGGCCAGATGCTCTCTTCCATAGTGCCTCCATCCAGTGCGTACCGCGTTCACGGGTCTGGATGGCCGTGCGGGACAGGCCTAGAGCATAACCCGAGCTGGCCCCGCGGGCACGGGCGCCGCCTGCGGGGCCGGGGGGAGTATAGCGCGCCTCCCCGGGATCGCGCAAGGACTCCGATCCTGCGGATCAGAATCCGCCGGATTCTTATCCGCCGCTGACCAGGCAGCTCAAGAGGAGCTCCAGGTACTCCTTGCGCGCCTCGGGGTCCTCCGGGACTGCCCCGGGAAGCCCGGCGAACATCCCGCCCAGGAGCCCCCAGCCCATCGCCGCCGAGAAGAGCGCCGCCAGTCTGAGCTCCGGGGCGCCGCCGCCGGAGAGGGCCGGGGCCAGGATCTCGCAGGCGCGCGCCACGAAGCGTCGGAACCGGCGGGCGAACACCGTGTCGAAGTCCCCCTCCATGATGGGACCGTGGAGGTGCGCCCGGGTCAGGTTGGGGAACTTCCGCACCCCTTCGACGAGCTCTTCGAGAATCCCCCGGAGCCGGGCCTCCGGGGGGAGGCTGGAGTCCTCGACGATGCGCTCCCAGTCTCCGATGGCGTTCTCGGTGGTGGCGGCCAGGGCCCGCTCCAGGAGAGCCTCCTTCGAGCGGAAGTAGTAGTTCACGGCCGCGCTGTTCATCCCGGCGATTGCCGCAATCTTGCGGATCGTCACGCCCTCGATTCCCTCCGCCTCGATGCACTCGATGGCCGCTTCGACCATCCGCTGCTCCGCCGCCTGCTCCCGCTTCATGCAGGGACGCTACCACGCTCCCGGGGAAATGTCCATCGAACGATTGAATCTCGTGGTTGCACCCTTCTACCGGCGGCCCATCTGGTCGTCGATCCAGTCGAAGATGCGCTGGCTGGACACCGCCAGCGAGCCCGTCTGGACGTGAAGGGGCGCAGCCTCCGCCTCGGTGAACATCATGTAGTCCTTTTCGCAGCTCAGGGCCTCGTAGAGCATCCTGGACTGTCCGAACTCCTCGGCTTCGGCGTCGACCACCAGGGTCGTCGCCTTGATGTCCCTGACCCCGTCGACGTTGGTGAAGCCCTTCATCTTGTCGAGCATCTCGACCGGGGTGGCCGCACCGTGCTTCCACATGGTGTCCGTGAGGCCCCACATCAGAAAGGGGCTCAGCCGCCCCGCCGCGCCGAGGACCGTGTTGAGCGCTCGGGGGCTGGATCGGTACAGGGTCAAGAGCTGAGGAGCGAAGCTCTCGAGCTGCCCGAAGAAGACCGCGCCCCAGTCCACCACTCCCGGGTTGGCGATGCACATCCGCAGGCGCGGCTCGTGGGCCGCCGCCCGTGGGGCCAGGAATCCCCCCATGCTCAAGCCCATGAGCATGATGGCCTCCGGGTCGACCTCGGGCCGCCCGACCAGGTAGTCCACGGTCGGGCTCACGAAGGCCTCCCAGTCCGGGCGAAAGGCAAGATCGTGGCGCCGCAGGGCCTGGCCGTTGCCCGGCCCGTCGATGAGCAGGCAGTGATAGCCCCGCCTCACCGCTTCGTCCGCCAGGTACTTGCAGTCCTCGGCCCAGGCATCCCGACCCTGGTGCACGATCAGGACCGGGGCGCGCCCCTCCGCCCGCGGGGAGCGGTAGAAGTACCCGGTCAGCTCGATGCCTTCGTACGGCACGCCGACCACCTCCATCGGGGCGCCGAGCAGCTCCTGGGAGGTCACGAAGCAGGCGATCTCGCGCTCGGTCAGCTCCTTGACCTCTCCGGAGCCGGGATGCATGTGCCGGTGCATGGTGGCCCGGTAGTAGGAAGCCGCCCGGAGGTAGTACTCTCCCGCGCTCTCCCGGTGCCCCTCGGCCCGGAGCCGGTCCGCCTCGGCGTGCAGGCGCTCGGCGGTCTTCCGCCACTCCCGAGCCCAGCTATCCGGGTCTCCCCCGTCGACCCGGGCCGCCGTCTCGAGGCACTCGTTGATGTCCGTCATTCCGGTCCAGGCTTCGCCGAGGTAGAAGAGCAGGACCTGGTCGAGGATGGGATCGGACATCATGCCCAGCTCGTACCAGGGTCTCTCTTCGACCCGCCTGTCGGCGCACGACAGCGAAGACAGGGCCGCGGCCACGATAGCGATCGCGATCGCGATCGCGATCGACGGCGCCCAACTGCAGCGTACCTTTGCCATCTCCAGCTCCTTTGTGGTGCCGGCCTCCCTCGAAGCCGGTGAAATCTGAGATGGAGTATAGCGCTGGTTCCTCGGGAGGTCAATCACTTGATTAAAACTTTAGACTAATTCATTCGAGTAACTCCTTGATTGGATGGCATCGGCCGTCCCGTGATGCCAAACCCGCCCCCGGTTCGGTATAATCCCGGCATGAACCTGGAAGATTACGTCACCCGGCGGGTCCACACCCTGTTCTGGGACCACAACGACAACTGCGCGGTCACCACCCTCAGGATCGGCTCCGAGCTGTTCCGACTTCCCCTGGATCCCCAGGTGCTCGAGGCGGCCCTGGGGCTTTGGGGCGCCGGGGGCTACCGGGCCCAGTGCGGGCTGGTGGAGGGAGGCCTGATGCTCTTCGGCCTGCTGGGGTCCCGGGCGGGGCTGGGCCACGTCGAGATCGGCCGGCACTGCGGCGCCTACGCCGAAGGCTTCGACCGGGAGTTCGGGGGGCTCACCTGCCGGGAGCTGCGCCCGGGAGGCTTCCGCAGCGACGATCCGCCGCACCGCTGCGAAGAGCTGGCCCGGCGGACGGTGCTCTTCACCTGCCGGGAGCTTTCCCGCTCGCTGGGCCTGCAGCCCCGGGTGCCCTGAGGGCCGCGCCGGGAGCTCCTGCCGGAAGCTCCTGCATCGCAACCCATCCCCGCTCCCCTGGGTTACGGCTCCCGGCGGACCTCCAGATAGTCCAGATAGGCCAGGGTGCTCCCCCCGGTGTTGTCCGAATCCCCCATGACCGCCAGGCTGGCCTCTCGCGGAGGGTCTTCGCCGAAGGCCCGCCTGTAGTCCTCCAGCATGTTCACCCGGTGGGTGCGCCACTGGCCGAGGTGCTCGCTGCCTCCGTCCATCGGGAACATTACGGCCCTGTGGGTGAAAGGATTGACCAGGGGCTCCCGGGGGCGGGGGCGGCTGGCCCAGATGTAGTTGACCGTGGCCAGGGGCGGGTACTCGCCGTAGAAGGCCCTGGCGGCCTCGTAGCCCAGGCGCTCGAAGCCGCCCACCTTGCCGGGGTCGTAACGGAAGATCACGTACACCCGGATGGGATAGTCGTCCCCCTCCTTGCGCGTCGCATCTCCCCCCTCCAGCACGTTGGCTGCCTGCCAGCGCCACTGGAGAATCGGCGACGCGAAGACGTCGAAGGTGCTCCGGAGGACGATGCCGGAAGCCGAACCCTCCGAGCGAACCTCCAGAACCCTCTCCCCGTCGAGCTCGACCACCCGGTAGCGGCTGTGCCTGGAGATCTTGCGGAAGGTGAGCTCCTCCCAGGCTTCCAGGGAGTCGAAGTCCTCGCGAAAGAACACCGCCTCGTCGGTCACGCTGCCGGTCTCCCGGTCGGTCACGCCCTCCTGCGCCTGCAGGCTCACGGAGCCCGAAGACAGCAGCCCGGCAGCCAGAAGCAAGGCGGCCGGGAGCCCGGGAACCGGGTGCCCGGGCGGGCGCACTCTTCGCCTACTCAGGGCCGGCCCCCTTGTAGTGGAAGAACAGCCGCAGCAGGCGGCGCACCCGGGGGTTGAACACCCTGGGGGCGTAGTAGTTGCCTGCCGCCTTGCGGTAGATCTCGGCCAGGGTGGGGTACGGGTAGATGGGCGACAGGAACTCGCCCATCCCGGCCTTGCGGCGCAGGGCGTGGATGGCAGGAGCCAGGAGGTCCCCCGCGTGCAGGCCGGCGATCTGGGTGCCGACGATCCGGCCCTTGCGGTCCAGCAGGATCTTGATCCGGCCCTCCGCCTCGGCTTCCGCCAGCGCCCGGTCGTTGTCCCGGAACTCCGCCGTCTCCACGGAAACCTCGATTCCCGCTTCCCGGGCCCGCTTCTCGTTGAGCCCCACCGAGGCTATCTCCGGGTCCGTGTAGGTCACCCAGGGCACCTGGTCGTAGCTCATGCGCGCCGGCAGCCGGAAGGCCACCCGCCGGACCGCCACCGAGCCCTCCGCGCCGGCCACGTGGGTGAAGAGCAGCCTGCCGTTGCAGTCCCCCACCGCCAGGATATGTTTCTGCGTGGTGGACAGGCTGCGGTCTGCCTTGACGAAGCCCCGCTCGATCTCGACACCGGCGGCCTCGAGATTGAGGCCCTCCGTGTTGCCCTGGCGCCCCACGGCCAGGAGGATGGCTTCCGCCTCGAGGGTCTGCTCCCGGCCTTCCCGGTCCCGAAGCACCAGCCTCCTGGCGCCGGCCGCCCCTCCTCCAGAGACCCCCTGGATCTTCGCCCCCAGGAAGAACTGCGCTCCCTCGGACTCCAGCCGCCGCTGGACCAGGGAGGCCATGTCCTCGTCCTCGATCGGGAGCACCTGGGGCGCCACGTCGATGATCGTGACCCGGCTGCCCAGGCGCAGGAACGCCTGGCTGAGCTCGATCCCGATCGGGCCCGCCCCGATCGTGATCAGCCGCCGAGGCAGCTCCCGCAGGCCGAAGACGTCCACGTTGGTCAGGAAGCCCCCCTCCTCAAGCCCCGGAATGGGGATGAGCTTCGGCGAGCTGCCGGTAGCCAGGATGATCGATCGCGCCGAAAGCAGCGTCCCGTCCTCCAGGCGCACCTCGTGGGGCGAGCGGAACTCCGGGCGGCCGAAGTACACCTCGGCGCCCAGCTTGCGGAAACGCTCGGGGGAATCGTGCACGGCGATCGCATCGATCACCCCCTGCACGCGCTCCATCACCCTGCCCAGGTCGGCGGGCGGGGCCTGCGTTTTCGGAAGCCCGAAGGCTTCCGCGTCCCGGATTTGCTGGAAGACCCGGGCGCTCTTGATCAGGCTCTTGCTGGGCACGCATCCGTAGTAGAGGCAATCCCCCCCGAGACGCTCCTTTTCCACCAGAGCGGTCTTGAGCCCCAACTGGGCGCAGCCGGAGGCCGCGGTGAGACCGCCGGCGCCGCCGCCCAGGATCATCACGTCGTGGCTGTACCTTCCCATGTCATGCTCCTTTTCGCTGCAAGAACAGCCGCACCAGATCGTAGAGGTAGAGCTCGGCACTGCGATCCTGGAGCAGGCTCTGCAGGTCTTCGTAGGTGTCGATGTCCCGCAGGGTCTTGCCGGAGTGCACGGACAGCCCCAGCTCGCGGGCTCTCGCCAGGGTCTGCCGGTATACCCGATCGGTGCTCCAGTCGATTCCCTCGAAGAGCTCCGGGGCAAAGCTGTCCCGGCGGAACCCGACCAGGTAGTAGCCGCCGTCGGCCGCCGGGCCCAGGACCAGATCGTGGGCCGCCAGGGCCTGGAAGTAGCCGGCGATCAGAAAGCTGTCGATCTGCGGTATGTCCGAACCGATGAGCAGGACTTCCTGCACGCCCTCGGCGAACAGGTCGGAAAAGGCGGCCGCCATGCGGGCGCCCAGATCACGTCCCCGCTGCAGGCGAACCCCGGCACCGTCGCCCCGCCGCCCGCTGGCGGCCCCGTCCTGCGCCCCGTCCTGCTCCCCCGGGGCGGCGAAGGCCCTGGGACCAGCCGCCGGCAGGTCGTCGAAAAAGGCGACCACCATCTCCCGGATCGACTCCAGGTTGGCGAGCAGGTCCTGGGCCATGGCCCGGTAGGCGGCCAGGGCCTGCCCTTCCCCCAGCTCCCGGGCCAGGCGCGTCTTGACCCTGCCCCGCACGGGGTTCCGGAAGAACACCGCCAGCCGGCGCAGGGGTACCTCGGGCGACTCCCCGTCCAAAGCCCTCACGACCCCTCCCCGGGGCGACACCCTCGCCTCTGCATTCGCTTCCTCCTTCGCTCCAGCCCTCGCGGGTACCCAATAGACGTGAGTCTCCCGGCGGGTCTTACCCGCGACGTCCCCTTTTTTCGAGGGCCCGGGCCGAATTGGGGCGGTACCAGCCTGCCAGCAATCGCGGCGGCGCCCCCAGGAAGTACAGCCAGAGCAGCAGCATGTTGCGCAGAAAGTTGAAGGCGTACCCGCTCTTGCGCCAGCGGCGGTCGGAAGTCAGGACCCGGGCCCGGAGGATGCGGATCTTCAGGCGCCGACGGTGAAGGGTGCGCATCAGGGCCACGTCCTCCATGATCGGGATCTCCTCGAAGCCCCCGAGGGCACGGAAGGTCTCCCGGCGCAGGAAGTACCCCTGGTCTCCGTAGGGGGTGCGGAAGATGCGCTTGAACAGGTTGAGCACCCCCACCCACCACTCGAACAGGCGCCCGGAAGGATGGTCCACGGAAAAGGCTCCCGCGGCCGCTCCCCGGAGGGCACGCTCCGCCAGGCTCAGGGCCTGCCGGGGGAGAAAGGTGTCCACGTGCAGGAACAGCAGGATCTCCCCGGAAGCGGCCGCCGCGCC
>Ga0068714_10003924_pt1 | contig 17115 bp, 18 predicted proteins | sample MTBNYHSulfiMetaG_FD_62988 | JGI IMG/M metagenome (GOLD analysis project Ga0068714, IMG submission 62988) | Enrichment culture microbial communities from rom New York Harbor, USA that are MTBE-degrading - MTBE-NYH (New York Harbor Sulfidogenic)... | ecosystem: Environmental > Aquatic > Marine >...
GTCGTGGTTCCCGATCACGTAGTACCTCGGTCCGTCGAACGTCTCGTAGATCGCCTCGGCCTGGTCGAAGATCCCGGTGATCCGGTCCGCTTCGCCGAGCGGAGCGCCCATGACGAATCGACCGTTGACGAAGTCGCCGAGCTCGATCATCAGGTCGGCCGGCCAGGCGTTCATCGCATCGACACACGCGGTGAGCCGCTGCCCGTAGCTCGTCATGATCTTCCCTTCGTTCGGGGAGTTCGTGTCGTGGGCGTGGAGGTCGGTGAAGATCCCGACGCGGAGCGGCGCCTCCGAAGAGGAGGTCTGCGCGGCGGCAGCCCACACGCCGAGCAAGGAGATTCCGACCAGAAGAAGAACAAGAAGCGCACGTCGTTTCATGGTATCCCTCCGTGTGACAGATCAAACGAGAGGCTAGCACGCGCGGGGCGAAGCGGCAAGCCGCGCCTTGCCGGGGCGGACGCGAGCGACTACCCTCTGCCGGTGCCCGGCGGCGCAATCGCCAAGACCCCACGCGAAGGCGGGACAACAGACGTGAAGAAGACGATTCAAGAGATTCAGGACGCGGTCCACCAGACCGCGGTCGAGCACGGTTGGTGGGAGGTCCCGCGACCGGCCGGCGAGGTGCTCATGCTGATGGTGACGGAACTCGCCGAGGCGATGGAGGCCTACCGGAGGAGAAATCCAGAAAGCGACAAGATCCCCGGCTTCTCGAAGATGGAGGAGGAGCTCGCCGACGTCATCATCCGCCTGCTCGACTACGCCGGGGGCGAAGGATTCGACATCGAAGGCGCCCTGGAGGCCAAGATGGCGTACAACGAGACCCGGCCATACCGCCACGGGGGGAAGCTCGCCTAGTCCGCCGGCCGCTCTGCCTGCGCCAGGCCCAGGTCGAACGCCCGTCGGTTCGTCTCGACGATGGCCGGCCCCTTGCGCTCGAACAGGCGGTCGACGGCCGCTCTGAGGGCATCGACCGGGATCCCCAGGAAGGGCGCCCCGGCGCCCAGAAGGACGATGTTCGCGCTGCGGATCGATCCGGCCTCGCGCGCCAGGGACACCGCGTCGAACACAAGCCGGTGGGCAAGCGCACGAAGCGCCGCGGCGATCTCGTCCTCATCCGGATACGGATCGATGTTCTTCATCGGCACACGGTTCGCGACGACCATCCCATCCGGCGCGAGGTACGGCAGGTAGCGGAGCGCCTCCATCGGCTCGGCAGCGAGCAACAGGTCGGCGGCCCCCTCGGGGATGAGGTCGGAGTGGATCGGGCGATCGGAGAGCCGGACGTGGCTCCGCACAACCCCCCCGCGCTGGGCCATTCCGTGGACCTCGGACTGCTTGAGATGCAGCCCGAGCGCGTGCGCCGCCCCGGCGATCGCTGCGGCGATCGTCAACAGGCCCTGCCCACCGACTCCGGCGAGGATCACGTCCCGCTTCATGCCGCCTCCCGCTTCGTCGCGTGGCGGCGCGCGGTCTGCACGCACTCCCGCCGCGCGATCACCACAGACGGGCCGTCATAGGCGAGCTCATCAGCGAGGATCGCCGCGTTCTTCTCGTGCGCCTTGGGCAATGGCTCGATCACCCGGATGTGTTCGGGCGCGACGCCGAGCCCGGCGCAGATTGACTCCAGCCGCGAGGTCGCCTGCGAGTCTTGTCCCCCGGTCATCGCCACGGTGAGATTGTCGAGCAGCACGATCGTCACCGGACTCGCCTCGCTGACACAGTCGAGCAGTCCGGTCATCCCGGAGTGGGTGAAGGTCGAGTCGCCGATCACCGCCACCGCGGGACGCAAGCCCGCGTCGGCCGCGCCCTTGGCCATGGTGATCGACGCGCCCATCTCGACGCAGGTGTCGATCGCCTCATACGGCGGGAAGGCACCGAGGGTGTAGCAGCCGATGTCCGAGAACACCCTGCCCATCGGGTGCGTCGCCATCGCTTCGTTCAGCGCGCGGTAGGTGTCGGCGTGCGGGCAGCCCGGACACAGCGCGGGTGGACGCGGCGCCGGGAGCCGCGAGGCCGGAAGGGTCTGCCGCCCGGGCAGACCGAGCGCGCGGGCAACGATCCCCGGGGACAGCTCCCCGGTGCGCGGCAGTGACCCGTCCAGCCGGCCGCGGATCGCTCGATCGACACGGGGAAAGCCGCGCAACCGCGCCTCGAGGAACGGGAAGCCCTCCTCAACCACGAGCACCTGGTCGCAATCCGCGAGCAGCCGCTCGATCAGGTCGGCGGGCGCCGGGTACTGGGACACCTTGAGCGCGGGATGGGGCGGCATTCCGTCGTAGGCCTCGAGCACGTAGTTGTGGGCGATGCCGCAGGCGAGGATCCCCAGGGACTTGTCCGGCCCGTCGGTGTACCGGTTAAACGGACTTTCCTCGCTCGCCGCGGCGAGCTGCGGCTGCCGTTCGACGAGCCGCTGGTAGCTTCCGCGCGCGTGGGCCGGCAGGATGACGTACTGCTTCCGGTCGGTGGGAATCGAAAGGTCGTTTGCCCCTCGCGTCTCCCCGAGTGTGACCACGGCGCGGGAGTGCGCGAGACGGGTCGTCAGACGGATCAGCACCGGCACATGGAAGCGCTCGGACAACTCAAACGCGACGCCCGGAGCGGCGTAGGCCTCCTGCTGGTCGGACGGCTCGATGCACGGCACGAGTGCAAAATCCGCATAGAATCGGGAGTCTTGTTCGTTCTGCGAGGAATGCATGGACGGGTCGTCCGCGGCGACCACGACGAGTCCCCCGTTCGCCCCGACGATCGCAGAGTTGATGAACGGGTCGGCGGCGACGTTCAGCCCGACGTGCTTCATGCTCGCCATCGCCCGCCTCCCGGCGTAGCTCATGCCGAGCGCCGCCTCGAGGGCGGTCTTCTCGTTCGTCGACCAGCGGCAGTGGATCCGGCCGTCCCGGCCGGCGTCGCTGCGCTGGATGTACTCGACGATCTCTGTGGAGGGGGTACCGGGATAGCTGTAGGCACCGGACAGACCGGCGTCGATCGCTCCCTGCGCCACGGCCTCGTCGCCGAGGAGCACACGTGTCCTCATCCCCACCTCCTACGACCGGCGCCCCGTCCCAGTCAGGGGTTCGACGGGCAGCGTCCGCCGGCCCAAGGATACGCCAGTGCCGAGAAGGCCGCAACCGCAGCCCTCATGTTGTCAACAAAACAGGCGCTGGGTATACTGCGCAAGAGTTCACCAGTCACGCCACATAGGGGGGATCGTCAATGGAGCAAGCGAGGAACATCTGCCTGGTGGGGCACGCCGCCTCCGGCAAGACCACCCTCGCCACTTCCCTGCTCAAGAAAGCGGGCGTCAAGGAACAGATCACCTTCGATGCCTCAGCAGAGGAGAAGGACCGAGGTTACTCGATCGACATGGGATTCGGTTCCTACACGATCAAGGGGAACACGATCACGCTGCTCGATACGCCGGGCGGGGACGAGTTTGTGGAGGAGATGTACAAGGCCGTCCCGGTGGCGGACCTCTCGCTGATCGTCGTAAACGGTGAGAAGGGCGTCGAGGTCATGACCGAGCGGGCCTGGGAACTGTCCGGCGCGGCCGGCCGGCCCACCGCGGTCTTCGTGAATCACCTCGATCACGCCGTCGACTATGCCAAGCTCATCGCGAGCCTCCGTGACGTGCTCGATGGGAAGTTCGTGCTTCTCCACTACCCGATCCGCGACGGCGACAAGTTCGCCGGCATCGTCGATCTGCTCGCCAATCGCGCGGTCACCTTCTCCGACAAGTCCAAGAAGGACATCCCCTCGGATCTCGCCTCGACCATCGAAGAGGAGCGGAACACACTCTTCGAGGAGGTCTCCGCGGTCGACGACGAGTTGATGATGAAGTTCCTCGAGGAAGAGGAAATCACGCAGGCCGAGCTCGCGGCCGGGCTTGCCCAAGCGGTCGCGCAGGGCGCCGTGGTCCCGGTCCTCTGCGGTTCGGCGAGCGAAGGCCTCGGCCTCGATCAGCTCACCGAGGCGCTTGTCTCCCTCGTCCCCGCGGCACGGGGCAATGCGAGCGCACCGGCCCGAGCGGCGGTCTTCAACCTCGCGGCCGACCCCTACCTGGGTCGCCTGACTTACCTGCGCGTTCTGGACGGCACGCTGAAGGAGGGCGCCACCCTCGTGACCGTCCCCGACGGCCACAAGATCGAAGTGCGTGACCTCTACAGCTTCGAGGGAACGAAGCAGAAGCGCGTCCCGCAGGCCGAAGCCGGGCAGATCGTCGCGCTCGGCAAGGTCGAGGACGTCGCGACCGGCGCAACGCTCGCGGCGAGCGCCGACGCGGAGCCGTTCGCGATGCCCGAGCCGCCGCAACCGGTCTTCTCGCGGGTGATCCTCCCCAAGAGCCAGTCCGACGTCGAGAAGATGAGCGGGGCCTTGAAGGAGCTCGCGGCCACCAAGACGTCGATCCGCTTCGAGCGCGACCCCGTGACCAAGGAGCTCCTCCTCTGGGGCATGGGCGACGTTCACCTCGGCGTGTTCATCGAGCGGTTGAAGAACCGCTACAACGTCGCCCTGGAGACCCAGCGGCCGCGGATCCCCTACAAGGAGACGATCCGCAAGCAGGCGGTCGCCAAGTACCGGCACAAGAAGCAGACGGGCGGCCGCGGCCAGTTCGGCGAGGTCGTCCTGCGGCTCGAGCCGCTGAAAGAAGAGGAGTTCAAGTTCTTGGACGAGATCAAGGGCGCCTCGATCCCCGGCCAGTACATCCCCGGCGTCGAGAAGGGGGTCCGGGAAGCGATGGAGGAAGGGAACCTGGCGAAGTACCCGGTGACGAACGTCGCCGCGGCCGTCTTCGACGGCAGCTTCCATCCCGTCGACTCCTCGGAACTCGCGTTCAAGCTTGCGGCCCGCAATGCCTTTCGGATGGCGTTCGATCAGGCGGATCCCTGTTTGCTCGAGCCGATCATGTCACTCGAGGTCCGCGTCCCCGACGAGCACACCGGTGACATCATCAGCGATCTGAACGGCCGCAGAGGACGGATCCTCGGCATGGAGCCCAAGGGGCACGTCACGGTCATCCGCGCCGAGGTCCCGCTGATCGAGGTGCAGAGCTACGCCCTGGATCTCAAGTCGCTGACCGCGGCACGCGCGACCTTCCAGATGCATTTCCTCAAGTACCAGCAGGTCCCTGCCCACCTGCAAGAGAAGATCATCGCGGCAGCCAAGGAATCGAGCGAATGAAAGTCGGGCACTACATGCACCGCGATCCGGTGACGGCGCTCGCCGACACCCCGCTCGAGCAGGTCCGGCAGGTGATGGAAGACACAGGGTTTTCTTTGCTCCTGATCGTCGGCGAGGACAGGACGCTCGTCGGGTTCATCACCCGGGCGGCGCTCAAGGGAATCACGGATTGGAGCGCTCCGGTGAGCACAGCCTGCTTCGACGCGCGCTTCGCCGTTGAGCCGGAAGACACCATAGAGAAGGCGGCGTTGATCCTACTCGACAACCAGCTCGTGCTCCTCCCGGTCGTCTCCGAGGGACGCCTGGTGGGCGTCCTGTCTCAGAGCGAAATCCTGCGGGCGCTCGCCCGCGCCTTGGGCATCGGCCTCGAAGGGACACGGATTACGGTCCGCGTTCCTGATGGTGTGGGAAAGGATGCGCTCTACGACTTGCTCGCCGCGCTGCGCGAACGCGGGGTCGACTTGGTCAGTCTGGTGCAGGGGCCGCGCACGGAGCGGCATCACGAACTCATCCTGCGGGTGCAGGGGCTGGAGGACCGCGAAGGCCTGCGCACCGATCTCGAATCCCTCCTGAGCAACCGCGATGGAAACGAGGAAGTGGCCAATGCTCTCGCTCCGGGTCAAGACCAGCCAGAAGACTGAGCTTCTCGACATCACCGATCGCGTCGCTCGAGCGCTCTCCTCGGCCGACGCGAGCGACGGCGCGTGCCTCGTCTATTGCCCGCACACCACCGCGGGGCTGCTCATCAACGAATGCGCCGATCCCGCCGTCGCCCACGATATCCGGGGCGCGCTCGACCGCCTCGTCCCGCAGCAAGGACCGTGGACGCACGCCGAGGGCAATTCGCCGGCACACGTCAAGGCCTCACTGGTTGGGACCTCGGTGCTCGTGCCATTCGCCGGCGGGACCCTGCAGCTGGGAACGTGGCAGGGGATCTTCTTGGCGGAGTTCGACGGCCCGCGGGAGCGGGTGATCCAGCTTCGCATCCTGTCTTGACAGGGGTGAATGGCCCCGTTACAATGCCACGCTAGTGACGTCTAGCGTGCCAGCGTAGCTCAATTGGCAGAGCAACTGACTTGTAATCAGTAGGTTGCCAGTTCGATTCTGGCCGCTGGCTCACCGTTTCCTGTAACGCGTTGGAGGGGTACCGAAGTGGCCAAACGGGGCGGACTGTAAATCCGTTGGCGGACGCCTACGGGGGTTCGAATCCCTCCCCCTCCATTTGCCAGGACCAGGGGGGTGCGGGTACACTCTGGCTGGCTTTTTTTGGCGGTCGGTAGGCCCGTGTAGCTCAGTCGGTAGAGCACCCCCTTGGTAAGGGGGAGGTCATCGGTTCGAATCCGATCGCGGGCTCATGCGAGGACGCAAGAGAGTGCCTAGAGCAATGCCACGTTAAGTTAAGGAGGTTTAGGGGAATGGCCAAGGAGCAGTATGTGAGGAGTAAGCCTCACCTGAACATCGGAACGATCGGGCATATCGATCACGGGAAGACGACGCTGACCTCGGCGATCACGAAGGTCCTCGCGGCCAAAGGCTGGAGCAAGGCGCTGGACTTCTACGACATCGACAACGCGCCCGAAGAGAAGGCGCGCGGGATCACGATCAACGTCCGGCACGTCGAGTACGAGACCGAGACGCGGCACTACGCCCACATCGACTGTCCGGGACACGCGGACTACATCAAGAACATGATCACGGGTGCCGCCCAGATGGACGGCGCGATCCTCGTGGTCGCCGCCTCGGACGGACCGATGCCGCAGACCCGCGAGCACCTGCTCCTGGCTCACCAGGTGAACGTTCCGGCGATCGTCGTCTTCTTGAACAAGATCGACCAGGTGGACGACCCGGAGCTGATCGACCTCGTCGAGATGGAGATTCGCGAACTCCTCTCCGAGTACGAGTTCCCCGGCGACGAAGTCCCGATTGTCCGCGGCTCGGCCTTGAAGGCGATGGAGAGCACCGACGCCACCTCCGAGGAGTGCAAGCCGATCGTCGAGCTGATGGCTGCCGTCGACAGCTACATCCCGCTGCCGGATCGCGATGAGGACAAGCCGTTCTTGATGCCGATCGAGGACATCTTCTCGATCAAGGGACGCGGCACGGTGGCCACCGGCCGCGTGAGCCGCGGTAAGGTCACCCCCGGCATGGAGGTCGAGATCGTCGGCCTGCACGACCAGGTCCAGAAGACGGTCGCGACGAGCCTCGAGATGTTCAACAAGACACTCGACTACGCGATCGCTGGCGACAACGCCGGAATCCTCCTGCGCGGGATCGAGAAGGACGAGATCGAGCGAGGCCAGGTCATCGCCGCGCCGAAGACGATCACCCCGCACACGAAGTTCGAGGGATCGGTCTACGTTCTGAGCAAGGACGAAGGCGGCCGGCACACCCCGTTCTTCGACGGGTACAAGCCCCAGTTCTTCTTCCGCACGACGGACGTCACCGGTGTGGTCCACCTTCCCGAGGGCGTCGAGATGGTCATGCCCGGAGACAACGTGACCGTCATCGGTGACCTGATCCACCCGATCGCCATGGAGGAAGGCCTCCGCTTCGCGATCCGCGAGGGCGGCCGAACCGTCGGCGCCGGCGTGGTCACCAAGATCGTGGAATAGGGAGCATCCCATGGCGAAGAAAGGGGAGACCGTGATCCTCGCGACGCTTGCCTGCGGGGAGTGCGGACACCGCAACTACCATACCAAGCGGAACAAGAACAACGTCCGCGAGAAGCTGCAGCTCAACAAGTACTGCAAGTGGTGTCGCCAACACACGACCCACAAGGAGGTCTAGACACTGGACCTTCGCTAGGCCCGTAGCTCAATTGGCAGAGCATCCGACTCCAAATCGGAAGGCTGGGGGTTCAACTCCTCCCGGGCCTGCAAGAAACGTCGCCCAAGGAGAAAAAGGGGGCTTGAAGAGAGATGCTTGAGAAGATCACCGGCTTCTTGAAGGGAGTACGGGGAGAGGTCGCCCGTGTCAGCTGGCCCACGCGCAACGAGGTGATCGCCTTCACCGGGATGGTCCTCCTCGTCGTGGTGCTCCTGACCCTCTACATCTGGGGGGTCGACACGATCGTCCAGGGCATCCTCTCCTTCCTCATCTCGCTCTAGGGGCGCCCTGTAGATTATGCCGATCAAGAAATGGTACGCCATCCAGACTTATGCCGGCTCCGAGTTGAAGGTCAAGGAAGACCTCAACGAGCGCGTGCGCAAGCGCGGCTGGGAGAAGCGATTCGAACGCTTCCACGTCGGAGACGAGGACACCTTCTTCCTCGTCCCCGTGGAAGAGGTCATCACGTCGCGCAGCCGGCACGGGTCGGGGACCGAGTATCGGATCCCCTACGAGTACGATCTCGTGGCCAAGCCGAATGAGCGGGTCACCCGCGGCGAGGTCATCGCGCGCAAGCCGCCGCGTCACATGGATGCTGACGCGACGGTTTCCGAGATCGAGCCGTTCCAGCGCGTGGTCGTGGAGATGACGAACCGCAACGAGGAAGAGTACCTCGTGCCGGCGGACAAGCGGATCCGGCGCGACATCCGCATCGGCGAGAAGATCCGAAACGGGGTCCCATTGACGACGGACTCCGACGAGCGCTACGTCGTCGGCAACAAAGGGAAGATCGTCGCGCGGGACAAGGTTCGCCGCGTGGTCTTCGAGTACGCGGGCGACAAGTCGAAAGTCCGGATCATCCCCGAGAAGTACCTCGGAAAGATCCGAAAAGGGACGACCCTCAAAGAGGGTGACAAGATCGAGGACGCGGACCAGATTCCTAGCCGCGCCTCGGGCCTCTTGAAGGTGAAGGAGTACAAGGACAAACGGGTCATCACGATCCAGCGGATCGAGAAGCGGCGGCTCTTCCCGGGCTACGTCTTCACGCGGATGGGACTCGATCGTGAAGAGATGATGGAGCTGATCGACGGCGTACGCGGGGCGGTCCGCTACGTCGGATCCCGGTTCACCCCGGTGCCGATCGAAGGGCCCGAGATGAAGCTGATCAAGCGCAAGACCGGTCTGCTCGAGGTGCCTGTGGCTTCGGGCGAGCCGAAGATCGAGGTCGACTTCTCGGTCGGTGAGGTCGTGGAGATCGTGGAGGGGCCGTTCGCCGACTTCACGGGAGAGGTCAAGGAGATCGACAAGGACGCCGAGGAAGTGACGGTGATGGTGAAGATCTTCGGCCGCGAGACCCCGGTCAAGCTCGGGTTCGATGGGATCGAGAAGCTGTAGTCGATAGGCAGGAGGAACAATGGCGAAGAACGCGATCGCGAAGATCAACCTGCAGATACCGGCCGGGCAGGCGACCCCCGCCCCTCCGGTGGGCCCGGCACTGGGTGAGCACAAGCTGAACATCATGGACTTCTGCAAGAAGTTCAACGAGGCGACCAAGGGGGAGACGCCCGGCGTGATCATCCCCGTCGTCATCTCGGTCTACATGGACCGCAGCTTCGACTTCGTGCTCAAGCAGCCGCCCGCTGCGGAGTTGATTAAGATGGCCGCTGGGATACAATCTGCATCTCCCGAGCCGAACCGGCTGAAGGTCGCAAAGATCACGGCCGAACAGGTCCGGCGGATCGCCGAGCGGAAGCTCCCTGACTTGAACACATACAAGATCGAGTCTGCCATCGAAATCATCAAGGGAACCGCTCGGAACATGGGAGTCGAGGTGGTCGAGACGTGAGACACGGGAAGCGCTACGCGAGTGCCGCGGCTCTGATCGAGCCGGAGAAGAGCTACGCGATGGCCGACGCGGTCGACAAGCTGAAGGCCGCGGCGACGAGCCGGTTCGACGAGACCGCGGAGATCGCGGTCAACCTGGGCATCAAGCCGAGCCAGACCGTCGTGCGCGGAACGTGCGCCCTGCCGCACGGAACCGGCAAGACCGTTCGCGTCCTCGCCTTCGTCAAGGGCACGAGCCAGACCGAGGCCGAGGAGGCGGGTGCCGACTACGTCGGCGGAGAGGACCTGGCTGACAAGATCCGCGACGGGTGGCTCGACTTCGACAAGGTGGTCGCCAGCCCGGACATGATGTCTGTCGTCGGCAAGCTTGGGAAGATCCTCGGACCGCGTGGACTGATGCCCAGTCCCAAGACCGGTACGGTGACAAAGGATGTCGGTAACGTCATTGGCGAGCTGAAGCGCGGCCTGGTGGAGTTCCGCAGCGACCGGTTCGGCGTCATCCACTCGGTGTTCGGGAGGGCGTCGTTCGACAAGGAGAAGCTCGTCGAGAACCTCCAGGCGATCCTTCGCGCGATCCACGAGCGGCGGCCGGAAGAAGGCGTCAAAGGACGATACATCACGAAGGTGACGATCGCCTCGACCATGGGACCAGGGATTTCCCTGGATCTCGAGGAGGTCCGGGCGGTAACGGAGCAAGGGGCCTAGGGAGCAGAGATGCCGACACAAGTGAAGAAAGACGAGGTCGCGCAGCTCACGGAGCGGTTCGAGAAGGCCGTCTCCTTAGTCCTCGCCGACTACCGGGGACTGACCGCCACGGAGATGGTGGCGCTGCGAGAGCGGTTCACCAAGCAGGGCTTGGAATACCGCGTCGTCAAGAACACCTTGGCGCGCATCGCCGCTCGCGAAGCCGGGTTGGAGGACTTCGCCGGCCTCTTTTCCGGGCCGATCGGCGTTGCGATCGGCTACGACGATCCGGCCGTTCCGTTCAAGTTGAGTGAGGCGTGTCGCAAGGAGTACGCGCCGAGATACGTCCCGAAGGGCGGCATCTTCGAGGGGGTTCTCGTCAGCGAATCGGAAGTTGCCCGGTACGCAAGCCTCCCCACTCGCGAGGAGCTCCTCGCGAAGCTGGCGATGCTCTTGAACAGTCCGATGCGCGCCCTGGCGGTGACGCTGAAGGCGAAGATCCGCGAGTTGGCGGCGGTCCTCAGCCAAGTTGCACAAAACCGTGAGAAACACGATAAGGAGGAGCAAGATGGGTAAGAGCGAGATCCTTCAAGAGATCGAGCAGATGACGGTGAAGGACCTGGCCGACCTCGTGGAGATGATCGAGGAGCGGTTCAACGTCTCCGCCGCGATGATGGCGCCGGTGGCCGTTGCCGCCGCGCCGGGCGCTGCAGGGGCCGAGGGCGGCGCCGAGGCCGCGGCCGAGACGTACAAAGTCGTCATGACGAGCCCCGGGCAGAAGAAGATCCAGGTCATCAAGGAGATCAAGGAGATCACCGGCAAAGGCCTGAAGGAGTGCAAGGAACTCGTCGACAAGCTTCCCGCGACGATCAAGGAGAACGTCGACCCCGACGAGGCGGCGACCCTCAAGGAGAAGCTCGAGGCGGCGGGGGCCGAGATCGAACTGCAGCAGTAGAGGTCTAGCTTCAAGCTGTTTTCAAGGACGTCTGCCTTGAGGTGCCTGCCGCCTTAGGGCAGAACGTCTTTACTGAGAGAGGTGCCATGAGGTATCGAGAACGTAGATCGTACGGGCGGATCAATGAGATCCTGCCCCCGCCGTACCTGCTGCAGGACATCAGGGACTCGTTCCGCGTGTTCGTCGAAACGGGGATCAAGCGTGCATTCGACGACATCTCCCCGATCGAGGGTCACGGAAAGGACGGGCTGTCGCTCGAGTTTTCCGATCCGTACCTCGGCGAGCCGCGTAACTCGGAGCGGGAGTGCAAGGATCGTGATCTCACCTACTCCCGCCCCTTGCGGGTGACCGCCCGTCTCCTGCAGGAGGGCAAGCTCCTCCAGGAGACGGAACTGTACATCGGCGACTTCCCGATGATGACCAATCGCGGGACCCTCATCATCAATGGGTCGGAAAACGCTCTCGTCAACGAGTTCACGCGCTCCCCGGGCGTGTACTTCACGCAGGAGGACAAGGACCAGTACAAGGGGCACCTCCTCCCCGAGCTGGGCGCGTGGCTCGAGATCATCCTCGACACCAAGCGCGGCCTCGTGCGCGCGAACCTCGACCGCAAGGGCAAGGTCCTCGCCACCGTCCTGCTGAAGGCGATCGGATTCACCGAGGCGCGCATCCGCTCCTACTACAGCTACGAAGTCACCCCCGTGACCGTGGAGCGGCTGCAGGATCACGTCGGACGCCGCGCCGCGCTCGACGTGAGGAAGGGGAAGACGCTCCTCCTCGCAGCGGGCGAGGCCCTGCAGAAGGAACACCTCGCGGCGCTCGAGAAGGCGGGACTGGAGTCGATCCGGCTGGTCGATCCGGTCATCCAGAAGACGCTCGAGGACGATCAGATCACGACTCAGGAGGACGCGCTGCGCGCTGTGTACCACCGCCTGCGGCCTTCGGACCGCTCTTCGCCGGTTCAGATGGCGGAGTACTTCGAGAACCTGTACTTCCATCCGGCAAGCTACCACCTCTCTCCGGTCGGACGGTTCAAGGTCAACCGCAAGCTCGGCCTGGGCTTGAAACAGCCGGTCCTCTATCCGGCGGACATCGTGCGCACGATCAAGCTGGTCCTGCAGGCTCCCCATGACCCCGACCTGCTCGATGAGAAGGACCACCTCGCGAACAAGCGGGTCCGCCTGCCCGGCGAGCTCGCCGAGAATGCCTTGCGCACCGGGTTGGCACGCATGGCGCGGATCGCGCGGGACAAGCTCTCGAAGTACGTCCTCGACGAGAAGGACACGATCCGACGGCTGATCTCGACGCGCACGGTGCAGGGCGCGATCAACCAACTCTTCTACACCGGCCGCTTCTCGCAGTTCCTCGAGCAGACCAACCCCCTGACCGAGGTCACCCACAAGCGCCGGCTGAGCGCGCTGGGCGGCGGCCTGACCAAGCGACGCGCGAAGATCGAGGTCCGTGATGTCCACTCTTCGCACTACGCGCGGATCTGCCCGATCGAGACCCCCGAGGGCCAGAACATCGGGCTCATCACCTCGCTCGCCTGCTACGTGCGGGTCAACGAGCACGGCTTCCTCGTCGCCCCGTACCGGCGCGTGATCAAGGGGAAGGTCACCGATGAGATCGTCTACCTGATGGCCGACGAAGAGGAGAAGTACAAGATCACCCCCGCCACGACCCCGGTGAGCGACGATGGGCGGATCCTCGGCGAACGCGTCGAGGTCCGTTTCGGACGAGAGCAGGTCCGGCTCGCGCCGCCGATCGAGGTGGACTTCATCGGGATTTCGCCGAAGGCGCTCGTCGGCGTCTCCTCGGCGCTGATCCCGTTCCTCGAGCACGACGACTCCAACCGCGCGCTCATGGGCGCAAACATGCAGCGTCAGGCCGTGCCGCTCCTGCGCCCCGAGGCGCCGATCGTGGGCACCGGGCTCGAGCTGCAGGCGGCGATGAACTCGGGAATGCTCCTCGTCAGCGACGTGGAAGGGGTCGTGAAGGAGGTCGACGCCCGCCACGTCGTCCTCCAGAAGGGACGGAAGAAGCTCGACTATCCCCTCGTCAACTTCGAACGGTCGAACCAGGACACCATTCTGCACCAGCGGCCGGTCGTCGACGAAGGCGACACGGTCAAGATCGGCGACCTGCTCGCCGATGGTCCGTCGAGCGATCTCGGAGAGCTCGCGCTCGGACGCAACCTGCTCGTGGGGATCCTCCCGTTCGAAGGCTACAACTACGAGGACGCGATCGTCGTCTCCGAGCGGCTGGTGCGCGAGGACCTCCTCGACTCGATCCACATCGAGGAGTTCGAGGTGAAGGCCGAGGAGACCAAGCTCGGCCCCGAAGAGATCACCGCCGACATCCCGAACATCTCCAAGGAAGACCTGAAGAACCTGGGCGAGGACGGGATCGTTCGCGTCGGCACCGTCGTTCGGACCGGCGACATCCTCGTCGGCAAGATCACGCCGCGCGGCGAGTCCGAACCGACCCCCGAGGAGAAGATCTTCCGCTCGATCTTCGGCGAGCGAGCCCGCAACGTGAAGAACACGTCGCTGCGCATGTCGCCGGTGTCGGGCACGGCGAAGGTCATCAAGGTGAAGAAGTTCTCGCGCGACCAGGGCGACGAACTCGACGCAGGGGTGAACGAGCTCGTGAAGGTGTTCATCGCCCAGCGCAAGAAGATCTCGGTCGGTGACAAGCTCTCCGGCCGCCACGGGAACAAGGGCGTCATCTCGACGGTCCGGCCGGTCGAAGAGATGCCGTTCCTGCCCGACGGCACGCCGGTCGACATCCTGCTCAACCCGATGAGCGTCCCCTCGCGCATGAACCTCGGCCAGATCTTCGAGACGAACCTCGGCTGGCTCGGCAAGCTCAAGGGCCAGTACATGGCCTCGCCGGTGTTCGACGGCGCGAAGGAAGAGGAGATCATGAGTGAGCTGCGCGAGGCGCGCGAGGAAGTTGGGCTCGCCGAGGGCGACGACTACGACGGCAAGGTCACGCTGCGCGACGGCCGCACCGGCGAACCGTTCCCTCGGCCGATCACCGCCGGCATGATGTACATCGTCAAGCTCGAGCACATCGCTGACGAGAAGATCCACGCCCGATCGACTGGCCCGTACGCGCTGATCACGCAGCAGCCGCTCGGCGGCAAGGCGCAGTTCGGCGGCCAGCGGCTCGGCGAGATGGAGGTCTGGGCGCTCGAAGCCTACGGCGCGTCGGCCCTGCTCCAGGAGATGCTCACCGTCAAGTCGGACGACACGCGCGGGCGGATTCAGCTGTACAAAGCGATCCTGAAGGGCGAGGAGTTCCCGAAGCCCGGTTTGCCGGAGTCGTTCAAGGTCCTCCTGCGCGAGTTGCGCAGTCTGGCCCTCAACCCACGGGTCTACGATCGGAATGACAATGAAGTCGAAATCAACTGAGGACGAACCTCCCCCTGAACGCACGGCGGGGTTCGTCCTATTCACCGAGGACGGGGGAGAACGGTACTACCTGCTGTTGCGGCACCGAAACGGAACCTACTGGGGGTTCCCCAAGGGACACATCGAGGACGGCGAGACCGAGGTGCGGGCCGGGTTGCGGGAGGTCCGAGAAGAGACCGGAATCGCGGAGATCGAGATCGTCCCTGGGTTCCGCGAGATCAGCTCGTTCTGGTTCGCGCGCGACGGGCGTCCGACCCGGAAGGTCGTCGTGCACTTCCTCGGTCGCTGCAGCCAAGAGCCGGTGACGCTGACGCGTGAGCACCTTGGCGCCCGCTGGGTCTCGTACGGCGAGGCGCGTGATCTGTTGACCTACGAGGATGCCCGCGGGATCCTCGCCAAGGCGGAGGCGTTCCTGCGCGCACAGGGCCGGGAGCTCGAGCAAGGAGTCCCGCATGGAAGACAACGAGGCGTTCTTCGCTAGGCGCGAGAGACAGAACCAGCACCTCCTCGAGCAGGCCGGCCTGCCGATCAAGCGGTTTTTCGCCCTCGATCACGACGTCTACGAGACCGGAGCGATCCCCGGCAAGTACAAGGAGCTCCTCGGACTGGTCGGCTCCGCGGTCCTGCGCTGCAGTGACTGCGTCACCTACCACCTCGTCCGCGCGCGTGAGGCCGGCGCCTCGCGCGACGAGATCGAGGAGGCCTTCGCCATCGCGCTCCTCATCGGCGGCTCGATCACGATCCCGCTCCTGCGGGAGGCCTACGAACGATTGGAGTCGCTCTAGTCTGAGTTCTCCCGCCGACGGGGTCCCCGCGCGTGGAAACCGCCAAAGCGTTGCCTTAGTATTTGGGCATCAACCCTCGGAAACACGGGAGGAGCAACCACCATGGGGAAGTACGACTTCATCGACGAGACGCTCGGGAACCTGCGGGACCAGGGGCTCTACAACACGATCCGCACGATCGAGAGCTCCGTCGGCGCGTGGGTCGTCGTCGACGGCAGGCGCGCCCTGAACATGTGCTCGAACAACTACCTGGGCTTCGCCAACGACGACCGGCTGTGCGCCGCCGCCAAGGATGCGATCGACCACTACGGTGTCGGGCCGGGGGCGGTTCGATCGATCGCCGGCACGATGTCGCTGCACATCGAGCTCGAGAAGAAGATCGCAGCGTTCAAGGGCACGGAGGCCGCGCTGTCCCTGCAATCGGGCCTGAACACGAACCTCGCGGCGATCCCACTCCTGATGGGCAAGGAAGATGCGATCTTCACCGATGAGCTCAATCACGCCTCGATCATCGACGGATGCCGGTTGACCAAGGCCAAGCGCGTGATCTTCCCACACCGCGATGTGGATGGCCTACGCGCCGCGCTCGAGGAGAACAAGGACATCCAGAAGAAGCTCATCGTCACCGACGGGGTCTTCTCCATGGACGGCGACCTCGCCCCGCTGCCGCAGATCGTCGAGGCCGCCGAGGCGTACGGCGCGATGGTCATGGTCGACGACGCGCACGGCGAGGGTGTGGTCGGAAGCCACGGTCGGGGGATCGTCGACCACTTCGGCCTGCACGGCCGCGTCGACATCGAGGCCGGGACGATGTCCAAGGCGTTCGGTGTCATGGGCGGCTACATCGCGGGAAGCCGCAAGATCGTCGAGTACCTGCGGCAGCAAGCGCGCCCCTTCTTGTTCTCGTCCGCGGCGACGCCGGCGGACGTCGCGGCCTGCATCGCAGCGATCGACATCCTTCAGGAGACCGACGAGCCGGTGAAGAAGCTGTGGGACAACGCGACGTACTTCAAGACGAAGATGAACGATCTCGGCTTCGATACAGGACACAGCGAGACCCCGATCACACCGGTGATGCTCGGCGAGGCGAAGACCGCCTGGGACTTCTCCAAGCGCCTGTTCGAGGAAGAGGTTTTCGCCACGGCAATCGCTTTCCCGACCGTCCCCCGCGGCAAGGCGCGGATCCGCGTCATGCTCTCGGCCGCACACTCGACCGACGACCTCGACTTCGCGATCGACAAATTCGCAAAGATCGGACGGGAACTGAAGGTCATCCAGTGACGCGCAAGGCGATCCAGACGACAAAGGCTCCGGCGGCGGTGGGTCCCTATTCGCAGGGCATCGCCTCAAGCGGCGCGACCCAGCTCATCTTCACCTCCGGCCAGCTCCCGGCCACGCCGGACGGAACGCTCGTCACCGACGACATCGC
>Ga0068714_10003929_pt1 | contig 17108 bp, 11 predicted proteins | sample MTBNYHSulfiMetaG_FD_62988 | JGI IMG/M metagenome (GOLD analysis project Ga0068714, IMG submission 62988) | Enrichment culture microbial communities from rom New York Harbor, USA that are MTBE-degrading - MTBE-NYH (New York Harbor Sulfidogenic)... | ecosystem: Environmental > Aquatic > Marine >...
CCTGGAGTCAATGACATAGTACCTCCCGTGTCTACAGCTGGGCCACAGATGGTAGACTCGGCGCATGAATATCGCACTCGCACAGATCAACGTGACCGTCGGCGATATCGGCGGCAATCTCGAGCGTTGCCTTGAGGCAGTACTGCGGGCCGAGGGCGCGGATCTCGTTGTCTTTCCGGAGCTGGCGCTGACTGGCTATCCTCCGGAAGACCTGCTCGCACGGCCGGACTTCATCGATGCCACGATCGCTGCGGCGGCTGTTTTTGCCGCCCGTGCCACGCGTCCGGCCATCATCGGATACGTGGACCGGATCGGACGCGTGCCCGCGAATGCGGCGGCGTTTGTGCGCAATGGAGTAACCGAGGCCGTCTATCACAAGCGGCTTCTGCCAAACTACGGCGTCTTCGACGAAGAGCGCTACTTCAGGCCGGGCGACAGGGACGTCATTGTCTCGATCGGCGATGTCCGCTGCGGCATCACGATCTGTGAGGACATCTGGTTCCCCGAGACGGCCGAGCGTCTGGGCAGGGGGGGTGCGCAGGTTGTGGTCAACCTCTCGGCGTCGCCGTATCACACCGGCAAGGGCCGCGAGCGTGAGGCCATGCTGGGGGAGCGCGCGCTGACGAACAATCTGTGGATCGCGTACTGCAATCTGGTGGGCGGCCAGGACGAACTTGTCTTTGATGGTCGATCGGTCGTCATCGCGCCGGACGGCACGGTGATCGCGCGAGCGGCCGCCTTCCAGGAACACGTAGCGGTGTGCGCGTGCGGACCGGGAACGGAGCCGGTCGGGGCAGACGTCCTCACATCGCCTGCGGACACCGAGGAGGTGTATCACGCCCTCCTGCTGGGCCTGGGCGACTACGTGCGCAAGAACGGCTTCACCGACGTGGTGGTTGGCCTCTCCGGCGGGATCGACTCGGCGCTGGTGGCCACGCTTGCCGCTGACGCGCTCGGTCCGGATCGCGTGCACGGCGTGATGATGCCGAGTAAGTACTCGAGCGAGGGCAGCGTTACCGATGCGCGTGAGCTTGCGGCCGCACTTGGCATCGCGACGCTTCAGCTGCCCATCGATGCTCCGCTTGCGGCATACCTGGACGCGCTTGCGCCCGTTGCCGGAGATGTCTCGGCTACGCTCACCGAGGAGAACCTCCAGGCAAGGATCCGGGGGACGCTCCTCATGGCGCTTTCAAATGCCAACGGCTGGCTCGTACTCGCAACCGGCAACAAGAGCGAGCTTGCCGTTGGCTACTCGACACTCTACGGCGACATGGCGGGTGGTTTCTCGCCGATCAAAGACGTTCTCAAGACCCGGGTTTACGATCTCGCGATCTGGCGCAACGCGCGCGGTCAGGCGATTCCCGCGGCGACGATCACCAAGGCTCCCTCGGCAGAGTTGCGGCCCGGCCAGGTGGATCAGGACTCACTGCCGCCCTATGATCTCCTGGATGCCATTCTCCGCGGCTACATCGAGCAGGATCTCTCGGCTAGCGAACTCGTGGCTGCCGGTCATGATGCGGCCACCGTTGTGCGCGTGATCGCGATGGTGGACCATGCGGAGTACAAGCGGCGCCAGGCCGCCCCGGGTACGCGCGTGACGCACAAGGCGTTCGGGCGCGACCGCCGGATGCCGATTACGAACCGGTATCGTGGGTAAGGTGCACGCGCTCGTTGTCGCGTGGATCGAGCCGGGCGACCCCCGCATGGCGGCCGTTCACGATCTACGTCATGAAACGCTTATGGCGCCCTTTGGCGTGGAGCGGTTGGACTTTGACGAGGCCGCCCTGCCGGACAGCTCCGTGGTCGTGGCTATGCTCCATGGCGCTGTTGTGGGCACTGCGAGCCTCATCGTGGATGGCAGCACGGCCGGACACGTCCGCCTTGTCGCAGTGGCGCACACAACGCGCGAGAGCGGCATCGGCCGGACGCTGATGATGGCGGTGGAGGAGGAGGCCAGGGCCCGCGGTCTCGATCGCCTGTGGCTGAATGCCCGGCTGAGCGCTGAAGGTTTCTATCGCCGTCTCGGGTATGCCACCGTGAGCGGGCAGTTCGCTTCGGGCAGGACTTCGCTCCCGCACGTCCGTATGGAGCGCCACATCGGCTAGGCGTCGAGCGCTGCCGTGACCATCGCCTGTCCGCACGTTCCTGCAGACGGGCGCCCGATGTAGTAGCCCTGTGCGTACTGCACGCCAAACACCCGGAGCAGATCAAGCACCTTGGCGTTCTCCACAAACTCGGCGGTCGTCTCGATACCAAAGCCGGCGGCGAGTTCCACGATGGCGCGCACCACATGCTGGTCCGCGGGGTTGTCGGCCAAGTTCCGAATGAACGTGCCATCGATCTTGAGACAATCGATCGGAATGTTGCGCAGGTAGTAGAACGACGAGAAGCCCGAGCCGAAGTCGTCGAGTGCCACGCGGCAGCCGAGCCGCTTCACGCCCTCGACGAAGGCGCGTGCCTTCGCGATGTCGATGACCGCCGAGGTTTCCGTGATCTCAAAGCCGAGGCGCGATGGAGCAATGCCGGCCATGTCGAGTTCGTCACGCACGATGTCGAGGATCTCAAGATTGCCGAAAGAGTGTCCCGAGAGGTTCACATCCACACGGATGTCATCTTCGGCGAGCGCGAGGAGGGAGATCGCATGGCGGACCATCCAGCGGTCGATATCGACGATCGTGCCGGAACGTTCGGCGACGGGGAGGAAGACGCCGGGCATGACCAGGTCGCCCTTGCTGTCGATCATGCGAATCAGAAGCTCGTAGCGATCGATCTTGTTGGTGGCCACGTCGATGATCGGTTGCGCGTGTGCGGTGAAGCGCTCGTCGCACAGAGCGTTTGCGATCTCAAGACCCCAGTCGAAGTGTGCGGCGAGCTCATCGCTCCACTCCTCGGTAGGCTCGAATACGCAGTACCGGTTCCGGCCAGCGTCCTTGGCGCGATACATCGCAAGATCGGCGCGCGAGAGCAGTTCCTCAGGGGTCGTGCCGTGGTCAGGATACTGCACGATGCCAATGCTTGCAGTGGCGGTGAGCATCCGGTCTGCAATCGCAAAGCGGCTCGTGCGCAGCCGGTTCATGATCCGAGTGGCCGCCACGGCGGCCTCGTGCGTGCGCGCGCGCGGGAACAGGATGGCGAATTCGTCGCCGCCGAGCCGTGCCATGATGCTCCCGGTGCGAACTTCGTCCGCGATCAGGCGGGTAATCTGGACGAGCAGCTCGTCCCCGGCCCTGTGGCCGAGGGTGTCGTTCACTTCTTTGAAGGAGTCGAGGTCGAGCCAAAGGATGGTTCCGGGCTCATCGGTGCGTTGTGCCTGCGCGAGCCGCTCGGAGAGTTCATCCTCGAAGCGTCGGCGATTGAAGAGTCCAGTGAGCGGGTCGCGTGTTGCCAGGTGGACCAACTCCTCTTCAAAGCGTTTGCGCTCGGTGATGTCGCGTGCGATCCACTGCGTTCCGTCGTCACCGGCCACGCCTGCCGCTAGCGGGGCCGCAGCCACCTCCACAAGAAGCGTCTCGCCGTCTGCGCGGGCGATCGTGATCTCGTTGGTGTGCGTCTCGTCGCCGAATGCATGCATGCGGGTGGCGGCCGCCAGCGACACCGGTGCCACGAGGTCGGAAAGGTGGAGGCCGATGAGCTGCGAGTGATCGTATCCGGTGAGGACGCTCGCCTGCGTATTGGCGTAAACAACCGTGTCGGATGAGTCGAAGCCGAGCACCGGGTCGGCCAGATGGTCGATGAGCGAGCGATAGCGGCGCTCGGAGCGCCTGAGCGCGGCGTCACTGCGCGATCGCTCGGCGGCGGTGCGTTCAAGCCGCCTGGCGATCGCGGCGCAGATGAGCGCTGCGATGATACCGAGGCAAACCACGGCGATGGGGAAGATGCGTAGCGCGTTCAGGCTCTCGGCGTGGATAGTGCGGTCCTGAGTGGTGACGAGTGTGGCGATCGGCGTGCCGTAGATGTCAGTGAGTGTGTCGGTGGTCTGCAGCGAGTTCTCGTCGATGATCGAGACAACGGTGGTGGTGTTGATGATGCTGCCAAGGAGCGCGTTCGCGCTGGTGGTGGACGCCACTCCGCTTCGAATGGTGACCTGCACGTCGACTTGCTCGGAAACGCGGGCCAGTTCGCCGTCGTCGAGCTGCCGCCCGGCGATCATGACTGCGTCTGCGCCGGTGCCCTCCGCGCCGAGTGATACCGGCCTCACCGAAACCATGTAGAGCCCATACTCGGTGCCCAGGAGGCCGTCGAATGCGACGGCAGCTCCGGATGACGCCCATGCTGCATCGGGCCTGCTGGCGAGTGCAACGAACTCTGCCGGCAGCGAGACGTTCTCGCCGACCCCGGCATGTCTGTTGGCGTACGAGTCAAGGATCGTGCCGTCGAGCTCGGCGAGGATGACTACGTCAGCGTCAGAACCTCCGGAGATGTCTGGCGTGGCGTCTGCGGTCGGTTCTTGTGAAGGCCCCGGTCGGCCGTAGCCGAGAACGTGGTTGTGATCGGTCCAGCCCTGCGTGTTCTCGCCGAGCGCGGCGATGTGCATGTCAAGCGCGGCTGCTGCGCGGTCTGCATTGCGAATGGCCTCGGATTGCTCGAGCCGGGCGAAGACGGGTGACATGCTGGCAAGCCCGGCAGCCGTGGCAAAGCCGACCAGGGCCGTTGTGCACCCAATGACGATAAGCGTCGATCGATATCGGCGCACGAGTATTCCTTACGGCGGGGCATGGACGGACGACGCGCGAACGGCCGCTGTGGTCGCACGCGTGTCTCACGCACTATCGGCACGAGAGGCCGCATACTGTAGGGAACAGCGATCCAAACGGTGTCACATCTGGCGCCGTGCTGGGTAATCGCCTAAGGTAGTACCGGCGCTGGCCCGGGGGCCGCGCCGGATCGCCATTGTCACTCTCAACCCTGCAAGGAGGATCGCCATGCCGACCATCACCCGCGACGAGGTTCGCGTGCCCATGGACGTGCCTGCGGCCGCGCGCGAGATGTACATCGACAACTACATGGCTGCCACGCACAGCACCGGCCGCCTGATGCTGTTCGCGTGCGACCAGAAGGTGGAGCACCTGAACGACGACTTCTTCGGCGATAGCATCGATATCGCTGACGCCGAGCCGGAGCACCTGTTCCGCATCGGAAGCCAGGGCGTGTGCGGTGTGCTGGCCGGACAGCGCGGTCTGATCGCGCAGTATGCGGCAGACTATCCGGACATCAACTACCTCGTGAAGATGAACTCCAAGACACATCTGGTGAAGACATCGGCGAAAGACCCTGCAAAGCACCAGGATGATCCCTACTCGCCGCAGCTCTACGATCTCCAGACCGTACTCGACCTGCAGTGCAACGGCGTTAACGTCGTTGCCATTGGCTACACCATCTACCTCGGCAGCGAGTACGAGTCCCAGATGATGATGGAGGCGGGACAGCTCATCGCTGACGCGCACTCCGTCGGGCTGCTGGTCGTGCTCTGGATCTACCCGCGCGGTCGCGCCGTTGCCGACGAGAAGAACGCCCACCTGATCGCAGGCGCGGCCGGTTCCGCCGTCTGCCTTGGTGCGGACTTCGTGAAGGTCAACCCGCCAAAGGGCACCGAGGAGAAGACCTCCGCCGAGTTCCTGAAGGAGGCGTCGCTCGCCTCCGGCCGCACCGGTCTCGTGTGCGCGGGCGGCTCGACCGTCGATGCCAAGACGTTCCTGACGCAGCTCTGGGAGCAGATTCACGTCGGCGGGGCGCGCGGGAACGCGACGGGCCGCAACATTCACCAGCGCTCGCTCGACGAGGCCGTCCGTTTGACGAAAGCGATTTCGTCGATCACACTTGCCGACTACGCGGTGGAAGATGCGCTGGCAGTGTTCAACGGCGAGAAGGACTTCTCCCTCTGATATCGAGCCATCTGTAACGATTCATAGCGCGGAATCGCCCGAAAGGGCGGCGCCGCGCTATTCTACGTTTTGTGACTGTCCCCGTATCGAGACCGTCCCGTACGAGACTGTCCCCGTATTCATCGGAGCAGCATGCCAATCAATGACTGGTTCAGACAGCGCGAGAATCGGCGCTATACCGTGTCGACGACGACGCGGAGCGACAACGTTCCCGATGGCGTCTGGCGCAAGTGCCCTGACTGCAAGCGGACGCTCTATGAAGGCGATCTCGCCAAGACGCTCTCGGTCTGCCCGCAGTGCGGGCATCACTTCGACCTGACCGCGATGGAACGAATCGGTTTCCTCGTGGACGAGGGCAGTTTCACCGAGATGGACGCAGCACTGACCTCCCTTGACCCGCTGCGCTTCTCGGCGGCCAAGTCCTACGAGATGAGTCTTGGCGTTGCGCGGACCTCGACTGGCCTTGCCGAGGCGGTCGTGAGCGGGCGTGCCTCGATCGGCGAGGCTCCGGTGGCGATTGCCGCAATGGACTTCCGCTTCGTTGGTGCGTCCATGGGGTCGGTTGTGGGCGAGAAGATCACCCGTATGTTCGAATGTGCGCTCGCCGAGCGCCGGGCGGCGGTCATGATCGTCGCTTCCGGTGGCGCCCGGATGCAAGAGGGCATGCTCTCGCTCATGCAGATGGCCAAGACGGCCGCCGCAGCCGAGCGCCTAGCGCTCGCCGGTCTTCCGTACGTCTCGGTGCTCGTGAATCCCACGTATGGCGGCGTCACCGCAAGCTTCGCCGTGCGCGCCGATGTGATCTTTGCCGAGCCGGGGGCCTTCATCGGCTTCGCTGGTCCGCGCCTGGTGGAGCAGACCGTCCGGCACTCGTTGCCGAAAGACTTCCAGAGTGCGGCGTCACTCGTGGAGCACGGCATGATCGATGACGTCGTGCCTCGAGAGGAGCTGCGAGAGCGAGTGGTGAGTGTGCTGTCGTACCTCATGCCCGGCGCTGACGAAAGGGGAGGCGAGCGCTAGATGGCCCGATTCATCATGGAATTCGAGCGCCCCCTTGCCGAACTCGAGGCCAAGCTTACCGAGCTGAGCCGGCTCGATATCGCAGCGCTCCCCGGGCTTGCGAGCGAGATCAAAGAACTCGAGCGCCAGGTGGAGCAGCTCAGCCAGTCGCTCTATGCGGCGCTCTCTCCGTGGGAGCGCGTCCAGATAAGCCGTCATCCGGAGCGGCCCAAGACGGTTGACTACCTCGATGCGCTCTTCGACGATGTGGTGGAGCTTCGCGGTGACCGGGCGTTCGGGGATGACCAGGCGATCGTGACGGCACTTGCGACTCTCGAGGGCCGCCGCGTGATGGTCATCGGCCACCGGAAGGGCCGCAACACCAAGGAGAACGTCGCTCGCAATTTCGGAAGCCCTCACCCGGAAGGCTTCCGCAAGGCCGAACGCGCCATGCGTCTGGCGGGCAAGTTCGGTCTGCCGGTCGTCACGTTCCTGGATACGGCGGGAGCCGCCCCGGGCGTCGAAGATGAAGATCGGGGGCAGGCCTGGGCGATCGCAAGCTGCCTGGCGACGCTTTCTGACCTCCCGGTCCCCGTCGTGGTTGTGGGCATCGGCGAGGGCGGCAGCGGCGGCGCGCTCGCAATCGGCTTTGGTGACCGGCTGATCATGCTCGAGAACGCCTACTACTCGGTGATCAGTCCCGAGATGTGCGCGGTGATCCTCTTCAAGGACGGCACCCGTGCCGCCGAGACGTCGTCGGCGCTATCGCTGACGGCCGCCGAGCTCGTGAGACTTGGCATCGTCGATGAACTGATTCCCGAGCCGCTTGGCGGGGCGCATCGCGATCCGGCGAGTGTCATCCTGCAGGTGGGCGAGCGGATCGAGGCTGCGCTCGACGCGCTTGCGGGTGTGGATTCCAAGGCGCTCGTTGCCGCGCGATACGAACGGCTGCGCGCGATTGGCGTCTTTGCCGGGGAGTGATCGAGGACAGGCCCGGGCCGCGTACGAGATCGAACCGGCGGGATGTGATCGCATGGGTAGCGGGTCTGAAATCAAGCGGGTCGGTATGCTGTTCAGCGGCGGGCCCGCTCCGGCGGCCAACGCCGTCATCTCGGCCGCCGCGCTCTCCTTTCTGAACAACGGCATCGAGGTCATCGGGTTCTTCGACGGCTACGAGGAACTTGAGCAGTACTCGGACGCACGGCCGCTCGTAGCGGACCGGGACTTTGTCCGGCTGGGCCGTGATGACGTTGCGGGTATCCGCAACCGCAAGGACATCATCCTGCGCACCTCTCGCGCCAATCCTGGCAAGGCGATCGAATCGTCGGCCGATCTTGCGGATACGACGCGCAACGCCAGACTGCGCGCCGTCTACGCGGCATTTGAGGCGTACGAGATCGATGCGCTCATCTCCATCGGCGGCGACGACACGCTGAAGACCGCGAACTACCTCAAGCAGATGCAAGACGTGGTTCCGGGCCTTCGCCCGGTCCGAATCGTGCACCTGCCAAAGACGATTGACAACGATTACTACGGCATCGATTGGACGTTCGGGTTCTTCTCGGCAGCGCACTATGCGGCATCAGAGATCCGCAATCTCGGCGCGGATGCCCGCTCTACGCAGGCGTGGTACGTGCTTGAGATCATGGGCCGGAAGGCTGGCTGGCTCACCTACGCGTCTGGTATCGCCGGTGAGGCCACGCGCATGATTTCGGTGGAGGACTGCCCGGGCACGTTTGACGCCCGGGCGGAGGCCACACGTCTTGTCGATCTCATGCTGCAGAGGGAAGCCGAGGGCCGCCGCCACGGCATCGTCTGTATCGCCGAGGGGCTGGCCGACCACCTGCCGGAAGACATGAGGCCCAAGACCACGGATGCCCACGGCAACATCGCATTGGGTGACGCGCAGGTGGGCCGCGTGCTGGCCACCGAGATGGAGCGCGCCTATTCCGCGCGCACCGGGGAGAAGATCAAGGTGCGCAGCAAGCAGATCGGCTACGAGGTGCGCAACGCGGAGCCGGGTGCGTTTGATGTCCTGCTGGGCACACAGCTCGGCGTTGGCGCCTATCGCGCGCTCGTTGAGGAAGGGCTCACCGGCGTCATGGTGAGCGTCGAAGACCAGCTGTCGCTCAAGTACGTGCCGTTCGGTGAACTGATCGATCCGGAGACGATGAAGACGCGCGTCCGATTGATCGATCCTGAGAGCGACTTCTACCGGCTGGCGCGGGCGTTGGAGTACCAGGGGATTCTGTCCGAACAGTGCGGCGAGGAGTAGTCCGATGATCGATCGCGAGTTGATCCGCGCGTTTAGGGAGACCGGACGCGACGTCTTTGTGGCAGGGCTCACGACCAGCCACGGCGGCAACATGAGCGTCTTTGATGGTGAGAAGATCGTGATCACCCGTCGGGGGTCGATGCTCGGCCGTCTGGGCGATGACGACCTGATCGAGACTGGGATTGAGCCCGGTGCCGGGGATGAGCGGTGCAGCCGGGAGATCGTCGTGCATCGCGCCATCTATCGCGCTACCGCCGCGCGTGCGATCGTGCACGCGCACCCGTTGCATACGGTTGCGCGGAGTTTCACCGCAGATACCATCGTCCCCGTGGATTCCGAGGGCCTCTTCGTGGTGGGCGAGGTGCCCGTGGTGACTGCCGAGACGACGATCGCTTCGCCCGAGGCCGCCGTGGTGGTCTCTGCGGCGCTCAAGAGCGCACCCATTGCAGTTCTGCGCGCCCACGGGCCATTTGCGATCGGAGCCACGCTCGACGAGGCGTTCATGTACGTGAGCGTCCTCGAAGCGAGCGCCACGGTGCTGGACCTGCTCGGCAGGTAGCTCTGCGGCTGCGCTCAGGCGGCTGTTCCCGTGCCGTTGAGCCCCGCGCCTACTCCCACATCGCGCGGACGCCTGCGCGGATGTCGGCTGTCGTCGTGACGGGCGTGCATGCGGGAGCGTCGGCGGTCTCCATACGGGCCTGGCTTTCCGCGAAGAGTGGCCGTAGCGCGTCCGGGACAAATCGCGTCCGGAGGGCGTAGCCGTAGGCGTCCGTTCTGCCGCGTCCTGCGGCGTAGTAGCGCAGCGGGTGGGTGACGTAGAGCACGTCCCTGGCACGCGTACACGCAACGTAGAACAGGCGCCGCTCCTCCTCGATCTCCTCTGTGCTGCCGGTGGCCATGTCCGAGGGGATGTTACCGTCCGCAGCGTGGATCACGTAGACCACGTCGAACTCGAGCCCCTTGGCCGAGTGCATGGTCGAGAGTACGAGGAAGTCCTCATCGAGCAGGGGCGGCGCCGCAAAATCCCCAGACCATGAGGGCGCGTCGAGCACGAGATCCGTGAGCAGCGATGTGCGGTCAGGGAAGCGTGAACCCAGCATCTCGATCTGTTCGAGATCCGCCAGCCGCGCCGAGGCGTTGTCGTAGCGATCTTCGCACAGCGGCGCGTAGAACGCCCGGGCGGCTGCGAGCTGGGGAGCCACCTCGTTTTGCGGCATCCTGGCAAGCGTGTGCATGAGTTCGCAGAAGCGCTCCCAGAGCGGTCGGGCGGCGGGAGGCACGTCAGCAGTCTGCCACGCCGAGAAGTCGCCATAGGTCGCTGCCAGCGCTTCAACGAGCGTTGCGGCCGTGCGTGGCCCAACTCCCGGCAGTAGTTCGAGTACCCGCAGGCCGGCCATGCTGTCGAGCGGATTCTCCGCAAGGCGCAGGTAGGCCAGGAGGTCCTTGACGTGTGCGGCCTCCAGGAACTTGAGCCCGCCGTACTTCACGAACGGAACACCACGATGCTCGAGCTCCAGTTCCAGGGAAGCCGAGTGGTGTGTGGCGCGGAAGAGCACCGCCTGTTCTTTTAGCGCCGTGCCCTCTTCGCGATGAGCCAACACCTGATCGACCACAAACGCGGCCTGTTCGTTGTCGTCCCTGCAGGTAACGAGCGAGGGTGGCGCTCCGCCTTCGCGTGCCGTCCAGAGGTGCTTGTCATAGCGCTCGGCGGCCTCGGCGATGATCGCGTTTGTGGCGTCCAGGATCGGGCGTGTGCTGCGGTAGTTCTGGTCGAGTGTGAGCACGGTCGTGTCTGGGAAACGGGCGGGAAAGTCCAGGATGTTGCGCACGGTGGCCGCCCGAAACCCGTAGATCGCCTGCGCGTCGTCGCCCACTGCCGTGAGACCGTGTCCGTCAGGCGCAAGGAGTGCCACGATGTCTGCCTGCAGGGCGTTCGTATCCTGATACTCGTCAACGAGCACCGCGTCAAAGTGCCCGCGAACAACCTCGCCAAGGGCGGGATCGGCGAGCATGCCACGCCAGAAGAGCAGCAGATCGTCGTAGTCCAGAACGTGATGCTGCTCCTTGCGGTCCACGTACGCGGTGAACAGTCGCTTGAGGTCTTCCTCGCGCTCGAGGCACCAGGGGTAGCGGGTCTTGAGAACCATAGACAGCGGCTCGGCAGCGTTCACGCACCGCGAGTAGACCTCGAGGCAGGTGCCCTTTTGCGGGAAGCGATGGCTCGACGTGTCTATCTCGAGCGCGGTCCGCACCGCATGCATGAGGTCCTCGGCGTCCGGACGGTCCAGGATCGTGAAGCCGGGGGGAAGACCGATGGACTCGCCGTGCATCCGGAGGAGCCGGGTGGCGATCGCATGAAACGTGCCGCCCCAGACGTGACCCGCGAGCGGCCGGGATGATTGGCTGGCGGCGTGTTCGCGCCTGAGGATGGCGTCAGTGCGGCGCAGCATCTCTTCCGACGCGCGCCGGGTGAACGTGAGGAGCAGGATTCGCCCGGGCGGGGTGCCCCGCGAGACGAGTGCGGCGACCCGGTGGGCGAGTGTGGTGGTCTTGCCCGTGCCCGCTCCAGCTACGATGAGCAGCGGACCGGCTCCGTGAAGCGCCGCGGCGCGTTGGGCCTGGTTGAGGTCGTCCAGCATGAATCGCCCTTTCGGCAGATGCAGGTGCTGGAGAGATGCTAGCAGGTTTCACGACGAGAAGCGAACACATGTTCGTGCTCGGTGAGGTACGCTGGCCGTTGCTCAAGGGACCTGGCCAGCATTGCCCCGCTACCAGCCCACGCCATGGGTCTCGGCGTACGCGCGCACGTCGGCGATGAGTGCGGCCTTCTCGCCCGTGCCGAGGAATGACGCCTCGAACGAGGCTACCGCCAGCCGGACGAGATCGCGGGCGCTCAAGCCGAGGGCGAGCGCGGGCGCGAGGTAGTTGTCGGTTATGTACCCGCCAAAGTACGCCGGGTCGTCCGAGTTCACGGTGACCAGCAGCCCAGCCTCGATCAGGTGGCGCAGCGGGTGGTCTGCCATCGTGGGGACGACCCGGAGCCGCACGTTGGAGAGCGGGCAGACTGTGAGCGGCACCCGGTCGTGGACGAGCCGCTCCACAAGGGCCGGATCTTCCAGGCAGCGCACGCCGTGGTCGATGCGCATGGCACCGAGCGAGTCGAGCGCGCCCGTGATGTAGGCGGGCGGACCCTCTTCGCCCGCATGCGCCACCACGCGGTAACCGCGGGCACGCGCGAGCGAAAACACATCGGCGAATTCCTCTGGCGGGTGCCCCACCTCGGCGGAGTCAAGGCCGACGGCGGCGATGAGTGTATCGTACGGAAGGGCGGACTCGAGCGTCGCGCGGGCGCTCATCGGCGGATCGTCGCGAAGGAAGGACATGATGAGTCGCGAGGTGATGCCGAGTGCGCTCTCGCCTTCTGTGAGCGCGCGCAGGATGCCGTTCGTAGCGGTCTCAAAGGGAATTCCGCGTTTCGTGTGTGTCTGGGGGTCGTAGAAGGGCTCCACATGCCGGACGCCTTCGGCAGCCGCGCGCGTCAGGTAGTGCCACGTGAGGTCGTAGAAGTCTTGCTCGGTTACGAGAACGGTGCACCCGGCATAGTAAAGGTCCAGGAATGAAGAGAGGTCGGCGAAATGGTACGCGGCACGGAGCGCGTCAGAGGAGGGGTAGGGCAGGGCGACTTCATTTCGCTCTGCTAGCGCAAAGAGCAGCTCGGGCTCGAGAGTACCTTCCAGGTGCAGGTGCAGCTCGGCTTTGGGAAGACCTTCGACGAATGTGCGCAGTCCGCTTTCATCCATGTGCGTCTCCAGCTTCGTCCCGCTCAACCGATGCCGTTCGACGCCGGTAGCTACCGGCACAGGCGAGGCGGCGGGCGCATTGCCTGTTGATGGTATTATGTCCCCTGCGAGTACGATTCGATCCCGGGAGACGATATGTTCGGTGCACGCTTGCGCACGGCCCGCCCGATGCTTGCCCTCGTACTAGCCTGTGCGCTCGTGGTACCGGTCGTCGTAGCGACCCCCGCAAGTGGTGGAGAAACAACGGCAAGCGCCGTACCCACCGTCACGCCGGATCCGTCGATCCAGCCGGACGTATCGTCGTCGGCCACCTCCTCGATTGACGCCGGGTCTTCCTCGGTCACCGCAACCGGTACGGCAGTCGTTCAAGGTGCTGGCCCGACGGGCCTGCTCGCCGAAGACGCCGACTCCCGGGTCAGCTTCAGCGGCACCTGGTACGCATTGTCGAGTTCAGCCTTCACCGGCGGATCGTACCGCTACTCTGCGGTGGCCGGATCGACGGCGACCGTGGCCGTCTCGGGCACGGACATCGCGGTGATTGGCTCGGTTGGGCCCTCATACGGCAAGATCGAGGTTATCGTTGACGGCATTTCGCGCGGGAACGTGTCCTGCTATGCCGCGACCTACGCACACCAGCAGACGCTCTACGCGTTGTCCGGGCTTGCCGAGGGAGTGCACTCCGTCGCGATCAGGGTTACGGGAACCAGATCTTCAGCGAGCAGCGGCACGGTCGTGGTCTTCGACGCCTTCGAGGTTTCGTCCACCGGGGACCCGGCCGCGATCTACACGGGCTTCATGCGCGCCGAGGAGAACAGCTCCCGGTTGACGCTTTCTGGTTTCATGGCACGGGCGACGAGCCGCGTGTTCTCCGGCGGTGCATACACGTATTCCGTTCGGGCCGGGGCGACCATCTCCACGGTCTTCCGTGGCACTGATCTCCGCGTCCTTGGCTCGGTTGGTCCTTCCTACGGCAATGTCGAGATCATCATCGATGGCGTTTCGCGCGGCATTGTCTCGACGTATGCGGGATCGTATTCGCACCACGTTGCGATCTACTCGGAGAGCGGCTTTGCCGATGGCGCCCATACGTTGACGATCGTGGTGTGCGGGACGGGAGAGGCCGCGAGCAGTGGTGTGGTCGTGATCTTTGACGCGATCGAGGTCTCCAGCCCGGATTCAGCAGCCGTGATCTACGGCGGGTTCCAGCGCATCGAGGATTCAAATGCGAAGGTGAAGTACGTCGGTACGTGGTCGACCGGGACGAGTTCTGCGTTCTCGGGCGGCGGCTATTCGTACAGCGCCACCGCAGGATCCACGATGGTGGCGGTCTTCCGCGGGTCGGATCTGACAGTCTACGGCGCGCAAGGGCCGAGCTACGGACAGATTGAAGTCTTTATCGACGGCGTGAGCACGGGTGTGGTCGATCTATATGCGCCATCATACGAACTTGGCGCGCCGATCATCTCGGCGTCCGGGCTGGACGCGGGCATCCACGCGCTCACAGTGAAGGTACTCGGCACCAAGTCAGAAAGCAGCTCCGGCAGGGCGGTTGTTCTCGACGCGATGAAGACGCTCACGACGTCCTCGAGCGGCGGCGCGTACTTCGAGACCGCTCCCACGCTCGGCTACTCGTGGTCAACGTACATCGTGGTGGACAAGTCCGACTTCCGGCTGTACTGGGTGCGCAATGGCGTGCTGCGCAGCGTGTACCCGGTTGCACATGGCAAGGTCAGCTCACCTACGCCGTCCGCGGTCTGGCGGATCGACGCCAAGTACAAGACCGATCCTTCGAGCGTCTACGGGCCGCGCAAGATGCGGCTGTTCAGGAAGACGAGATCCGGCTATTCCTATACGGCGTATGCTATCCACGGCACGAACGAGCCGTGGGTGATCGGCACTCAAGCCTCACACGGTTGCATCCGAATGTATAACTCGGACGTACTGAAACTGTGGCCTGAGGTGCCGCTCGGCACGATGGTCGTGACGCGCAACTAGTCGCGGCGGAACGCGCTTCTCAAGAAGACCAAGCCCGGCCAACCCAATCGCAGCAGACAACATCGTAGTCAAGGGGGCAGGACATGATCACTCGGGCATCGTTTCGCCGATGGGCGGCGACCCTGACAGCGCTCGCCGTAGTCGCTTCGCCGGCACTGTCGTTTGCGTCTGGCGCGGCGCCAAGCTCAGGCGTCGCATCACTGGAGGCAACCGTTTCGCCGACGGTCGAGACCACGCCGACGCCCGGCAGCGACGAGGTCACGGCGTCGGTTGAGCCAACCCCTTCCGTCCCCCCATCGAGCACTCAGGACGTTTCGGGTGCGCTTGCGGGTATCGCGCCACCGGTCGAAGGGATCGCCCGGCTTGAGGAGACCGACGAGCGGCTGAGCGTGACCGGATCGTGGGTGTATTGCGGTAGTACCGCGTTCTCCTCGGATGCGTACACGTACGCATCCAGGGCGGGAGCCAGTGTGTCCGGCCGCTTCACGGGGACTGCAGTCACGATCCTCGGGGCCAAAGGTCCCTCGTACGGCAAGGTTGAAGTTTTCCTCGATGGCGTGAGCCGGGGAGTTGTTGACTGCTACGACGTCGCCTACGCCCTCGCGGCACCGGTCTTCACGCTTTCGGGACTCACTGACACGCAGCACCGGGTCACGGTGCGTGTGCTTGGCACCCGGAGCGACGCGAGTTCGAGCACGGTTATCGTGCTCGATGCGCTCGACGTGACCGGCGAGGCTCTGGACGCGACCGTCGCCGACCCGGAGACGCTTGCAGGTGGCGCCGAAGACGATGATCCGCGGCTGGTGTGGCAGGGACTCTGGGCAAGCGGCTCGTCCACGTCGGCATCGGGCGGTACATACCGGTATGCGAGCGTCATTGGCAGCTACGCAGACATGATGTTCACTGGATCGAGCGTGGCGTGGATCGGCACGACATCACCAGGATCGGGGACCGCCGAGGTCATTCTCGACGGCGTGAGCCAGGGTATCGTAGACGCCTACTCGCCGACGACCCAGTACGGGCAAGTCGTGTGGTTTGCGGACAATCTCACTGACGGTCAACATCGCGTCATCATCAAGGCCACCGGTCAGCGCAGCACGCTCTCCACAGGATCGAGGATCACGATCGACCGCCTGGCGACCCCCGGCGTTCGGATCCCTAGCTACGGAGAGGATGACTCCCGGGTCAGCATAGTCGGCGCATGGACCAGTGTGGACAGCAGCGAGGCCGAGGGCGGGAAGTACCTCTGGAGCGCGACGGCGGAGTCGCATGTCGTCATCCGCTTCAATGGGACATCAGTGCGCTGGTACGGGCCTGTCGGGCCGGACTATGGCAAGGCCGAGGTGTACGTAGACGGGCGGCTTGCCGGCACCGTGGATCAGTATGCGGAGACCGCCGCCGCGCGTCAGATCGTGTGGTCGGTACGCGGTCTCAAGGACGGCCAGCACGCAGTCGTCATCCGCGTGTTGGATGAGAAGTCCGCTGCATCCGCGGGCACGCGGGTTGCATTCGACTGCGTCGAGTCGGTCCGCGGCACCTACGGCGCTACCGAGGACTGGCCGGTCTCGGCGATCGCTGTCGACGACTACGACACGCGTCTCGCCCGGACGGGATACTGGGTGCACGTCGCTAACGCAGCCTTCTCCGGGAACGGCTACTCGTATTCGGCTACAGCGGGCTCGAAGCTTTCCGCAACATTCACCGGCACGAGCGTGTCAGTGTATGGATCGAGGGGGCCTTCCTACGGCAAAGTGCAGGTATTCGTGGACGGTGTGAGCAGAGGTGTCGTCAGCTGCTATGGCGCCGAGTACTCGCACGGCGCGCTACTGTGGAGTGCAGGCGATCTTGCCGCCGGGAACCACACGATCGTCCTCAAGGTGCTTGGTGCTCGAGATCCTGTGAGCGCGGCCAACGTTGTGGTGATCGACGGGCTGGAAGCCTCGGGCGGGCGATTCCTGACAGCTTTTGACGAGCGGTCTGCGTCGGTTGCGCGCTCATCCGGCTGGATGCTCGCGAGGTCGTCGGCGATGCTCGATGGCACGTATGCATACGCGCGCCTGGCAGGCACGAGGATGACGCTCACCGCGATCGGCTCATCGGTCTCGGTGATCGGGTCCACCGGGCCGTCGTACGGGAAGGTCCAGGTCTACATCGATG
>Ga0068714_10003930_pt1 | contig 17104 bp, 14 predicted proteins | sample MTBNYHSulfiMetaG_FD_62988 | JGI IMG/M metagenome (GOLD analysis project Ga0068714, IMG submission 62988) | Enrichment culture microbial communities from rom New York Harbor, USA that are MTBE-degrading - MTBE-NYH (New York Harbor Sulfidogenic)... | ecosystem: Environmental > Aquatic > Marine >...
AGCGAAAGGGCTTTGATGGTTTCGTTGAAGCGGTCGCTGCTACCCCCTGGATTCCTGAGGGTAACTCCTACTGGGAGTTTGGCACCAACCACGAACCGTGTGGCAAAGCAGAGGGAGATTACCGCGCGGGACTGAAAAAGGCCAATCTTGCTGAGCGGGCCAACAGCACCTTTGTCTTCGTCACACCTCGCAACTGGTCTGGCAAGACCGCTTGGGAGAAGCGGAAGAAAGAAGCCGGCGACTGGGAAGATGTCAAGGCTTTCGACGCGAGCGATCTCGAGCAGTGGTTGGAGCAGTCGGTGTCGGCGCAGATCTGGCTTGCGCAACAACTCGGTCTGCCTGTCAGTGGCTATGAGACGCTGGAGCAGGCATGGTGCCGCTGGGCCGACGCCAGTGACCCTCATCTTGTGCCTGAGATTTTCGCACCTTCGATGGCCGCGTACCGGAGGACAGTCAAGACGTGGCTCGACAAACCGAGCGAGCGGCCCTTCGTCGTGGCGGCTGACTCGCGGGACGAGGCCCTCGCCTTTCTCGCCTGCCTGTTTAGGGAAGACGAATTCCGCCCATTCGGAGACCTTGCTGCGGTATTCACATCTCCAGCCACGCTCAGGACGCTCCTCGCGTCCTCCACGCCTTTCATCCCAATCGTCCATTCCGAGGACGCCGAACGCGAACTCATTGATGCTCATTGTCGGCTTCATTGCATTGTTTTCAGTCCGCGCAACGCTATCGATAGGAAACCTGATATTGCACTCGACATCCTCGGTTATGACGACTTCGAGAAGGCGCTCACCGCCATGGGAATCGAGAAAGGCGACGTCGACAGGCTGGCAAGGGAGTCAGGTCGTTCGCCGGCGATTCTGCGCCGGCGCCTTTCACAGAATGCCGCGATCAGGACCCCGGCATGGGCTAGCGACGACGACACGGCAAAGACCCTCGTGCCGATCGCTCTGATCGGTGCCTGGCACGCCGAGACAAAAGCGGATCGCGAGATCGTCTCACGGGTAGGGGGCCGGGAGTACGAGGCAATTGCAGGCGACGTTGCACGCCTTCTTGGATTCGATGACTGCCCCGTGTGGTCTGCCGGCGTCTACCGTGGCGTCGTCTCTAAGATTGACGCCTTGTTTGCTACCGCGAAAATGGTCACCACGGCAGACCTGGAGAGGTTCTTATACGCCGCCGAATCTGTGCTTTCTGAGACCGACCCTGCACTACAGCTTCCGGAGAGAGACAGGTGGGCAGCGGCCCTGTACCGCAAGACACGTGAGCACTCCAACGCGTTGCGCGACGGTATCTGTGAGACACTCGTTATCCTTTCGATTCACGGCAATGACCTGTTTCAAAGCCGTCTCGGCATAGACGTTGAAGCCCAGGTCACAGTTCTGATCCGCAAAATCCTGACGCCGCTATCGCTTGAGAAGCTGCTCTCCCACGAACACAACCTGCCGCGCTACGCTGAAGCCGCGCCTGGTGAGTTCCTCAAGATCATAGAAGAGGATCTGCGGCGCGACAATCCCTTCGTTTTTGGCCTTCTCAAGCCGGTTGACAGCGGCTCGTTCGGGGCATCGCCATCACGGACGGGCCTTCTCTGGGCGCTGGAGTGCCTTGCCTGGAAACCGGGAAACCTCTCGCGCGTATCGGCTATTCTCGCGCAGCTCTCGCGGCCGAAAATCGATGACAACTGGGCGAACAAACCGGACGCCAGCCTTCAGGCGATCTTCAGGTCATGGATGCCGCAGACGGCGGCCTCGGTCGAGCAGAGGGTCAAGGTGCTGGAGATGCTCACTCGTCGTTTCCCGGAAGTTGGCTGGGAGATCTGCATTGAGCAGATAAAGCCGGGCCAGCGGATCGGTATGTACAGCTACAGGCCCCGCTGGCGCAGCGACGCCTCCGGGGCCGGGCAGGTTGTCACTCGCGAGGAGATGCGCAAATTCACCCGACAGGCTCTAGACCTCCTAATCGCTTGGCCATCCCACGACAAAGACACCTTGGGCGATCTCATTGAATCGCTCCAGGGCATGCCCGATGAGGACCAGACCAAGGTTTGGGGCCTTGTGAATGAATGGTCCCAGAAAGCTAACGACTTCGCCAAGGCTGCACTGCGCGAACGCATCCGGCGGTTCGCCTTCACCCGGCGCGGTCGCCGCCGGAACCTTGCGGAAGGGACACGCGAGCGAGCCCGCGATGCTTATGACCGCCTCCGGCCTCACGATCCGATTATGCGTCACGGTTGGCTGTTCGCCGATCAGTGGGTGCATGAATCGGCTGAGGAGATCGAAGATGGCGAGCTCAACTATCGGAAGCGCGAGGAGCGGATTGACCATCTACGCCGCGAGGCGATAGCAGAGATATGGACGGAACGGGGCTTCAATGGAATCAGGGAATTGCTCATCGGCAGCGGCGCTGCCGGAATCGTCGGACGTTACGTAGCGTGGTTCACTACCGGTGTTGGGCCGCGAGTTGATTTCACCCGTTGGTGCCTTTCCCTTGAAGGAGGCCTTCGGAGCAAGGCCGAGTGGTGCCTGCAAGGCTTCCTGTCGGCAATCGTGGACGAGATGCGCGACGAGGTGTTGCAGGCCGCAGCAGAAGGTCTGCCTACAGAAGTGTGTCGGCGGTTGTTTGTGTATGCGCCGTTCCAGGCTTCTACCTGGCGTCTTCTGGACGGTTATTGCGACGAGGTCCGCACTGAATACTGGAGGGACGTTGTCCCGTCCTGGGGCCCCCACACACCCGCCGAGCTAACCGAACTGGTTGATCGTCTTCTTGAGGCCCGGCGGCCACGCGCGGCTTTCCACGCTGTCCACATGGATTTCAAGGGTCTGGAGACGTCCCGCCTCAAGCGACTACTACGCGACGTCGCCACCGTCGATGCCGAACCGGCGGGACATTTCAGGCTCGAGCAATACTACATCTCCGAAGCACTGGACTCGCTCGAGGGTCGAGCGGGTATCACCCGTGACGAAATGGCACAGCTCGAATTTCTCTTCATCGGCGCCCTCGATCACACTAAGCACGGAATCCGTAATCTTGAAAGGCAGATCGCCGAATCGCCGGCGGTATTCGTTCAGGCGGTGGCGTTTGCCTACAAGAGGAGGGGCGAAGGAGAGGACCCGCCAGAATGGAGGATCGAGGACCCTGGACAACGGGCCGCAGTCGCATTGGCAGCCCACCGGCTTCTCGAAGAGCTAAAAAGGATTCCCGGTACAGACGAAGACGGGATTATCAACGCGGCGGCGCTCGCAGCGTGGCTTGCCGTAGTTCGGCGCCTCTGTCGCGAGTATGCCCGCGAAGAGACTGGTGACCACTGTATCGGTCAGTTACTTGCTGAAGCGCCTGAGGGCGAGAATGGCATATGGCCATGTGAAGCGGTCTGCGAGGCGATGGAAGGGATAGCGTCCCAGGAGATCGGAAGGGGATTCAGTGTCGGCGTCCAGAACTCTCGCGGCGCACACTGGCGGAAGTCTGGGGGTGACCAGGAGCGTGAGCTCGCCGCGAAATATCGCATCTGGGCCGAACGCCTACGCTTCGACTATCCGTATGTCGCGGGCGTCCTTGACGACATCGCCGCGTCCTACGAACGCGAGGCCAGGTGGTGGGATTCCCGGGACAGGGTCTCTGAGAGGCTCGACTACTAACAATGAGCCCCGGCGTCACGAATAGACGTTCGCTCTCCCTCAGGCCCCTTTTCCGCGGGCTTGCATCGTCACCCGGATTCCCCGTCGGCGCGAATGCATATGGGCAATCGCGATGATCAAAGCCGAAGTCTCTGGGCAACAGGTCGGGGCGGGCGACCAGCTTTGGCAGCTAGACGCCCTAATCTGCTGTAGCAAAACTGTAGCAATGGCCACAAACAGCACCGGAAAATGCGGACAGCCCCGGAAACATGCCCTGCTACGGCGACTACTACGGACACCGTGGACGCCGCCCAGCTAACTCACATTCAAGAGGCCACTGGTTCAAATCCAGTATCGCCCACCAGAGAAGGCCAGGTCCGGGGGCATCTTGCCCCGGACTTGTCGTCGTTCTCGGGCATGATTTGGGGCTTGCTGCGGTAGTTTTGCGCCAACTACTGTCTGGGCGGCTTGCGTCGGGGAGGGGATGACGGAGACAGCCCAAAACCCCGGAACTCCGGGAAACGATACTGCATGTCCTTAGAGCGATATACAGGCACGGGGCACTTTCGGAGCTTCCTCAGGTCTTTGTCCTCACTGATAATGCAGTCAGCTTGACCTGCTATGGCGCATTCCACAAAACACTTGTCAGCAGGGTCCGGGCAGGCAGTGAATCGAGTGTTCGATGAGTCAATCCGTTCGCCGTGTTCGAAGGCGGCTTTCACTGACGTGTGTAAGTACTCCAGCTCAATCTCGTTGTTAAACACCAGGATTGCGTCACCACGAGCGATATGCTCGAAAACACCACGCGCAGTGACCGCTTTTCGCCACTGAGCGTCTATCAGTACTGTGCTCTTGCTCCTCTGGAGACGCACCAGGGATTTCGCCAGGGAGGCAGTCGTAGGAGTATACCCGGTAAAGATCGTAGGGCTGGGCGGCCCATTGTGCGCCTTCCTGCGCCTTTGGCCGGCTCGGCAGACAGACGTTCACCAGAGTGATGGCATGATATGATTTGTCTGGAATTTCACGACGACCACAGGCGGACGTCACCGGGGGGATATTGCGGATGCGACGGACGGGGTGGATCATGCTGATTGCGGGTGGAATTGGGATCATCATCACTGCCTTCGTGTTTCGAAGCGACTGGCCGATGTACGCGAGTATGATCATCGCCACGGCCGGTGCGACGATGGTCTGCTGGAAGGGCAGTCAGAGCCGGAAACCAACCGGCGTCTGACCAGGCTAAGTACTCGCGACCGACCCTCATTCGCCCTCCTCGAGGTCAGCAAGCCTCAGGTTCTTGCCCGGGCAGCTCGTCGCCCGGACGTCCCTGTGGCCGGCCATGACCAGCCCCGGCTTCACCTCTTCAAGGTAGCGCCGCAGCCACCTGAACGACCTGATCTGCTCCCCGGTCGGCCGCCCGACGTTGAAGTTCCCGCTGAAGGCCACGCCCCAAGAGCGCTTGTTCATGCTGGAACCCGCGTGTGCGCCCTTGGTCATGACGCTGCGCCCGATCTGGATCCGGCCGTCCCACCTGACGACAAAGTGATACCCGATGCCGTCCCACGGCGGGCTCTTCCGGGTCCGGTGGTACCGGTTGATCGCCTCAGCAGAGGTGTCGCGATGGATGGGCTTCCCGTCCGAGGCGAGATCGCCCGTGTGGTGGATGATGATGTGCGTTACGTCCGGGGTGGGCATGTAGTGCGTCTGGATGCTTACCGCGTATCCCTCGGGGCTGCTCTCGTAATCCGGCCGCTCAAATTGCGGGATGTGTAACTGGTTGATCTCCTCCAGGACTGCACGCAACTCTTCCACGCTGATGCAGAAACCGAGCCCCTCGAGCGCGAGGTCGACCAGCTTGGCCGACGGGATGCCCACCACATGACCGGAACGGTTGACCGCCACGCCGCCCGAGTTGCCCGGGTTTATCGGCGCATCGGTCTGGATGACCTCCCTGAAGCCCGTCTTGACCCCGTTCACGGTGTAGCTGACGGCACGGTTGATATAGCTCACGGTCCCGTGCGTCAGGGTGCCGATCATCCCGACCGGCGAGCCGAAAACGGAGAGAGGCTCGCCTTTGCTCAACCGTTGCCCCGGAGCGGCCAGGGTCAGCCGCGGCAGGAGAAGGCGGCTTTCCCCGATGTCGGCGCGGATGATCGCCAGGTCCTTGTGCGGGTTGTTGTAGATGACCGGGCCCATGGCGTAGCCCGTGGGTCCGGCGTCCCAGTGGATCCCGACCATGAACGGGTGCGTGCCATCAGGCCGCGTAATCACGTGCGAGTTGGTCCAGATGAGTCCGGCGCCGAGGCTGCCCCCGGAACCGAGTTGCCCTGTCTCTTCGTCGACGACCATCACAACCGCCGGGTCGACGCCCGCGGCTATCTGGTCGGGGAACTCCTTGGCCATGTCGTAGAGGCGGTTTGCCAGGACGGCCGCCTCGGCCCTGGTCAGCGGATCGTCAGGCCGCAAGCCACCGGCCGGGTCGCCCTGCAGGAGCCCCCTCCTTACCGCTTCCTGAAGGTCCTTCTCTGCCCAGTGTGCCATGCTCCATCCCTCCTCCTCATCAATAGAGGGATGAGATGCGGCTGGTTACCTGCGGTGCGGAGGCGGGGGCCGGACTCGCGCCCGGCTTAGGCCCGCCGGTTCAGGCCGGGCCGGGTTTCGGCACGAGGTCGTTGTACCAGTTCCTGAACTCCTCCTCCGGGACGAGCGGGCGGCTGACCGCGTCCAGGGTCTCCTTGGCCATGATGCCGCTCACGCCGAGCTCGTAGCCCGCCCTGCGTACGGCCTCGAGGACTGACTTCCCGTCTCCGGTCAGCCGGCCGTCGCCGTCTGTCATCACGAATGCGTGCGGCCGGAGAACGGCGCCCGCGAAATCCACGCTCGCGTCCCGTGCCAGCTCCTCAACGATGCGGACCACCGTGTCGAGGTTTTCCTTCTCCCACCATCCCCCCGTGGCAACCAGGGCGAACCTCTTGGTCCGGACCCCATCGCGCATCCTGGCGCGCGTGCGGCCCGCCCTCCAGGACAGCGTGGGCTCGATCAAGGGGCAGAGCCGGTTGATGACGTCCTGCATCTTGCCAGGGAGAGGAATGTAGACCGGCGTCGCCAGGACGACGGTTTCCGCCTCCATCAGTTTGGCGTAGAGAGCCTGCATATCGTCCTTTAGCAGGCACTCCCCAGGCTTTCTGTACCAGCAGTACATCATGCTGCAGCTGCACGGCTTGACGTCCAGGCGCTCCACGTGAACCAGGTCAACGTCCAGCCCGGCGCCGGCCATCCCCTCGATGAACGGCCCCAGGACCATCGCGGTATTGCCTTTGTCCATCCGGGGGCTCCCGTTGATGACAACTGCCTTTGCCATGCTAACCTCTCCTTTGGCGATCGCTGGCGGGGGATTTCTGACTTGCCCGGGCGAATTCCTTGGACGTCGTCACCCATGGAGGTTGTGCCATGCGACCTGTCGATCTGCCTGCTCAGCTCGAAACCGCGCGCCTGATAATCCGCCCCTACCGGGCCGGTGACGGCCCGGAGTATCTTGCCGTCTGCCGGCGCAACCGGGAGCACCTCCTGCCCTACGAGGCGGATAACCCGGCCTTGGAGGTAGAAACCGAGCAGGGCGCCGAAACGCTGGTGCGGGACCTGCGAGCCATGTGGGACGAGCGCAAGGTCTTCTTCCTGGGCGCCTGGGACAAGCAGAGCGGCGAATGGGTGGCACAGGTGGTGCTCAGCGTGGTAGACGGCCGGCTCCCCGAGTATGCCGCCGGCTACTGGGTCGACCGGGGGCACGAGGGAAAGGGCTACGTGACCGAGGCGGCCGGGGCCGTCCTGGGGCTGGCGTTTGGCCCGCTGGGAGCTCACCGCGTACGGGTCACGTGCAGCGAAAACAACGTTCGAAGCATTGCTGTGGCTGAACGGCTGGGTTTCGTCAGGGAAGGCTGTCTGCGCGAGGCCGCCCAGACGCGCGGTCCCGGCGGGTCACCTGATAACGAGGTAATCTACGGTCTGTTGCGTCGGGAGTACGAAAGCCTTGCGGGGACCACTGGCTGAGCCAGTGCGGTACAGATAGGAAGGCCGGAGCCTAGCGCCCGTGCATGCGGCTTTGTAACCAGTGGCACGCTTGACAGAAGCCCTGCTGTCAGGAGCGTGCCCGATGAGTTATCTAACCGACGCCCTTTGGCGGTCTGCGCTCGCCTTTCTGGTGCTATGGCTGATCGCCAGGATCGAAGGAAACAAACAGCTCTCTCATCTGAGCTACTTCAACTACATCACCGGGATCACCATCGGCTCGATTGCCGCCATGCTCTCGGCAGGCAGCATTCCGGCGGCTTCCGGCCTGGGTGCGCTCGGGATATGGGCAGGGCTCGCGCTCTTCTTCGGCTGGCTCTCACTGAAGAACATCGGCGCCCGGGCGCTCACCGACGGCGAACCGGTCGTGGTAATCCGTGACGGAGAGATACTGGAGCGCAACATGGCCAAGGTCCGCTACAACATGAACAACCTCCTGTCGCAGCTACGAAGCCAGCAGGTCTTCTGCCCGGCGGAGGTCGCCGTCGCGGTCCTGGAGACCGACGGGAAGCTCAGCATTCTGAAAAAGCCCGGGTACCAGAGCGCGACCAGGCAGGACGTCGGGGCGGCGACCGGCGCGGCGCCGGAGTTGCCCACGGAGCTGGTTATCGACGGCCTGATTCTCGACGAGAACCTCGCCGCGGCTGGTAAGTCCGAGCACTGGCTGCGCACACAGCTGGGGCTACAGGGCATTCGCGACGTCCGCAGGGTCACCCTCGCGTTGCTCGACCAAAACGGCGAGCTCTTTGTCCAGCAGCGGGAAGGGCGTCCCCGCCGGAAACATTAGCTGAAGGCCCGGCGCACGCGGCGCCGGGCCCTGGGCTCTGTCGTAACCTCGAGCGTGTCAGGCGTTTGGCTAGGCCGGGTTGAGCACTCTCCCCACAAACAGGACCGTGCCGGTCTCGATGTCCCTGATGAGGAACACAAACGGCCGGTCAATGGTCACCTCTACCGGCGGCTCCGCCGGGGCCGCGGTCAGCCGCATTATCACCGCCGTCGCGGCCGCGGCCTCCGTCCCCGCCTCGTCGACTCCCACAAAGGCCTTGTGGATGACCTCGGAGATCGTGAGCTCGCGGTTCCCGGTCATCCCGGAGAAATCAGCCGCATCGGAGAAGGCCACCGGCATGCCCATCTCCGCGAGGGTATTCTTCAAGCTGAATTCACTGTCGAACTCGAACTTGGGCATGCAGAGCCGCACCTGAGCGTCGGCGATCGCCTCCAGGGCGGCGGCCAGCAGGCCGGCGTCAAGCGCCTCCTCGAATCGCGCAAACCCGCCTTCGTCGGGCAGCAGCACGACCATCGATAGCTCCCCGCCGTCATACGGCAGTTCCAGAGCCTGATATCCCTCGCCGCGCCCGTAGCCAAGGCTCTCCGTCAGGTGCATCATCGGAACGGTAACCTGGCTCCCGTCGAGCAACCGGAAGCTGCCGTCCGCCGTGGCGTCCTCGGCAAACGGCGTCTGCCACGCCGCGTTGAAGTAGATGGCGTTGGTCAGGACCAGCCGCGTGAGGATGTCGATCGCCCCCGGCGGGATCAGGTCTTTGATCCGCTCCTCGGTCTGCTCGCTGACCCAGTCGTTTATCGTGACGCGGCTCTTCTCGGGCTCCTTGATGTAATCCAGCAGCCTGATGCCTGCCCCGTAGTTCTCGGCGAGCGTGTCGAGGAACGCATCGAGAAACTCGTAGTCCCTCTGGCCCCACACGGCGTTGACAATGTTCAGCCGGAAGCCCTCGCCGTCCTTGCCTGCCGCCCCCTGCCCTCTCGCCGCGAGTTGCTGGTCTAGGCCGTTAAAGGCCTGGTGCAGCGCCTCCTGCCCGAGCAGGAAGCGCAGCGTTTCGGCCATCTGCTGCTCGGTTTCGCCGCGCGCGCCGGCATACGTCATCGCCAAGGCCAGCGATATGCTGTATGGCGAGTAAAAGAGGTTCCCGTCCCCGGCGCTAAGGGCCCGGTAAAGGTCAAAGGCAAACCCGGTGTTGCCCTCAACCAGTTTTGTCAGGTCCGCATCTCCGACCTGGGGATTCGCGATCCGCGGCTTGGAGGACGCGGCGGCCTCCTTCACCTGGGCCAGACGGCAGCCAAGCGGGGAAAGCCCCAACGTCAAAGCCAGGAGCACGAAAATCGCCTTTCTCACCGGCATCGCCCCTTCTCATGGATATCTGCGCGGTACCACGTACCAGTTGTTTGGACGACGTTGCGCCCGGGAAAGTTCGCCCGGCTTGTCCGGCACCGCGCCAGGATACCCGTCACATCGGCGCCGTGACGTCGTAGTCCCCGTTCAGGTCGTAGATGTCGAAGATCATCAGAACGCCGCCACCGCCGCTGACGTCCCACGAGTAGCGGGTCGCGAAGCCCTGGTGCTCGCCTGAGGCGATGACGTATATCTGGTACGTCCCCGATTGGCTGTCCGAACTCCAGCTGACCTCGAACACCCGGCAATCGTAGCCGTTGGCCTCGGCCCGGTCAATCCAGCGGGCCTGGACCGCCGTGTCCATCACCCGCGCGTCAAACGCCTGGATCTCGCCGAGCATCTGATTTGCCATCCCCGCGATAGCCTCTGCCAGCAGCTGACCCGAGGCGCCTGTCTGAACGCGCTGCCAGCCCTGGCCGCTGGGCTTTACGTAGAGCACGTCGAAAAGCGAGATGACCTCCGAGCCATCTGCCATCCGCCAGTGGACCCCCTCGCCGCGGACAAACGTGCCCTCGGTGACGGCCGCCTCGTTGTCCGATTGGCGCACCCGGATGCGCATCCGGGTTATGTCGCTCATCGGGCGCACGCTGAAGGCGTTGGACTGAAGCTCGTACGACAGGGCGTTGTTGCCGGCCTTCACCGTCGCGGTGCGCTCACCGGCGTACTCGCCTCCGGCGAAGCTAATCGTCACCTCGCCCGGGACGACGCCCCGCAGAGTCGCCTGGCCTTTGGAATCTGTCTTCGCGGACTTCTCTTGAACGGTGACCGTCACGTCGGCCAGGGCGGCGCCTTCCTCGTTCTTGAGAGTGATCTGCAGGGTGGCCGTTGACGGGCCGCAAGAGACGAGCAACACCAGAACAACGACCATTACTGCTGACAACGGCAACAAGCGGGCATTCAGAACTGGTCTACTCATCGCGCCTTCTCCCTTCTGGAACCCTTTGACAGATGATTCGCAGCAGGTCGGACGAATCCTTCACCGCCATGCATCCCGCGCCGTGGCTTGTCTGTGCCTTCTATGCCTTCCTGAGCATAAGCCAGCCGGCGCCGGCCAGGAGGACAACGCCAAGGATCTTGGTCCAGCAGAAGGGGACCCGCTCCGCACCAAACAGCCCGAACGAGTCGATCAAAACCGCGGTAGAAACCTGGCCGATGATAATGGCTGTCGTCGCCGGGGCGACCCCCACTTTGCTTATCCCGAAGGCGACGCCGTAGATTATCGCCAGCCCGATCGGTCCCGCCAGAAGCGTGAACCAGGGGGCACGCCCCAGGGCGGCTATGTTTCCGCTTCCCAGGCGCAGTACGTATAGCAGCAGGGCGGCCACGGCCCCGCCCAGCAACTGGGCCAGGAAACTGGCCTCGAGCAGGCCGATGACCTTGGAGAGCACAGAGTTGAGAGTACCCTGGACGGCCATCAGCGCGCCGGCCACGCCGGCGGCGAGGAGCGGCAGCAGCGCCCCCAGGCCGGCCAGACGCCCGGCAAGCCCGGCGCCGGCAGCGGCAGCGCCGGGTGGCCGCGCCCCGTCCGGGTCCCCGGTCCGCCTGCCCGTCACGAGGCGGCCAGCTCCCAGCGGCCGCACCTGCCCCCCCAGCGGGCGACGAGTTTCCCGTCCTCAAAGAGCTCGATGATCTCGCACTGGTTGGGGCAGTTCCCGCAGTCAAAACCCCTCGCTTCCAGGAGGCGGTGGGCGACGTCAAAGCCGCGAAAGGCGGTCTTCTTGACGCGCCCCTCCTCCCAGGCCTCACGGGCCAGCATCGCCGCACCGACGGCGCCCGTGAGCTCGTGGTCCGGCGGTACCTTGACGCGCGTGCCGAGCGCCTCCTCGAAGGCCGCCACCATGCCGGCGTTGGCCGCGACTCCTCCCTGGAAGACGACCGGCGGCAGGATATCCTTGCCCTTGCCCAGGTTGTTCAGGTAGTTGCGCACCAGGGCCTGGCACAGCCCCCGGACGATGTCGGGCGTCGAGTGACCGATCTGCTGTTTGTGAATCATGTCCGACTCGGCGAACACCGCACACCGGCCCGCGATACGTACCGGGTTGGTCCCTGCAGCGGCCAGCTGCCCGAACTCCTCGATCGGCACATCCAGCCTGGCAGCCTGCCGGTCGAGAAAGGACCCCGTTCCCGCGGCACAGACGGTGTTCATCGCAAAGTCCACGACGACACCCTCGTGCAGGATTATCAGCTTGGAATCCTGCCCTCCGATCTCCAGAACGGTCCGGGCCCCGGGATCAAAGCTCAGGGCCGCCACAGCGTGCGCCGTGATCTCGTTCTTTACCAGGTCCGCGCCTATCACGGTCCCTGCCAGGGCTCTGCCGCTGCCGGTCGTCGCCACCCCCTTGACGGCCGCGCGCCCGGGGCCCCCCGAGCCCTCCTCGAGCCGCCGCAGGGCTTCCTGCAACGTATGCAGCGGTCTGCCAGCGGTCGGCAGGCAGGTCTTGGCAAGGAGCGGCCAGCCCCGGCGCCCGGGCGCGCTGTCCGTAGCCGGTTCGGCGCTCAATAGCACGGCCTTTGTGGTCACGGAGCCGACGTCCACGCCCAGAAAACAGGGCCCGGTCAGTCCCGTCGCGGCTCCCTGCGGAGCTGGCGCCCGCGGGTCGCCGGGCGGCGCCTCCGTCATCCGGCCGGCCTCCCCTCGGCGGCTGCGGACGGCGGACACGCCGCTCTGGGTTTCTGGGTCCTCCGGCGCTCCAGAAGGTCGACGAACGCCTCCAGCCGTGTCCTGACGCCGGCCTCGGCCGAGTGCTCGTCAAGGAAGAAGGTCAGGACCGGTATCCCATAGTCGCGGGCGACGCAATCCAGGGCGGTGCGCGCGACTATCTCGGGCATGCACGTGAACGGGGCGATGTGTACCACCCCGTCGTACCCCCGGCGGGCGAAGTCGATGGTGTGACCCACGTTTTGCTGGCCCTCCCCGCCGACCGAGTGGGCTATGTAGGGGGCGGCCAGCGACCGGAAGTACCTCTCCGAGGCCCTTCCCTTGGGCCTGAACGGTGGGGGCAGCAAGTGCTCGCGTATCCAGCCGCTGATCCACGGGGCACGCTCCACGTCGGCGCCGAGATGCCCGAGGATCTCAAGACAACCGAAGTTGACCGCCGGCTCAAGGACCATGAAGACCTCGCCAACCGCGCCGACCCTCACGGGATTGGCGTCGGGATCGTGCGGCACGCCTGCCAGAAGCTCCAGCCCCGCCCGGCCGGCCTCCTCGGCCGCTTGGTGGCCGCGGGCCTCGTCCACCCACTGCCGCGCCCGGTGCAGTGCCCGCGAGGTGGCGCCGCGACGCTCCTCGCGGGGCCTTATGTAGTACGACAGGGCCTCGAACTCGTCGAGAAAGACGAGTTTGTGCCAGCCAAGCTTCAGCGCCCGCCAGATGTCCGGCAGGGAGCGCCCTCCGGTCAGCTCGGAAACCGAGCTCCAGAGCTGCCGCCACCCCCGGCAGGGCGGCTCCAGGACGATCATCTTCATCTCCACCCCGAGGTCCTCAAGCACCCCCTGCTGCACCTGGGCGTAGTATCCGAGCCGGCAGGGCCCTATCCCGCCGACCATCACGATGGTGTTGGCCCCGAGTCTCGCCGCCTCCAGGTAGTTTCCGAGGTTGATCTTGAGGGGGAAACACGCGCACTCCGGCGAGTGAAGCACTCCCAGCGAGACGGTCGAGGGCCCGACCTCCGGCGGGAGCAGCACTTCGACGCCCAGGGCGTCCAGAATCGCGCGCATGAATATCGCAGATGAACCCATCCGCGGGAAGGTTACGACCGGACGGCCGTGCGGGCGGGTTGCGATCACACGGCGCGCCTCCTCCGGACGACCAGGTCCACAAATGCCTCGATGCGCGTCAGCAGGCCCGCCTCGCCGGTGTGCTCGTCGAGCGTGAGGAGCATGAAGGGTTTCCTTTTGGCTGCGCGCCGCACGTGCCTTGAAGCCAGCTCCAACGTCAAGGAATCCGGGCCGCAGCCAAATGACGCCAGACTGACGATTCCATGCACGGCGGGGTCGCGGGCCATCAGGGCCGCGGCGGCGATCAGGCGCTTGCCGAGGGTCCAAAAGAGCGGTTTTTTGAGGGCCCTCTCGCTCGCGCTCTCGAGCGCGCCCGGGGTGTAGTCCTCCGGGACCTTCACCTCTGCGCCGAGCGAGGCGAGCCTGCTCGCGATGTCCAGGTTGAGGCCCGGGTCGTACAGGTTGTAGGGGTGCCCTACGAGCCCGATGCCTGTCCGGCTGTCTCCGTTGCGTGGGGCTCCGGCGAGCTGGCCCTCGCCGCGGCCCCGTCCTCTGCCGCAGCCCCGTCCTCCGCCGCGCGACGGCTTCGCGGGCGCTCCACGCCCGTAGGCGACCATTCCCTCCGAAAGCAGCACGGCCGCGCGGTGGATGCGGTCAGGGCCCGCCCCGACGGACCGCCCGACAAGCTCCGCGGCGGCCCACAAGCAGCGGTCGGACCCGCGAGAGAGGTCGATGGTGGGATCCAGCAGGGTCACCCCGGACGGCAGGGCCAGGCGGATCATGTCGGAGACGCCCAGCAGCTTGGGGCAGCTATATGCCCTGCTTTCCACGCTGACAACGCGGGGCAGGAATATGACCTGGACCTTCCGGGCCAGGTCGAGGCAGTGCCCGTAGGCGGCTTTCACGGGGAGGCACGCTTCGTCCAGCGCGGCGCTGAGCCCGCGCTCAATCCTGGCCCTGGTAGTGGGCCCGGATTCGACCGGATCCGCGCCCAGGACCTCAAGAAAGCTCCTCCAGGTCGCGCCAAACTCGTAGTACAGCAGGGCGCACGGGAGCCCGACTCGCACAGGCTTTTCGATCACGGTTCCCATTGTTGCCACCAGCCGGAAGTGATATGCCGCCCCATCAGCCCTTGGGGTTGAACACCGCGGCGATCACCAGGCCGCTCAGGACGGCCGCGGTGACGCCTAGCGCGGTTGCCTTGAGCCCGCCGGTGAGCAGGCCGGAGAGCCCGTTTTCGGTTACATCCTGGATGATTCCCTGGTACAGGGAGTGCCCAAACCCAGGGAGCGGGACCGTCGCGCCGGCCCCGCCCGCTTCCACAAGGGGTCCGTAGAGGCCGAGGCCGCTGAGCACGGCGCCCAGGCACACAAAGAGCACCATCACGTACGCCGGGTTGACCCTGGTCAGGTCCAGGAACAGCTGGGCGGCCACGCAGATCAGGCCGCCGACCAGGAACGCCTGCAGGAACGGGAGGACGGTCGCCGTCGTCACCGGAGCATCGCACCTCCTCCGGCCGCCGGGCAAGGGCCGCGCGGCGAGGGCGCCGGGCCGGCCCGCTCGACGGTCACCGCGTGTGCGATGCAAGGAATTGAATCCCCTTGCTGGTAGGTCGTGGGGCTGAGCAGAGCCCCCGTCGAAACCAGGAGCAGCCGGCCCAGCTCTCTGTTTAGCAGCCTGCGCATGAGGTGGGCGCAGAAAACCACGGCCGAGCACCCGCACCCGCTGCCGCCGGCCTGAACGTCCTGATTGGAGCGGTCGTAGATCAGGAGCCCGCAGTCCGTGTAACGCCCCGCCAGGTCCAGGCCCGCCTCCTTGAGCAAGAGCGCCGCGATGCTCTGACCGACCTCCGCGAGATCGCCCGTGGCCACCAGGTCGTAGTCGCGCGGGCCGAAGCCCGTGTCCTGGAAGTGCTGGAGGATCGTCTGGACGGCGGCCGGGGCCATCGCCGAACCCATGTCGTTGGGGTCCTTTATTCCGAAGTCGAGAACTCTCCCCAGCGTGGCGTGAGTGATCACGGGCCCGTCTCCGACGGCCGCGACGATCGCGGCCCCGGCTCCGGTCACGGTCCACTGGGACGTCGGCGCCCTCTGCGCCCCGAACTCCGTGGGATAGCGGTACTGGCGCTCCGCCGAGTCGTGGTGGCTGGAGGAACATGCCAGGGCCCGGGCCGCGTAGCCCGCGTCCACGAAAAGGGCCGACAAGGCCAGGCTCTCCGCCATCGTCGAGCACGCGGCGTATAGCCCGACGAAGGGAACGTCCAGCTCGCGGGCCGCAAAACTCGAGGCGACGATCTGGTTGAGCAGATCGCCGGCAAACATGAGGTCCAGGTCTGCGTACGTAAGCCCGCATTTCCGGACCGCTGCCCCGGCGGCCTCCAGCAAGAGGTGGCTCTCCGCGTGCTCCCAGGACTTCTCGCCAAACAGCGTGTCCTTCTTCACGACGTCAAAGCCGGTACCGAGCGGCCCCTGTCCCTCCCGGGGTCCGACCGCCGTCCCCGTGGAGATGATCACCGGCCTGCTCGGAAACCGGAGCGTCTGCCGCCCGACCCGGTTTCGGGCTCCAGGCTTGCCCGTTGCCGTCATGTTCGCAGAGCCATCCTGAGAACCGCCATGACAACCGCGGTCAGGAGCCCGTACACGATGACAGGCCCGGCGATCGTGAACATCTTCGCGCCGACGCCGAGGATGAAACCCTCGCGCTTGGACTCGAGCGCCGGAGAGACGATCGAATTGGCGAATCCGGTGATCGGGATGGCCGAGCCCATGCCCCCGAACTGGCCGATCGCGTCGTAGATCCCGAGGCCGGTGAGAACGGCGGAGAGCACGACCATCGTCGCCGCCGTGAGGCCGACCGCCAGGTCCTTGGCAAACCCGCGGGAAAGCCAGTACGCCAGGGCCCCCTGACCGGCGGCGCAGATCAGCCCGCCGACCAGGAAAGCGGCCGCGGCGTTGCGGGCCAGGGGACGCGGGCGGCGCGCTGACTCGGCAAGCTGAGCGTATTCCGCGACGGTCCCCGGCCCGGATCTGCCCGCGCCTCCGGTGCCGGCCCCGCCCCTGCGGATTGCCCCGGCCGCCGACCGGGCTTTGCCCCTGCGGTCTTTGCCCAGCATGGCTCAGCGGTTGTCGTCAACCAGGAAGGCGATCTTGCAGTTGGCCTTGTACTCGGCGATCTTCCCGCCGTCCACCTTGCAGGTCCAGTTGACGACCTCCAGGCCTACCACGTTGCGCACTGTCTTACAACACTCCATGAGGGCTTTCCTGACAGCCTCCTCAAAGCTGTCCGGCGAGCCGCCCACTATCTCGACGACCTTGATTACGGACACTGCGCTTGCCTCCTTTTTCTTTCAGGCTGCCGCTATTGCTGCGTAAACGGGGGGAAGGTCCAGTAGGCCAGCGAGCCCAGGACCTTCCCGGCCACAGCCGCCCAGATCAGTTTGAACAGCGGGTCGCCGACCGCCGTCCTGCGGGCGACGATCGGCACGACGCCGATGGTTTCAGCCAGGGCGCTGGCCAGCAGG
>Ga0068714_10003933_pt1 | contig 17097 bp, 17 predicted proteins | sample MTBNYHSulfiMetaG_FD_62988 | JGI IMG/M metagenome (GOLD analysis project Ga0068714, IMG submission 62988) | Enrichment culture microbial communities from rom New York Harbor, USA that are MTBE-degrading - MTBE-NYH (New York Harbor Sulfidogenic)... | ecosystem: Environmental > Aquatic > Marine >...
GCGGCTGCACTACTGGATCGAGCCGATCATGCCGTGGGAGAAGATCATCGAGGCCTTCGAGGCGGGCACCCAGTAAGACCAGTCGCCTCCGGGCCGCGCTACCGGCCGAGCTGCCCCGCGTGGGCCATGGCGCCGATGAAGTTCAGGATGAGCCGGGCGCCGAACAGAGAAGTCAGACCACGCACGTCCAGCTCCGGCACCACCTCACAGAAATCGATGCCCACGATCGGGCCGCGGCGGGCAATGCCCTTCACCAGATCGGTCATCTCGAAATAGTCGACCCCACCCGGAGAGGGGTAGTAGACACCGGGAGCGATCGACGGATCCAGCCCGTCGGCATCGATCGTGATGTAGTAGCCCGCGGCCTCCGGCAGGCGGCCTCGTATTCCTCACGCCGTCCGCTTCCCACCCCCCGCAGCGGCGTGCTCACGGCGTACGGGCTGCGGTACGGAATGCCGATGATCGCCACCTCGGCATCCAGGCTCCGCAGGTCCTGACAGCGCGGGCACCCCGCGAAGCTCGGCATGTCCGAGGGAAGCCACTCGAGCTTTGGGCTCATCGGCGCTCCTCCTTGGGCGTGATGCCGCAGCGGATACCCGGCGGCAGGCAGCGCAGATTCCCCGCTAGAGCTGCCGGCAGAGATCCCCCACGCCCAGGGTGGGGGCCGCGCCGCCCATCTGGGCCTGCACGCGCAGGCAGTTGTCCATCCCTTCGAGATCCAGTTGGGCGTCCAGCGCCCAGCGCTCCAGGTCCCGCAGCAGCGCCTTTCGGAACACCGCCTTGGGCAGCCGGAACACCTGGGCGCCGTACGCCGCAGCGCCTTCCGGATCGCCCGCGACCGCACGGCACGAGCGCCGGAAGGCCCCCATGGCTCGCTCCAGCAGGTCGAGTCGGGTTTCCAGCGCCTCGTCGGAAGCCAGGATGATCCCCCACTGATAGCGGGGGTAGTAGTCCCGCACCGCGGCCATGATCCGGATCAGACCCGACGCCTCGCCCTGGGCCACGAAGGGCTCGACCAGGAAGCCTGCGTCGACGTTGGGCACCCTTCCGTGGCCCTCCGGGCCGAAGCAGGCGAGTTTCCCGTAGGCGCTGCCCAGGGGAACCAGCTCGACCTCCCGTTCAGGAACCAGGTCGACGCTCCGCAGCATAACCCGGGCGAAGTAATCGTCGCAGCTTCCCGGAGACAGGATCCCTACCCGCCGGCCCCTCAGATCCGAAAGACCGGCCAGGCCGGGGCGCGAGACCAGATAGTGGTCCAGCTGCTGGATCACGCTGGAGCCGACCACGCGGGCCTTCAAGCCCTCCGAGTAAGCCTTGAGAAACGGCGGCATGCCCATCTCCCCGATCAGGACCTCGCCGCCGGCCACCGCCCGGGCCAGCTCCGGACCGCCCCAGTAGTAACGGATGCGCAGATCGATCCCTTCGGCGGCAAAGATCCCCAGGTGCTTCCCATAGTACAACGGGAAACGCTCGATCCAGAACGAGGGTACCCCCCAGAACAGCCGGTCAGCCAACCTCTATGTCTCCTGTTCCGCCGGCGGGGACGCGGTCGCTAGTCGCTGCGGCTCATCCGCTTCTCGAGGCCCCCCACCGCCAGGGACAAGCTCAGGGTCAGGATCAGGTAGATGACCGCCACGGTGATCCAGGGCTCGAAGATGTAGCGGGTGGCCACCTGCACCTGCTTGCCCATGTACGTCAGCTCCTGAATCGACACGACCGAGGCCAGGGAGGAATACTTGATCGTGTTGATGAACTCGTTGGCCAGTGGAGGGAGCACGCGCCGGATCGCCTGGGGCATGACGATGAAGCGCATCTTGTCGAACCAGCTCAGCCCGAGGGAGTAGGCCGCCTCGCTCTGGCCCCGCTCGACGGACTCGATCCCGGCGCGGACGATTTCCGTGATGTATGCCCCCTCGAAGAAGGCAATGGTCAGCACGCCGGAGATGAACTGCACGAACAGGGACTCCGTGGCAAAGAGGATGCCCAGCACGGCCTTGACGTTGTCCGGGCGGGTGCGGATGAAGGTCTCCAGACCCAGGAGCGGCATGATCTGGTCGACGACGAAGAAGTAGAAGATGTAGATCAGCACCAGGGGCGGCAGGTTTCGGATCAGCTCGACATAGGTCCGTCCGACCATGCGCAGAAACAGGTTCTGGCTGGTCCTGAACAGGCCCATGACGAACCCCAGGACCGTGGCCAGCAGGGCGGACCAGATCGCCAGCTTCAGGGTGGTGACCAGACCGATCAGCAGAAAATTGGCCACCGGCCTGCCCGTGGCCGCGTCCCGGCGCACCAGGAAGCGGGGAATGACCGACCAGTCTCCCTGGTATTCCAGCCCGTAGGCGATGCGCCAGTACACGTACACCCCCACGGCTGCGCACAGCACGATCAGCAGGGCATCGAGGGGTCGAAACCGGACCTTCTTGGCGATCACGATCTACACTCCAGTGGTGAACAGGCCGCCCGCAAAGGCGGGCGGCCTGCGTGGATACTGCTGGACGCCTACTTACCCAGGAGGGGCTCCCAGTCCTTGGTTCCGAACCAGTAGTCGGACCTGTCTTTCAGCCAGTCCTCGTTGTCCGTGATCCATGCGTTGAAGAAGAAGATAGTGTCCGGATCGCCCTTGGGGACCACGAAGGCGGTCGGCTCCTTAGTGAACAACTCACCCTTGAGGGGCCTGTACACCCGGTCCGCGTAGTCCACCGCCCAGTACGCGGGCTTGGGGGCGGAGGAGAAGGCCGCGTGAGCGTTGCCGTTGAGCACGTCCTGAATCACCGCCTCGTCGCTGTCGAACTGGTGGAGCTGGGCCTTGGGGGTGAACTTGTTGGCCGCCGCCGTGGGCGTGCCGCCCATGCGCACCGCAACGACGATGTTCTCCTTGTTCAGGTCTTCCAGGCTGGTAGCGTTGGGAAGCATGCGGCGATTGACCACCGCGTCCATGCCGCTGTAGTTGTACGGGATCGAGTAGTTGACCTTCAGGGCCCGCTCGGTCGTGATCCCCATGCCCCCGATGATCACGTCGAACTTTCCCGTGAGCAGGGCAGGGATGATCCCGGACCACTCGGTGGGCACGAACTCGACCTCCACGCCCATGTCCTCGGCCAGCTTGGTGGCAACGTCGACTTCGTACCCCACCATGTTGCCGTCCTTGTCCTTGAAGGACCAGGGCACGAAGATGTCGAGACCCACCTTCAGGACGCCGCGCTTGACGATCCTGTCGATCACGCTCTCCTGGGTCTCCGCCGCGGCCGCCTGCCCCTGTGAACAGGACACCGACAGGCCCACCACGCCGGCAATCATCGCCAGCACCATCAGCACTTTGAACACACTCTTTCTCATGTCTTTCCCCTTTCCTTTGGTTTTTCCAGAATGTTCCGACCCTTCAGTCGCAGGACGCGTCAACTACTGGCCTTCCCTCCTTGTTCGCTACAGGATTTGGCTCAGGAAGAGCTTGGTGCGATCCTCCTGAGGGTTGCGGAAGAAATGCTCCGCGGTTCCGGTCTCCACGATCTGCCCACCGTCCATGAAGATCACCCAGTCGCTGACCTCCCGGGCAAACCCCATCTCGTGAGTGACCACCACCATGGTCATGCCCTCTCGCGCCAGGTTCTTCATGACGTCCAGAACCTCGTTGATCATCTCCGGATCGAGGGCGCTGGTGGGTTCGTCGAAGAGCATGACCTTGGGCTTCATGGCCAGGGCGCGGGCAATGGCCACCCGCTGCTGCTGTCCCCCGGAGAGCTGCGCCGGGTAGTTCCCCGCCTTCTCGGCAATCCCGACCTTGTTGAGCAGCTCCATGCTCAGGTCGGTGGCTTCCTTCAGGGTCTTCTTGCGCACCCGGACTTGAGCCAGGTTCACGTTCTCCAGGACCGTCAGATGCGGGAACAGGTTGAAGGACTGGAAGACCATGCCCACCTCTTTGCGGATCTCCAGGCGATGCCGTCTGTCGTCGTCCAGCGGGATGCTGTCCACGATGATCGTGCCGCTGTCCCGCTCCTCCAACCCATTCAGGCAGCGCAAGAGCGTCGACTTGCCGGAGCCGGAGGGGCCCATGATCACCACGACCTCCCGCCTGCGGATCTTGGCCGAGAAGTCCTTGACGGCCTGGACTCCTCCGGGAAAGGACTTGTCGACGTGCTCGATCGTGATGATGTGCTCTTCCGGGTGCTTGTCGCTCATGCCTGCTTCCTCTCGCATCAGGTGAGGATTCGGAATCGGCGTTCCAGGTAGTACGCCACGGTGGACAGGGCGATGGTGATCACCAGATAGATCGCAGCCGCGGTGAACCAGATCTCGAAGGTCAGGAAGGTGTCGGCCGCGATGATCTTGGCCTGCAGAGCCAAGTCGCTGAGGGACACGATGCTGACCAGGGCCGAGTTCTTGATCAAGGTGATCACCTGGCCGGTCAGGGGAGGCAAAATGCGCCGAACCGCCTGGGGCAGAATCACGTCCCGATAGGTGTAGTAGCTGCTCAGCCCGAGGCTGTGGGCCGCCTCCCACTGCCCCTTGTGCAGGGAGGAGATGCCGGCGCGGAAGATCTCGGACATGTAGGCGCCCTCGAACAGGGTCAGGGCCAGGACCGCCGAACCGAAGCGCCCCAGCCCGAAGATCGGGCCGATAACGAAATACATGAGATAGATCTGAACGAGCAAAGGGGTGTTGCGGATCGTCTCGAGATAGACCCGCGAGAGGACCCGACCCATGAATGAGCTGGAGAGTCTCAGCAGGGCGGTCGCCAGACCCACCGCCAAGGCCAACACCAGACTGACCCCGGAGATCCTGAAGGTGAAGAACAACCCCTGGATCAGCCTGCCGGCGATCAGCCTACCCTCCCGGATCTGGAACAGGTAGCGGGGTACCCGGTGCCACTGCCAGCGGTATCCCAACTGGGCGGTGCTCATGGACATCAACCAGACGAGGAGGGCGACCAGGAGGACGTACTCGATGATGTCGATCCAGGGATGCCGGAACAGAAATACCCGCTGCCTCAACCAGTGTAGCGGTGAGATTCTTGCCTTGATCTTCTCATTCATCGGTTGTGTTGCGGCAAAGCCTCGGCGCTCCACCTGGGCACCTCAGTATAGACACGCCCCCCGGCAGTGTCAACGTTGGCCCCTCGAGCGGGTGTCCCCATCGGCCGTCATTCCGCATCCACGACAGCTCCGTGTCCGTTTTCACCCGCATTCCAGGAAGTCCACGGCCGCCTGGGCCTGAATCGCCGCGCCGACCGCCAGCGCCTCTTCGTCGAAATCGAACCGTGGGCTGTGCAGCGGCTGATCGTAGCCCTCCGTTTCGTTCGCAACGCCCAGCCACCAGTACACCCCGGGCACCCGTTGCTGAAAGTACGCCGCATCGTCGCCTCCGGTCATGATCCTGTCGTGCACGATCACCCTCGACTCTCCCACGACCTTCCGCGCCGCCGCCGCCCACAAAGCCGTCAGGCGCTCGTCGTTCAGGATCACCGGGTAGCCCTTGTCGAGCTCGAGGCTGTAGCTCCCTGCCGCCGCCTCGACCACCCCGCGAATCAGGCTTTCGAAGCGTCCCACCAACTGCTCGAGACGCTCGGGGTCAGGAACCCGGATCCCGCCCTGGAGGACGACCTCCGGGGGAACGACGTTGCCCACCGTTCCGCCGTGGATCGAAGCGAACTCGAAGATCAGCGGCTCCCCGGGTACGAGGCCCTTGGGAAGCATGCTTTGGGTGCTGACCATGACCAGGGCAGCAAGCAGCAGCGGGTTGAGCACCTTGTGGGGCATGCCCACATGGCCGCCGGTGCCGCGAATGGTGAGGGTGAAGCTGACCGAAGAGCCGCTCGCCCCGCCCGGCTTGACGGCGGCGGTCCCCTGCGGGAAGGTAGGATACAGGTGCAGGCTGTAGATCGCCTCCACTCTGGGCTCCTCCTCCAGCACCCCGGCTTCGATCATGGGCAGCGCCCCGCCGGGGAGGGTGTCTTCGCTGGGCTGGAAGATGAACCTGACGTTTCCGGCAAGTGACTCCCGGCACTCACTCAGCAGCATGGCGGCCCCGATCTGGATTGCCGTGTGCGCATCATGCCCACAGGTATGGGCAACTCCCGGAGTCCGCGACACATAGGGTGCGTCCGTGCACTCCTGCATGGGCAGAGCGTCGATGTCCGCCCGGAGCGCCACGGTCTTCCCCGGCTTGCCTCCCCGCAGCAGACCGACCACCCCGGTGCCCGCCACGCCGGTCTGCACCTCGATGCCCAGCGCTCTCAGCTGCCCGGCGATCAGGGATGCGGTGCGGGTCTCCTGCATGCCGAGCTCGGGATGCTGGTGGATGTCCCGGCGGATCGCGCTCAGGACATCGAGCCTGGCGCGGGCACGTTCCAGAAACGCGTTGCTCTCACCCACGGCTTCTCACTCCCCCTTTCCCGCACCCGCCTGTTCAGAGCAGCCCTGCCAGACGCTCGCGCTCCTCGGCGTCCATGAAATAGCTGTGCTCGACGGCGGGAAACGAGCCACTTTCCACTTCCTGCCGGAACTCCCGGAAGGCCCCGAGGATCTCCGCCGACAGATTCCGGTACACCTTCACGAACTTCGGCACGAAACGATCGAACAGCCCCAGCATGTCCTGAGCCACCAGGATCTGGCCGTCGCAGTCCACCCCCGCACCGATGCCCAGCACCGGGATCCGGGCGGCGGTTCGGATTCGCCCAGCAACCTCGGAGGGAACGCATTCGAGCATCAGGGCGAAAGCTCCGGCTCGCTCCAGCTCCAGAGCGAGCTCCACGAGCCGCCGGGCCTCTTCTGCGCCCCGGCCCTGAACGGCGAAGCTGCCGTAGCGCAGGGCATGCTGGCCCGTGAGCCCGATGTGGGGCATGACCGGGATGCCCAGTGCGGCGAGCTCTCGTGTCACCGGAACGATCTCAGGGCCGCCCTCTATCTCCAGCCCGCCGGCACCTGCCCGCTTGACCAGGGCTTCGGCGTTGCGGATCGTGTCAGCCCGCGACACCGCCGCGGCAAACTGGGGCATCTTGGCGATCACGAAGGCCCGACTCGTGCCCCGCAGAACCGCCCGGGTATGGTGGGCAATCTCCTCGACGGTAACCGGGAGGGTCGAGGCGTACCCAAGTCCCACCTGCCCGAGCACGTCGCTCACCAACAGGCAGTCGATGCCGGCCTGGTCGGCCAGGCGCGCCAGAGGGTAGTCGTAGGCGGTCAGCATCGTGATCCTCTCGCCCCGCTCCTTCTTGCGCTGCAGGGCGGCAGGGGTGACCGGCTTGCCCTTCGCCGCTGCCTTCTCGTCGCTCAACCGTCGATGCTCCCTTCCCGGTGCGCCGTGATGTACTGCATGCAGAACTCGTCGCAGGCCAGCACCGCCTCGGCCCCCTTGATGGCCGCCATCAGGGCCGCGTCCAGAGGGTCGAGAAACACCGCGTCCAGCTTCTCGTACATCAGGATCGGCAGGTAGATCCGATGCAGAAGCCTGCGCCCGGGCAGACCGAAGGACACCCCGCTCAGCGAGATGATCGTCTTGATGTCCGGTAAGGCCTGCCTGAGCCCCCTCAAGGTGTCCAGAGAGACCAGCGCAGCCTCGGGGTGCACGCTCACCGGCTCGATCAGGGTGTCCAGATACAGCTTGTCCAAAGAGATGCCGGCGCGGTCCACGACGTCCACGATCCGTTTGGCCACCTCGACCCGCTCGGCGCCGCTGCGGTTGATCGCCCCCTCATCCCGACAGAGCGCCACCAGCGGGCAGCCATGCTCCCGGGCCAGAGGCAGCAGCTCCTCCAGACGTTCCCTCTCGAGGGTTACCGAGTTCACCCAGGCGGCCTGAGGGTTCCTGCATGCAGCGAAGCCTGCCTTGATGGTGGCCGGATTGGGGCTGTCGATGCTCAGGGGGAGCTCCACCGTGTCCTGGGCGATCTCCACGGCCCAGCGCATGTTCTCCGGCTCGACCGCCAGGCTCGAACCGGCGTTCAGATCGATCACCTCTGCCCCGGCCTCGGCCTGGGCCAGCACCTCCCGACGAATGAACGCGGCGTCCTTGTCCTCGTAGGCCTTCATGACCGATTTCTTGAAGGTGTTGATGCGTTCCCCGACGATCAGCATGGCCAATCCGAATCCTCCTTGCCTTGGCTTGTCATGCCGGGCCCATCATCCCGGCGGCGGGGCCGCGAGCAGCTCTTCGACGCGCTGGCGCAGTCGCTGCTCCAGGGTGATCCCGCCGTCCTTGCGCCAGCGTTCGAGGTTGACCCGCCCGAGCAGCGACGGCTCCCACATGGCGGAGCTCATGTGCGCCAGGGTGTGCTCGTCCATCATGTACGAGTGCTCTCTAGCCGCCCTGCGCGTGACCTCCACCCCCAGGGCGTCGTCGTCGACGGCGATGCCCTGGGCGAAGCGCCGGCCCCCCCCGGCCAGCTCTGCCCCCAGCACGAGCATTTCGAGGGAGCCGGTCTTGCCGGCGGACAGGAAGCCCAGGTTGTGAACGAACGAGGTTCCGGCCATCATGGCGCCGTACAGCCCCATGGCCGCCTCCGCTGCGGCCTGGGCATCGACCACGTGGGAGTCCGAGCAGCCCGCCCCGATCCAGGTCGGCACCCCGAGGTCTCCGAAGTAATCAACCGCCCCCAGGCCGGCCAGCAGGTACTCCGGAGAGCCGTAGGCGATGCCCCCGGTGCGCAGGTCCACCGGCAGAATTGCCGAGGCGGTGAGGACCGGAGCTCCCGGCCCGGCCAGCTGGTGGACGACCAGCCCGGCCAGGGTCTCGGCGGAAGACTGGACGATCGCCCCGGCCAGGGTGACCGGGCCTGTGGTCCCGGACAGCAGCGCCGGATAGCACACCACCGGCAGGCGCCTCCTGGCCGCGTGGCGCAGCCGACGACAGGCCTCCTCGCCGAGCTCCAGAGGCGAATACGGCCCGGTCAAATCCAGGGCGAAGGGACGCTCGGCCAGCTCCGTCCAGCCGCCGGCCGCCTCTGCCAGCCAGGCCCAGACCTCTTCATCTTCCACCTCGTCGTGGGCGATGAAGGCGAGAGGCTTTTCGGTTTCTGCGACGATCGCCTTCACGGTCTCGATGGCCTGTCGTTCCGGGGCCACGTCCGCCGGGTTCCCGAGCCCGGTGGCCAGGTCGATTCTGGCCAGGCGGTCACAGACTCGGGCCGCTTCGCGGACATCGGACAGCAGGCACTCCCGATGCGCACCGGTACGATGGTCCAGAATGTTGATGCAGTTGAGCCCGGGAGCGAAGCAGGGAGTGGCAGCACTGGTGTCCACGGCGACGGCACCGTCGCGGCGATACAGGACCACCCGGTGCGGTATCGTCTCCAATGCTCTGGCGACCAGCTCCTCCGGGAACAGAAGGTAGCCGCCCGCTGCCTCCCGACACCCGGCCCGGGCCAGTTCGCGGCGCGTGTCGGCGTCCCGGACGTCCATACCGATCTCGCCGAGGACCGTAAGGGCTGCCCGGTGGATTCGGGTGGACTCATCGCTGCTCAACACCCTGAGTCTCATCCTCTGCCTCGCCGCCTTGATCTTCGCCCTGTCCTGCCTGCCGGAACCCTGTGAACCCGGCCGGCAGCTCTCGACCCGCCACCGTCATTCTTACGCACCGGTGTTGCGCCATACGCAACAGGTATTATAACACTCGCTCCGCGGTCTTGTCAAACGCCGTGCTCTCCGCTGCCGGTCGGGTCGAGCACCGCTCACAACCTGAGATGCCCATCCAGCAGCAGGATCAGGGCGATGCTGACCCCCCCGACGCTCCCGGCGGCGCCGAGGCCGACCAGAAAGGGCTTCCAGCCCAGGCCCCGAATCGTCGCAATCCGGGTGCTCAGCCCCACCCCCGCCAGGGCGACCACGATCAGGCGCACGGACCAGGTCCGCAGGAGAGTGATCAGGGCGGCCCAGGCCGGCTCTGTCAACACGGCGTACGGTCTCCCGACCAGCCGGACGCTCCAATCCCCCAGGGAGCGGAAGGCGGCGAGCACCACGAAGCCGAGAATGAACAGCGGAAACACCCGGCTGGCACGAGGCCTGCCCTGGCCCCCGTGCTCGGCTGCCGCGGATCGCCGGTGATGCAGCCACGCGAGCAGGGGTATGACGGCGGCCATGAGCACGTTGCGCACGAGCTTGGTGACCGTGGCCACCGAAAGGGCCTCGGGCCGGGAGTAGAGGTCGGCGTAGACCAGCGCCGCCCCGGTCACCTGGGAGGTGTCGTGCACCGAGGTCCCCAGGAACAGCCCGGCCTCGACGGCGTCCCCGGCGAACAGCCGGTGGGCCAGGTAGGGGTACAGCACGGTGGCCACGAGGCCGAAGACGGTGATGACCGCGATCGCGTAGGTCACTTCCTCCTCCCGGGCCTCGATCGCCGGGGCGATGGCCACGATAGCGGACACACCGCAGATCGAGGTACCCACCGCGATCAGGCTGCCGAGCCGGCCCGACAACCGGAGCAGGCGGCTGAGCCCTGCGGTCAGCAGGACGGCAGCGACGATGCAGACAGCGACGATCGGCAGCCCTTGAAGGCCGAGGCGGAACAGCTCCAGAATGCTCAGGCCCATGCCCAGCAGGATGATCCCGAGCCTCAGGAGCTTCTTGACCGCGAACTCAACGCCCGGTTTGAGCGCGGCCCAGCCGGGCAGCAGGTTCCCGAACACAAGGCCCATCAGCAGCGAGACCATGACCGGCGATAACGGGCTGCGGGCAAAGCCGAGCAGACGCGTGCCGAGGAGATCGGCAAGGTGGTACCCGGCCAGGGCGACCAGGGAGGCCAGGACCAGCCCCGGCACCAGCCCCGGCAACCGCCGCAACCGCGCGCCCGGCCCGGCAGCTCTAACCATTCGAGGCCTCCCGCAGGCGTCCGTCCCATCCGGGCTCGAGCATCCGGCCAAGCTCGCGCAAAGCCCCGGGATCCAGGGGTGACGGCACATGGTTCTCGAGCACGTCCGTCACCCGGCGATGCGCCCGTTCGGCCAGGCTTTGTCCGCCGCTGTGCTGCCATCGGTCGTGGTTCTGCCGGTCCATCAGCTTCGGGAACCAGAACGCCTCGCGGAAGTGCCGCAGGGTATGGGGATGGACCAGGTAGTTCCCCGTGGGCCCGGTCTCCTCGATCACCTCCAGGGCAAGCTGCTCGGGGCTGATCTCCACGCCCCGGCCGATCAATCTGACCAGCCCGGCCACCTCGTCGCAGATCGCGAGGCTCTCCAGACTGCAGCTCAGGCCCGACTCCAGGTAGCCGAGGTCGTGAACCAGGTTGTTGCCGATCAGGCACTCGCTCAGCATGCTCATGCCGATCTCGATTCCGGCCTGCTGGTCCAGCAGCTTGGAGTCCCCCGCCCCGGCCTTGGCGAAGGTGGGCACACCGTAGTGCAGGGCCATCTCCTTGTTCATCAGTGAGGCCAGGGTGATCTCCGGGGCAAAGTACGGCGACACCATGGTGGCCATGTCCAGGAACACCACCGAGGTGTCGACCACCAGGGGCGCCCCCGGGGCCTTGCTCTGATGGATCACCAGGCCGCTCAGCATCCGGGCGTTGCCCTGGACGAAGCTGCCGGCCAGGGTGGCCGGACCGGTGGAACCGCCGATGTCCACCGAGTGATACTCCACCGGCAGGCCCCTCTCTGCGCAGAACAGCACCTTCTCGAGGGAGTCCCGGGGATGGATGAAGGGGGCAATGGCCATGGCGTAGTGGATCGCGAACGGACGGGCCTTGAGGTTCTCCTCCCCGCCAGCCACCACGGCGGCCATCGCGTAGATCTCCCGCAGGCCCTCCAGGGTCCAGGCGGTGAACATGATCGGCTTGGCGGTGTTTTCGACCATGGCCGCAAAGTGGTGGCGATCGGAGCGCTCGACCGGCACGTCTCCGGCCAGACCCATGCTCATGACGAAGTCCACGTGCGGCAGGCCGTCGGCCAGCCGGGCGGCCCGGGCCACGTCCGCCAGGACCGCGGAACGCCGCTTGCCGGTTTCGAGGTCGATCACGTTGGGCGTGTCCGAGCCGGTGCCGAAGTAGGTCCTGCGATCCCCCAGATCCATGGCCGGCCGGCCAAGCCGGTCGTAGATCCGGACGCTCCGGGGCACGGTCTCGAGGGCCCGCGCGACCACGTGCTCCGGGATACGAACCAGGCTGCCCTCCACCTGGCAGCCGGCTTCAGTCAGCAGGCGGCGAGCGCCTTCGTGGTGCACGACCACGCCGGTGCGCGCGAGCAGCCGCGGCTGCACGCGGAGGGTATGTTCACGGCTCATCTCAGGCACCCAGCTCCCGCCTTCGCTCGTCCATGACCGTTCACCCCGGCGCGTGCCTGGCAAAGACGACCCGGCCGTCTTCCAGGCGCTGGCCGAGAAAGCAGAACCAGTTGGCATCGTCCTGCTCGGGGAAGTCCTTGCGCCTGAAGATGCTGCCCCGGCTCTCGGTGCGCTCGATCGTCGAGCGCAGGATGATCCCACCGCACTCGATGAGGTTGCGCATCTCCAGGCAGTGGGTCAGCTCGTGGGCATCCGCCGCGCTCAGGCGCATGGCGCCCTGGAGGTACTCCAGGCACTCCAGGCCCCGGGAAGCCATGGTCTGTGAACGGATGTCCATGTTGTAGTCGGTCATGATGTTCTGGATGGCCGCCTGCGCCTCCTGCCAGGAGTCCCCCTCCGGCCGGGACAGGGTCTGATTGCAGAACTCCACCAACGCCTGCTCACCCTGCCCTTCGGGGACTGCTCTACTCCGGGATGCGAGCGCCGCCGCGCTTTCGGCGGCCAGGTAGCCCATGGTGAAGGCCCCCGGGGCGACGCTCCCCGGGATGCCCCCTGCTTCGTCCCCGGCGGCGTACAGCCCGGGGAGCGTGGTCTGGCAGTGCTCGTCGACCCGGGGCCCGCAGGCCGCGGAGGAGGAGTGCTCCGGCTCGATCGGCCAGAGCTCGATCTTGTGGCGGCGGAAATCCAGCCCGTAGTCCTCCATGACCTCCAGAAACGCGGCGCCCGATCCCTCGTTGGTGATGCCCCAGCGCATGTACTCCTGATCGGCCTCGCTGCCCCAGGACATGTCCGCGTACAGCGGACCCCTTCCGGCCTCCAGCTCGGACTGGAAGCTCCGGCCCGTGCCGTAGGTCGCGGTGGTCCAGTACACACCCAGGCCGGCGTCCGCCAAGTCATGGTTGCGGGGCTTGATCACCTCCCCGAGGGCGTTGACCCCGATCCCCGGCGGCTGGTACGATCCCCCCGGCAGCCCCCCCCCGCGGATGAAGTTGCGGGAGGCCCAGCGCCCGGGAATCGACAGGAACTCCATGTTGATGAGCTCCACCCCCGCACGGAACATGGCCGCTTTGCCGTCCCCGGTCAGGGCGGGGGGCATCCGGGTGGCAAACACGTAGCCGGGCGGGGAGCGGTACAGCCGGTTGGGCCTGCCCGTGGCCATGATTACCGCCTTGGCCCGGATCCGGTGGACCTTGCCGTCCCGGGTTCCGTAGCCCGCCACCCCGGCAGCCCGGCCGTCATTCACCAGGAGCTCGGTGGCCATCACCCTTTCAAGGACCCGGGCGCCGCTTGCCCGCACCGCCCGGGTCAGGATGCGCTTGATGTCCCGGCCGTCGAAGTGCAGGGTGTTGCGGCAGCGGTGCAGCTGGAACTGCAGTCGAAGCTTTCCCGGCAGGGTGGAGTCCTCGTAGCGGATCCTGGCGCCGAAGCGCTCGAGATCCAGAATCCGGTCGTAGCTGGTCCGAGCGATGTAGTGGATCAGCTTGCGGTGGATCAGCCCCTTGGCGAAGTTCCGGGCGTGGTCCTCGACCAGGTCCTCGAGACTGACGCCCTCGGCCTGCTGCACCTCCGGGAAGTAGCCCCAGACGTGGTCGAGCCCGGTACCGGCGCAGCCCGAACGCTCCGGGTTGGACTTGTCCACCAGGATGACCTCTCCGGTGAGCTCCGCGGCCCGGGCAGCGGCCAGGCAGCCGGCCAACCCGCCTCCGACCACGCAGACGTCGCAGGTGTGCTCCTGGATCTCCACCGGCCTCACGACACGCCCCCCGGCGGCGGCTCGATCACCGAGCGGGAAAAGGCCGCCGCCCGGCGCAGCTCCTCCGGGTCATACTCGGCCGGCGGCCCGTACAGGGCCGGCGAGGGCACGATGTGCATCGGCAGGGGGAGCTTCAGGCGCACGGCCCCTTGCGGGCAGTCCAGCACGCAGGACCCGCAGTACCAGCACTCCAGGGGATAGGCCACGGCGGGGGGATCGCTGCCGTCGAAACGGAAGACGTCCTGAGGGCACACGTCGTGGCAGGTGCCGCAGCGGTTGCACAGACGAGGGTCTACGATCGGCGGCATTGCCCTGCCTCCTTCATGCCGGACCTGGCTGTTGCGCGCAGCGGGCGCGGGCCCATCCGCTCATCCCGGCCCCCGCTCTTCCATGTAGCGGGTCAGGCGCCCGAGACCCTCCTCGACCTGCTTCCGGCCGGCCGCCACCGACAGGCGCAAGTATCCCTCCCCCAGGCTCCCAAACTCGGTTCCCGGCAGGGTCATCACACCCGCCTGCTCTACGAGCTCCACCGCGAGCTCCAACGACGAGCGGCCGCAGCGGCGCAGGTTGGGGAAGACGTAGAACGACCCGCCCGGACGCACGCAGGAGACCCCGGGCAGGGCGGCGACCCCCCGGTACAGGTGCTCCAGGGTCTCCCGATACTCCCGATGCAGCGGCTCCAGCTGCTCCCGCGGGCACTCCAGAGCCGCCAGAGCAGCCACCTGACCCGGGAGCGAGGGACAGAGGGTGATCAGGTAGTGCAGCTGCTTGATGTGGAAGACCGCCTCCGCAGGACCGGCCAAGTAGCCGACCCGCAGGCCCATCATGAAGCACGACTTGGAGAAGCCGCTGCAGGTGAAGGTGCGCTCCTTCATGCCCGGCAGGGAGGCGATGCTCCGAGGCGGGCCGGGGGCCGCGAAGTCCCGGTAGATCTCGTCGGCCACCACCAGGAGGTCGTGCTCCCGGGCCGTCTCGGCCAGCTCCCGGAGGATCTGCTCCGGCCACACCACCCCCAGGGGGTTGTTGGGATTGGAAAACACGAGCAGGCGGGCCCGGGGGGTGATAAGGCTCCGCAGGCGGCGGATGTCCGGGATGAAGCCCTCGTCCTCAGCCAGCGGCACGAACACCGGCTCGGCTCCGCAGGCGACCGTGTTCAGCAGGTAGTTGGCGTAATGGGGGGAAGGTATCAGCACCTGATCGCCGGCTCTGAGGACCGTCCGGAAGACTACGTACAGGGCCTCCTGGACGCCGTGGGTGATGATCAGCGATTCTTCGGGGTCCGCCTCGACACCGCACTCGGACTGCAGCCAGGCGGAAAGCCGGCGGCGCAGCTCCGCCAGGCCCCAGTAGTCGGTGTACCGCGCCAGGCCGGAGTCCAGGGATTCCCGGAGGCGGTCCCGGATGAACGGGGGCATGGGTGTACAAGGGTTTCCCGACATCAGGTCAGCCAGCCCCTCCCGACCTGCGACCAGCGTCTTGAGCTTCTTGCGATCCCCGTACGGAATGGCAGCCACCGCCGGGTTGATCCTGATCGGCATGTCTGCTCCTCCCCCAGGGCCGCGGCGGCGAGTCGGGCCCCCCGTCCGGGGAGCCCTCCCGCCGCCGTGTCCTCCGCCGTGTCCTCCGCCCCGGAATCTAGTACGGGAACTCCACCCCCAGGGCGGCCACTTCGTCCTTGACCTTGCGGTACATGTCGTAGTGCTCCTGGGTCGGCAGCGCCGTGGCCACGTCGTAGCACTCCTGGTACTCCACCCCCTTGGGGGCGGTTCCGGCCTGGGCCTCGTACTTGGCCAGGAGCTTGAGGGCGATCTCGTTGGCCTGTTCCCGCTTCATGCCCTGTCGGGCCACTGCGTGCCCGACCTCCGCGGCCAGGCGCGCCTCCATGGCCGTGGCCCGGTTCCTGAACTTGTTGCGCGCAGAGGCCATCTCCCACAGGTGCCAGCCGGTCACGGTGCTGACCATGGCGTGGCAGGCGGTCTCGTAGAAAAGCATCTCGGTCATCGGTCCGGCGTTGGCGAAGCCGTTGGAGGTGTACAGGAGCTTGCTGTTGCGGGCCATGGCCTGTCCGGCCATGGAGATCGGCCAGAGCAGCTCCCGGGTCGTGTTGGAGCCCCAGTTCAGGTGGAAGGGGAAGTGCTGGTTGAAGTGGGCCCCGTAGATGCACAGCCCGTTCAGGCTGTAGGCCACCAGGGTTACGGCCACCCCTTCGGAGCCGCCGCACCAGCCTCCGTAGATCGGGCCGGTGAGGTTCCCGGTGTAGCAGCCATACTGGGCGCAATGCACGACCCGATTGAGGAGGGTATCGGCGGTCTTGAACTCCGTCAGGGTGCCGATGATGCGGCTGTCGGTGGTCCTGACCCCCCACTCGTTGTTGGAGACCGCGATCTGCCCGGTGTCGTGCTCGGCCGTGCCCACGGCCACGAAGAAGGTCCCCGGCCTGCCCACCTGCTTGGCCGCCAGGCGCATCTTGTAGATGTGCTCGGTGCAGCCGTTGATCTCGAAGGGGCTGGCCGAGCGGATCTTCTGGCCCATGGAGTCCTCCAGGATCGGGGCGCAGAAGCCGTCCAACAGGGGCTCCTTCAGGAACGACAGGCAGTACGAGTAGAACAGCTCCTCCGAGCAGGTGCAGTCCGGGGAATAGATGCAGAAAGGCGGCTCGGTGTCCTCCACCTGCCGGTGCTTCCAGAGCACGGCGTCCTTGCCCGCGCCGACCCAGTAGCGGTCCGAGGTCGCGTAGAGGGCCTCGCGGATCTCCTCGTCGGAGAGCCTGATGATCCGGTGGGTGTCGGTGTTGTACAGCCCGACCTCCCGGAACAGCTCCCAGCCGGCCTGCCAGATTCGGTCGGCCATGGCCTCGTCGCTGGGCACCGGGGTCTTGGGGTCGTACTTGATTTCGTGCTTCTTGACGATCTCCTGCAGCTTGGGGGCGAAGACTTTCGGGAGAAAATCGTTCTCGTCGCAGAAGGGGCCGGTGTTCGAGCGGCCCTGGATTTCCCACAGTCGGTATGGATTGCTCATGGTGCTACTGCTCCTTGTTTGGTTGCTCTACTTCTTCAGCAGGCCGCCCAAGAGCCTGGGCGCCGAGCCGGCGTCGGGGGCATAGAGGTCCGCCCCGATTTCCTCGGCCCACTCCACCGT
>Ga0068714_10003936_pt1 | contig 17095 bp, 15 predicted proteins | sample MTBNYHSulfiMetaG_FD_62988 | JGI IMG/M metagenome (GOLD analysis project Ga0068714, IMG submission 62988) | Enrichment culture microbial communities from rom New York Harbor, USA that are MTBE-degrading - MTBE-NYH (New York Harbor Sulfidogenic)... | ecosystem: Environmental > Aquatic > Marine >...
GTGCCGGGAGTATCTGGAAGGAGAGGACTATGTTCCGGGATTCGGCCATCCCGTGCATGACCGGGATCCTCGGGTCATCCGCTTGTTCGAGTTGGTGAACGAGGCCCGGGAATGCGGAGCGGTTACGGGGGGATTTCTGGATATCGCGCGCATGTTCGAGAAGGTCATGCCTGCGGTGTTCTCCAAGAAGAAAATACCCATCAATATAGACGGGGGAGGCGCCGTGGTGCTGTGCGAGGTGGGGATTCCGGCGGGAGCGGCCATGGGTTTTGTTTGTCTTTCCAGGGGATTAGGTCTAATGGCCCATGGATTTGAAACCCTTTCCCGCAGGGAACGGCTCAAAGCGCCCATGCCTCCGAATCTTCTGTCGGAGGAGATGACGTACTCGGGGCCCATGCGGCGATCCCTGGATGAAACACGCGGACCTTTTTTGGAAGAGGACCCCCCGGAAGGCATGAACGGGGAAGTCCGCTTTCGACCTGCTGCGGGTGAGTATGGGAGTTGCGGACGCTGATCGTCCGGGACGCCGTTCCGCCGGGGAAATAATTCGAAATCACAGAGGGAGGTTTGAGAGCGGGGACTGAAGTTGGTATACAAAGGGTCGTTATACGGATAGTATAAAGTCTCATCCGGGAATTTTCGCCGATACGGGGGAGGGTCATGTTTGTCCGGTTTTTTTACTTGCTGAGGGATGCCGGGGTTCCGGTGACTCCTACAGCCTTTTTGCGTCTCCAGGAAGCGCTTTCCACCGGACTGATTTCCTCGCTGGAGGACTTTTATGTAGGGGCCCGCGCCATCCTCGTAAAGAGCGAGCGCTATTTCGATCGATACGACCGTATCTTTTCTCATTATTTTGAGGGAGCCGAACTTCCGGATCCCACGGGAATCGAGGTGGAAGAGGCGATTCGGGTCCTTCTGGACGAGTGGCTGAAAAGCCCGGCCCGGCTGGCCGAACTTCTCGGGGTGGAGGAAGAGACTTTCCTGGAGATGACGTCGGAGGAGCGATTCCGTTTGGCCCTGGAACGTCTGCAGGATTTCGGGGCCTCCAACAGCAACAGCCGGTGGATGGGAGGAAAACTGAATCCGCAGCAATTGATTCAGTATTTCCTGGAACTGCTGAAGAAGCAGAAAGGGGAACATCACGGCGGCGGAAAATGGATCGGGACACAAGGGTTTTCTCCGGTGGGACATTCCGGTCGCCATCCGGAAGGAATGCGGGTTGGAGGTGTCTCCCGGAACAAGTCCGCCGTGAAAGTGGCCATGGATCGGCGGTACAAAGATTACTCGCAGGAAGGGCCCCTGACCCAGTCCCAGATCGGGGAGGCCCTCAAACGACTCCGAAACTTGCTTCCCATGGGGCCGAAAGACCAGGTGAACATCGACGAGACCATCCGATCCACCATGAAGAACGGGGGCGAGATCGAAATCGAGTTTGAACGCAGTCTGCGGGATCGGTTGAAGGTGCTCCTGATGATAGACAACGGGGGTTGGTCCATGGATCCCTACGTGGATGTGGTCCAGGCATTGTTTGATCACGCGGGAGATCGGTTCAAAGATCTCAAGATCTATTATTTTCATAACACCATTTACGACATGGTCTGGCAGGATCCGTCCCGTGTGAAAAAACCCAAGCGAATTGAAGAGTTTGGAACTCTGGATCGGGAGTGCCGGTTGATCATTGTGGGGGATGCCAGCATGGCTCCCTATGAACTCCTGTCCACGGACGGATCCATTCACCTCGAGGAGCGATTCGTCACCCCCAGTATGGATCGACTTAAATTCCTCGCCGGCCAGTTTCCCCATGCCGCCTGGTTGAATCCCACCCCTGGATCGGAGTGGCAATACGTTTACACCATTCGAGTCATCCGCGAAGTGTTTCCCATGTTCGAACTCACCCTGGACGGGTTGGAACTGGCGGTCGCTCATCTTATGAGCCGGAATTAAGGCCGGTGTCATAATTCGGCAGGACCGGGGCGGCCGTGTCGCAGGTGCGGGATTCCTCTTGAAACGGGAGCCGCGGAGGAACGGTCCCGGACCGTGCAGCGCCTGCAATGGGGAGGGTCCTGCAGGCTTCGCGGGGCGCCCGGCCTCAGCACGATATCCGAGATGAGAGAACCCATTCAATCCGTACCGCAGAAGGAATTTCTTTCCGGGACTGCGTCGGTGCTTGCGGGGATGGAATGAAGCGTGTTTTATTGATTTCAATGCCGTTTGCCAGTGTCCGGTACCCGTCGGCCGCGTTAAGCGTGCTCAAGCCGCTCGTGGAAAAAGAAGGAGTAGCCTGCGACGTCGCCTATCTGAACGTGGCTTTTCAAGCGTATGTCGGTCGTCCCGAAGTGTACGAGGCCGTTGCCGACCTCATTCTGATGGGGGAGTGGGTATTCGGAGAAGCGCTCTTCGGTTCCGAATGGGGCCGATCCGCGCGTGGAGGCGTGGATTCGTTGACCGGTCCTTTGCTGCCGCAGGAACCCTACAGAGACGCTCTTCGAGCCGGTCTGATTGGGCTCCGATCCCTGGCGGGCGGGTTTGTGGAGGCTTGTCTCGACCGGCTTGATTGGAACTATGACCTCATCGGATTTTCTTCCGTCTTCAGCCAGCATGTGGCTTCCCTGGCTCTGGCTAAGGGGATCAAGGAGCGGTGGCCGGAGAAGACCATTGTGTTCGGTGGGGCGAACTGCATGGAGGAAATGGGGGAGACGTTGCTCCGGTTGTTTCCCTTCGTGGATTGGGTGGTGACCGGAGAGGGGGACTACTCGTTTCCGGAGGCCCTACGCCGCCGGCTTTCAGGGAGGTCTCCCGAAGGCGTTCCCGGTATTCTTTGCAGGAACGGCGGCGGTGTAGTGCGGCCGGGGTCTCCGCCCGTCCAGGACCTGAACGAGCTGCCTTATCCGGACTTCGGGGATTATTTCCATGCCTTGTCCCGGTGGGCGGCGGAGTACCTGCCTTCCGCCCCCATTTCACTGGAGTTTTCCAGAGGATGCTGGTGGGGAAAAAAGTCCCAGTGCGTATTTTGCGGACTGAACTGCAAGGCGGTGCGCTATCGTTCCAAAAAGGCCGGCCGGGCGGAAGATGAGATCCGGACTCTGACGCAACGGTACGGAGTCGATCGGGTGATGCTTACGGATTCCGTGATCAACATGGGGTTCCTGAATACCCTTTTCCCTTCGCTGGCCGAATGGGGCGGTCTGGAGGAGCTGTTCCTGGAGTCCAGGCCGAATTTGACCAGTGAGCAGCTGCGCCTGTTGAGAGCGGCCGGAGTCCGGGCCTTTCAACCGGGCATAGAGAGTCTCGACACGGAGATGTTGTCCTATATGCGGAAGGGCAGCACCCTGCTGGAAAACGTGCAATTTCTCAAATGGGCCCGGCAGTATGGCATGCATCCCACCTGGAATCTGCTCTATGGATTTCCGGGGGAGAATCCGGAGGCGTATCACAGAATGGCTTCGCTCAGTCCCTTGCTCATGCACTTGTCGCCGCCCATGGACCTGTCCCCCGTGCTTTTCGTTCGATTCAGCCCCCTCCTGGACCGGGCAACGGAGTGGGGGCTGCGCGGGATACGGGCTCACGCCGGTTATCGGGCCATCTATCCCTTCGAAGAGGAAGATCTGGATGGGTTGGCCGTATTTTTCGAGGCGGACTACGACGGCAAGGAGGAGGCGCGCACCTATGCGGCCCCTTTGCGAAGTCGGGTGGAAGCCTGGAAAGAGGCCTGGAGGCACGGTGCGCCTCCGAATCTGACCGTCTTCTTTCAACCGGGGCCGAGAGCCGTCATTACGGATGAAAGACCTTGCAGCGCGCATCGGGAACGGCAACTCGAGGGGGATTGGGCCGCGGGATATGCGGCATGCGACGCGGCCACGCCCTTTGCGTCCGTGGCTGAACAGGTGCGCCGGGAAAGAAAAGCGGAGTACGGCGGAGACGCCGGTTTACGGGCGGGGTTGGAAGGACTGGTAAAGGACGGCCTGATGTTGAGCGAAAACGACCGATACCTGAGTCTGGCGATTCAACCGGGCCTGGAACCGGAGTACCTGGAAATTTAGGACGGGGAAGATACTTCAGGGCAGGGCCCGATCCTGTCCCCGGTTCAGCGTAGGAACCCGCCCGCCTCATGCCGTTTTCAGAAAACGCTCGAAAAAGTCCAGGGTGAGCCTCCAGTTTCGGGCGAATCCCGCGTACGACCAGATGTGCCCCTCCTCCGGAAACAAGCGAAGTTCGAAGGGTTTCTCGAGTCGGGTGAGCTTTTCCGCAAGTCGGGTGGTATGACGGACGGGAACCACGTCGTCCTGTTCGCCGTGAATCAGCAGGAGAGGGCAGCGGATCCGCTCCGCGTGCAGAATGGAGGAACGAATCCGGTACTCATCCGGCGCTTCGGCCGGGAGCCCCCCGATCATATCGGCGATCCAGGGGTTTACACGGACATGGTCTTCCATGTCCGTGGGGGTGCTCCAGAGGACTCCGGCTTTGAAAACGTCATATCGTTCGACGGCCAAAAGGGCGTTGTGGGCTCCCCGAGAGTACCCCATGATACCCAGTGCTTCCGGATGGACGTCCGGTCTGGCCCGCAAGAACTCAGTCAGGTTGCCGATATCCAGCACTTCCCCCTTGCCGTATTCCATACGGCCTTCGGATCCGGGGTACCCGCGGTGGATCAACGTGACTCCCATATATCCCCTCTGAGCCAGCTCCAGGGCCATATGTTCGTAAATGGGCTCGTAACCGCCGCCGGCATGATGAATCTGTACGACGGGCAAGGGCTGCCGGGCAGCCGGCGGTTTCGCCAGAAACCCCCTGAGCCGTACTCCCTCACTGGACAGAACGAAGCGTTCCCTGTGGATTTCCGTAACTTTGGTTTCCATGCGTCGAGAAACTCCCGTGGGCAGGATGAATTCTTTCGGGTGCTGAAACGGAGGCCGAGAGGTTTTGGCTCGGCCGGATTGGAAGCCATCATACCTTATTCCAGAGGGATGGGTCCATGGATACCGTTCCTGGGAGAAGATAATGGCGGGAGTCGGTGAGGGCGGCGCGGCCGGGGAACCGCAGCGGCTCGAGGGAATGCGCAGTGCGGGGACGGTTCTCCGGGGTGTTTTTAAGCCGGATACGAGAATGACTCTGAATTCTTTCGGCAAATCTTATTGCCTCTATGAACCGGCCTATAGGCGCTGGTATAGAACCGGAGGTCGGAATACGGTTTCCAAAGTCCGATATCGCGCCACCGGATGGAGACCCGACGGTGAGACCGGCAACGGAGAATGAGGGAGAGCGATGTGTATGAGGGGAAGGGGGGAAGAACGGTTGGAACGGTTGGAGAGACCCCGGCCGGGCGTTGAATTCGGTCTCCCGAGATGCGTTGAAAGGCGGCTGCCTCGGTCTCGCTGGGGGGTCAGGGTCGGTGGTATGAAACGGCGCAGGTATGGAGACGTTTTCTTTTCTTCGAATTCTCTTTTCAGAGAGCCTGGAATGGGAAAGCGATGAATGCGACGGTTGGTTTGAATATCGGATTTTTGGATATATTCAATTTTTTGATCGAGTACGCATGGGGGGGGTGTGAAAAGGTCTTGCGAACTCCAGAAGGATTCAAATATACTCTTGTCGAATAGGGGAGTCCTTGGGAAATTTCTTGACATGCGGTAGGATTTATCCTATTTTGCGCCAAGTTTATATAAGGTAACAACCCTACCGAAGTTCCCGTCCAAGCCTGAGAGGATGGTTGGAAACCCGAACAACCGTAAACCAATCCATGCGTTTATACCCGAGTAGGAACCTTGAATAAATCGGCGAGGAAAGGTGGTGATGAAGAGGGATCGCCTCGGTGGAGTCTTGGGTTTTCAGAGAGCGTAAGTGGCATGACCCTCAATTCTCCTTTTGAGGAAGGGGAGCAACCGAAAAGAGAGGTAATGTAGGATGCCGAAGCTTGGAATCGAATTTGACGAAGAAGCGCAGAAGAAGCTGGAAGTTCCTCTAGGAAAGCGGGAATTGTATCCGTCCGTGGGCAAGTACGTGGCCGAAGTGCTCCGGGAGCATGGGGTCACGGTGGCCTGGGGTGTTCCGGGAGGACACATTTGGCATTTTGTGGATGCCATTTCCCGAATCGGGATCAAGTTGATCATTTTCGGACATGAACAGAATGCGGTGTATGCGGCGGAAGGCTATTCCCAGGTGACCCAGAAACCCTCGGTGGCTTTTGGAACGGTGGGTCCCGGCACGGGAAACGCTTTCAGCCCCATGCAGCAGGCCTTTTTGAGCAATACCCCCATCATTTTCCTGGCGGGTGGTATCGAGCAGGAACACGACCATCTGTACAACACGATCCAGGAAAGTATCGCCGCGGAATTTTTCACCCATGTGTGCAAGTGGGCGCAGCGATGCTTCTATCCCTGGTCCGTGAAGCAGTTCATGACCCGCGGCTTCCGCGTGGCCACCACGGCCCCCATGGGACCGGTGGCGTTTGAATTGGGGATCGACTGCCTGTTCATGAAAGACGAAGCCCGGGAACATTACTGGGGCGGCTTCTTCCCGCAACACGCCGACTGGTTGCCCAATTGGCGGCAGGATGAGACAGGGACGTTCATTACGGCGGGCGCCGACCCGGCGTCCATCGAAAAGGCGGCCAAGGCCATTTTCGAAAGCAAGAAACCCTTTATCATTCTGGGCGATTACGCCGCATGGGACCAGGCGGGACCGGAAATCGAGGAGTTCGTCAACCTGACCAAGATTCCCTTCAATACCCGTCGCTTGGGCCGCGCCGCCGTTTCCGAGAAACACCCGGTGGCCCACCGCGGTTTCCCCAAGTTCCGCAACGAGATCGATCTCATGATTCCCGTCGGTCTGAAGGTCGGGTTCTTCGACGGCTACGCGGGCGGATGGCCGCAATCCATCCAGATCGCTCCGTGCAACGATTACGTATGGACCTATGTGAACACTAAGGCCTCTTTGGTGGGCAACACCAAGGTGGTCATGAAGCAGCTGAACGAATGCATCAAGAAGAACGGCTACGACAAGATCAGTCCGGAACGGCAGGAATGGCTTGCGCGTTGCCAGAAGTCCAATTCGGACGGCACCGAGTCCCGCAAGGCGAAAGCCTACAAGTTCGGTCCGGATCATCCGCGGTATAAATCCAAGGATATCCTCCACTTCGGTTATATGTCCCAGATCATCCGGGAAGTGAACGACGAGCTGTATGACAGCGCGGTGCGTGTGTCCATCGACGGATACACCATGAGCGACTTTATCATGCCGTATCTGCAGTTCACCCGTCCGGGGTCCTGCATTACCGCCAACGACCAGGCCGGCGTAGGCCACGGTGTGGGTCAGGCCATCGGCGCCGCCGTCGGCGACCTGGAGAACGGGTCCAAGATTCCGTTCCTGGCGTTGATGGGGGATTCGGGTATGATGAATGCCGGCTTGGACATCCACGTGGCCGTCATGTACAAGCTGCCCATTGTGTACCTGGTTACGAACAACTGCGGGTGGATGCCCGGCATGAAATACCCCTGGTACGGTCCCAACTGGGATATCCTGGGCGAACAGGACGTCTTCGGCAACGAGTGGATGGGCGTGACCATGATGGGCGAGGAACGGCCCCTGGATACGCGGTTCGACAAACTCTGCGACGTCTTCGGCGGCACGGGCATGCTGTGCAACCGGTCCGAGAAGTTCCGGGAGCAGCTCAAGCAGGCGTTCAATATCGCCGAGAAACAAGGCCCGGTGATCATGAACTGCATCATGGATCAGCACCTGGTCAACAAGGCGGTCATCGGCCCCGTGTATTCGCTGATGTATGCCCATATCCCGTGGGAAGAGCTGCCGCTGCGCGGCAAGCATTCCCGCCGCTCCACGTTGAAGAGGTGGTTCCCCGACCTCGAGAAACTGCCCCCGATGCCGATCTACGACAACTGGGAACCGCTGACCGAGAAAGAGTTCGGATACGAGCCCAAGGACGAGATATTCAAGTAATATCCTCCGTGTGTTCGGTCCATCCGAGCCCTTGACGCGATGCAATTGGGGGGGGCCTTCACAGCGTGAGACTCCCCCCTTCTTTTGTTCACATCCAACCGGGAGGTCCGAGTTGACATTCTTGGGCAACTTTGTCAAAGGGCGCATTTCGCAAACCACTCTCGAAAAGAGCCTGGTCGTCGAGTATGTGAGGAAGCTCTTCCGGCGGGAAGATTTCCCCGGTGAAATTTTCGTCGCCCTCGAGGACAGCGCCGTGGTCAACAAGGGGGACGTGGTCTGGCTGAATTTCGATACGGAACATCCGTTCGATTTCATCCCCCTTCCCAGAATCGATCAACTGGTGTTGAATATTCCATCCAAGGCGCAGGTTCTGGCGGCCTTGGGAGCGACCACCTTCGACGACGTTTCTCGGGAAGCGGAAGACCGATTCTGGGAACGCTTCGAGTTCGTGTTCTGTGATCACGCCGACGGCGTGAACGTGATCTGGGAATGAGCCGGAATCGCTTCATCGCTGTTGCGGACGGAACGTGTCTCCACTGCGGATTCTGTGAACAGTACGTGGCGTGCCCCGGGACGGGAAAGGACTGTATCGGCTGTGGGGCCTGTGTAAAGGCATGCCCGCAGGGCGCCCGGCGCCTGGAAGTCCGGAAAGACAAGCCCCAAACGGTGCGGTTCACCCTAGACGGAGTGGATATCCAGGTCGAAGGTCCCGTGTCGCTTCGAAATGCCTTGTCTGAGATCGGAACACGGGATGGATGGGGGTGGAAAAAGGGCGCGAATCCCGCCGGCGCCGGGTGCGATACCGGAGGATGTTGGGGGTGCGGCGTGCTTGCCGACGACTCCCTGGTTCCCGGATGCATGACGCCGGTCCGGGAAGGTTTGAATCTTATCACGGATCCCGATGTGGTGTTGCGGGCGGAACCCCGTCGAGTCGTTTCCCTGATGCGGCCTCCACCCCATCGCCATCCTTCCATTTTTCTTCACGGATGTAATTATTCCTGCGGACTGTGCCATAACTGGGATCTGACCTTTGCCTCGGTCGGACGGGCCTTGACGCCGAGTGAGACGGCTGCGGAGCTGTATCTGGATCCGGAAGCGGATTACTGGATCGGCATATCGGGGGGGGAACCCACCCTGAATCGACCCTGGTTGGTCCGCACCGTACAGGAACTGAGTGGAAGAGCCCCCGGTATGCGGATCCAATTGGATACCAACGCCTCTCTTTTGACGGCTGACTATATCGACGAACTGGTTGAGGCCGGGGTTACGGATGTTTCCCCCGACCTGAAAGCCGTCCAAACGGAGACGTTCATGAAGCTGTGCGGCATATCCGAGGAAGAAACGGCGCGCAGATACCTATCGAATTCCTGGGATGCGGTCCGCTACCTGGACGAACATCATCGGGGCCGGGTATTTGTTGCCGTGAGTCTTCCCTATCATCCGTGGATACATACTCTGGAGGAACTGGGAGAGGCCGCTGCCAGGGTGGCTTCCTTGAATCCGGAGCTTCGGGTTACTCTCATTGAATATCAGCCGGCGTTTCGGTGTAGGGACTGGCCTTTCGTGGATGCCGCCTCCATGGCGCGAGCCGAGGAAACCGTGCGGTCCGCCGGACTGAAGCATGTGATCGTGCAAGGGGGGGACGCCATGCCTCTTGCCGTGGATCCGTTGGATTTGGCTTTGGGTTCGGAGACCTTTTGAAACGGAGGAGGCTGAGGGCTTGTGACCGACCCGTGGTCCAGCGGTTCGGAAGAGGTTTTGAAACCGTGATTGACGGACTTGCCGTCGAATCGTTTTAGAGCACGGAAGGCGGACGCTGTATGTCCGGCGCCGTCGGGAATCAACGACCCCAAGGTGTTCATTGATTCCTGGAGTCGGCGCCTATATAATAGTAAGGTGATTTTAACACCACAGGAGGTTTGAATATGGCCCGAAACGAGTCAGAAAAAGAGGTATGCCTGTTCAGTCAGGAACAACTCGACTCCATCGAGGCGGGGTACAACGACTGGTTTAATAACGTCTTAAAGGACGCCGACAGGCAGGAGGAGTTGGCCGGAGGATATAACACGCATTCGGGGATTCCCGTTAAGCTGCTGTATACCCCAGCGGACGTGGCCAAGGTGGATTATGCCAAGGACATCGGCTTTCCGGGGTGTGAGCCGTATATACGCGGCGTATACCCGAACATGTATCGGGGCCGCCCGTTTACCGTACGCCAGTTGGCCGGTTTGGGGGCTCCGGAGGACTGCAATCTTCGAATCAAGTACCTGCTCAAGCACGGAGCAACGGGGATCAATATCCTTTTCGATCTGCCCACCATTCGAGGCTACAATTCGGACGATCCCGAGGCGGAAGGCAATGTGGGTCACTGCGGGGCCTCGGTGGACTCCATTTGGGATGTGGATGCCTACTTCAAAGACATCGACATGGGGGCGATCAGCACCTCGGTGGTGACGCACCTGCCCAGCACCTCCATCGTGATTCCCGGCATGTACTTTGCCGTGGCCGAGCAGCGCGGCGTGTCCAAGGATAAGATCGCGGGGACCTGCCAGAACGACTTCATCATGGAAACCTGTGTGGGCAGTGGTCCCGAGATTCTTCCTCCGCCGGTGAGCTTCCGCCTCCAGTGCGACGTGGTGGAATTCATCTGCCAGAACTATCCTCGATGGAATCCCATCAGTTACAACGGCTACAATCTCCGGGAAGCGGGAACGAACGCGGTGCAGGAAGTGGCCATTGCCATCGCCAATGCCATCGCCACGGCGGAAGAACTGGTTCGGCGGGGATTGAACGTGGATCGATTCGCACCGCGCATGAGCTTTTTCTGGGATCTGCACAACGATTTCTTCGAGGAGATCGCCAAGTGCCGGGCCAGTCGAAAAGTCTGGTACAAGATCATGAAGGAACGGTTTGGGGCCAAGAGCGCCAAGTCCATGCTCATGCGGTTCCACATCCAAACCGCCGGAGTGACCCTTACGGCCACCGAACCGCTGAACAACGTAGCACGGTCGGCGCTCCAGGGCTTGGCCGCCGTGTTCGGTGGATGCCAGTCCCTGCATATCGATTCCTTCGACGAAGCGTATTCCGCCCCAACGGAGGAAGCGGCCCTGGTTTCCCTCAGGACCCAGCAGATTATCCAGGCGGAAACCGGAGCCATCAACACGGTGGACCCGCTGGCCGGTTCCTACTACCTGGAATACCTCACCGAGGAAATGGTTAAGCGGATTTTCGAATACATCCGGGTCATCGAGGACCTGGGGGGCCTGGTGAAAGCCGTGGAGAACGGTTGGCTCCACAGGGAGATCGCGAACTACAATCTGGAATATCAGAAAAAGATCGAAACCGGCGAGACCAAAGTGGTCGGCGTGAACTATCATCGAGCGGAGCACGCGGCGGCCAAAGAGATTGAAGTGTTTGAATATCCGGAAACCTTCAGCCGCCAGAAGGCCAAGCTGGACCGGCTGCGCAAGGAACGAAGCCCGCAGAAGGTGGACGAATGCATGAAGGTTCTGCGCGACAAATGCCACAGCGATGAGAACCTCTATCCGTACACCATGGAGGCGGTGAAGAACCTCGTCACCTTGGGAGAGATCGAGGAGCTTTTCCGAGAGGAGTTCGGCCTGTGGACGTTTCCGTTGATTTCCTGATTTGCGGAAATTCCTGGACTCATTTTGAAGTATGGATCGCTTGGAGGTAGCACATGGGAAGACCGATCAAAGTGGTGATAGCGAAGCTTGGGTTGGACATTCATTGGAGGGGCGTATACCTGGTCAGCCAGTTCCTCCGGGACAGCGGCATGGACGTGGTGTATGTCGGAAACAAGTTCCCCGAACAGATCGTGGAAGCGGCCATGCAGGAAGACGCCGACATTGTGGGATTGAGCACCTTGGGAGGCAATCATTTGACTCTGGGTCTCAAGACCGTGAAACTCCTGAGAGACGCCAAGATGGACGACGTGAAGGTATTTATGGGGGGAGTCATTCCGCCCAAGCACATTCCCGAGCTTCTCGACGGAGGCGTGCACAAGGTATACGGTCCGGATACCCCCATGCAGACCATCATTGAAAGCGTCAAGGACGCCGTAGCTGTCTAAAGATGCGTGTGTGAAACACAAGAAGGCGACATGGAACTGGATGAATTATTGCAGAAAGCATTAAGCGGGGACACCTTGGCCATCGCCCGGTCCATTTCCACGGTGGAAAGGCGCCGGCCGGAAGCCCGCGAGCTGCTGAAGCGTATCTATCCCCACACGGGCAAAGCGTATTACATCGGAGTTACGGGTCCGCCGGGAGCGGGAAAGAGCACGCTCGTAGACCGGCTGACCCGGAAATTCTGCGAAGACGGATTCTCCGTGGGAATCGTGGCGGTGGATCCTTCCAGTCCGTACAGCGGAGGGGCCATTCTGGGCGACCGGATACGGATGAGCACCAAGAAGAAACCCGGGTGGGACGTGTTCTTTCGGAGTATGAGCGCCGGCAACGTGGTGGGCGGCTTGGCCGCCGCCACCAAGGAGGCCGCGCGCATACTGGACGCCTGCGGCAAGCAGATCATCATCGTGGAAACCGTGGGGGTGGGACAGTCCGAACTGGATGTCGCCGGCGCTACGGATACCGTACTGGTGGTCCTGGTGCCGGAGAGCGGCGACAGTGTGCAGATGATGAAAGCGGGCCTTATGGAAATCGCCGACGTTTTTGCCGTGAACAAGTCGGATCGCTCCGGGGCGGAAGCCATAGGCGAAGCCATCACCAACATGTTGGGACGGCGCAGTACGTTTCACAAGTACGAATGGCTTCCCCCGGTATACATGACCGCGGCCATGAGGAATTGGGGCATCGACGAGCTGCATCAGGGCATTCTGAAGCACCGGGCCTTTTTGATGGAGGACTCCCGGCTGGCCAAGCGGAGGAAGTCTCAGTTGAAGGCGGAATTGCACCGGCTTGTGGAAAAGGAAGTGTCCCGGATCGTGGGCTCCTATCTGGAGGAACGGAAGGAAATGGACCGGATGCTGGACGAGGTCTGGGATCACAAAACGGATCCGGAAAGCGTGGCCTGGGATATCTCGGAAAAGATCGGAAGACGAATCAAGGGATGACCCATGTCCCGCCTCCTGGAGCCCGGCTTCACCATGGAAGGAAACGCGAGCTCATCGTTCAAAGAAGGGGGACATAGATGCTTGAGATCAAAGACCATGTGGCGGTGATCACCGGGGGAGGGAGCGGTATCGGCGCGACCCTGGCCCGAGAGTGGACAAAGCTGGGAGGGAAAGTCTTTCTGGGTGATATCGTACCCGAGAACCTGCAGCGCGTGGAGCAGGAACTGAAGGCCGCGGGAGCGCAGGCGGCCTCCATGGTTTGCGATGTCACCAAGGAAGAGGACATGGCGAAGCTCGCCCAGACGGCGGTTTCGACTTTTGGAGACATCAACCTGGTGGTTCCATGCGCCGGTATCATAGCCGACGGAATGCTGCTTTCCCCGGACAAGAATACGGGGAAAGTATCGCGCAAGATGGGTCTGGACCAATTTAAACGCGTCATCGACATCAACCTGACGGGCGTATTCCTCACCGTACGGGAATGCGGTGAACAGATGATCAACAATGGCTCCCGCGGTCTGATCTGCCTGATCTCGTCCACGGGTTCGCTGGGCACGGCAGGCCAAACCAATTACAGTTCCACCAAGGCGGCCATGAGCGTCCTGCCCAATGTAATCGTGGCCGAGTTCTTCCGGAGGGGTTTGTCCGACCGGATTCGGTGCGCGGCCATTGCGCCGGGATACGTAGCCACGGAGATGGTCCGGGGCATGAACCAGCAGGCCCTGGAAAAGATCCTGGAGAACGTGCCCATCGGGAGATTGGTGGAGCCGGAAGAAGTGGGCTCTCTCATATTTGAAATGTACCGGAATGAAGCGGTGAACGGTACGGTGTATTTCCTGCATGGAGGCCTGAGACTGGGCTCCAAGGGATAAGCGGCGTTTTCATATTCATTTCGCTGAGGTATCGGGCCGGGGTACGCGTCGGCCCGATTCTTTTACGCGTGAGAACGGGGGTTGACCCCGATGGCTGCGCTTAACAGAGCCGGTTGATCAACATCATCGCGGGCAGCCTGTTAAACGGGGAGATCCATGGTCCGTGTGGAAACCGTAGAGCGGGATCTGTATGTAATCCTCTTGAATACGCTGCGGGCGTGCTTCGTCATAAAAGACGAGAGGGTGGCGTTGATCGAGTGCGGGTTCCCCGCTGAGTACGGGGAACTCGTGGAAGGTCTCAAAATGCTGGGGTTGACGCCCTCCGATCTGGACGTCCTGGCCCTCACCCATATTCACGTGGATCACGCGGGATGCGCCGGATACTTGACCGAGGAACACCCGGAACTGGAAGTGTTCGTTCACGGCGCGGGATTGGATCATCTTGTGGAGCCCGAACGATTGAACACTAGTGTGCGGAAGGCCTACGGAGATAGATTTCAGCAGGTGGGGACGCTGCGCCCGGTGGCGTCTTCGCCGGAAAAACTCCGGGCGGTCCGCAGCGGGGATAGGATTCCTTTGGGAAGGCGTCGTCTCGAGGTTCTGGAGACTCCGGGGCACGCGCGCCATCATGTGGTGTTTTACGATACGGCGCACCGTTGCGGCTTTGTGGGGGATGCACTGGGCAGCAAGTATTCCGGGTTGCCCAATTTCGTATTGGCTCCTCCTCCGGATTATGATCCGCAACAGTCCAAGGATTCCATAGACCGGATTCGTGACTTGGGTTTGCGGGTACTGTATTTTACCCACAACGGCCCGTATTATCTTGCCGAAAAGGACGATTTTTTCGATCGACTCAAACGGCGGCACGACGAGTGGATCCGCGCCATGGTCCAGGTGCTTGTCGAGTATCCCGCCGGAGAACCGAGGGTCCTGCTGGACCCGTTCTTGGATCGGCTCCCCTATCTCCGGAGGTATCCGGCCCAGAGGTTTTCCTTCGGGCTCAGCGTGGCGGGAATGGCGGCCCATCTCAGAAGGCGGCGATGAGGTATCCGATATGTTCTTCAAACAATTGGAAGTGGGGTATCACGCGGTTTTTGCATATCTGATCGGGGACCCGGAAGCGGGTGAGGCATGGGTGGTGGATCCCGCCGATGAGGTGAACCGGCTCATCGAATTGGCGGAGCGTGGGGGAATGAAGATCCGGTGTATCCTGAACACCCACGGCCACGTGGATCACGTCATGGGAAACGCCGAGATGAAAGAAAAAACCGGCGCGGAAATTCTCATTCATGAAGCGGAAGCCGGGTATCTCGACAAGATCGGGGATTTCTGGCTCCAGATGTTCAACGCCCGCAAGTCGCCCCCCGCGGATCGAGTGCTTCGCCACGGGGATCGTTTGCGCGTGGGTTCCTACGAGTGGCGGGTGATCCACACGCCGGGACATACGCCCGGTGGAATCTGCCTGTATTATCCGTCCGCCGGTCTGTGCCTGACGGGGGATACGCTCTTCGTGGGGTCCGTGGGGCGTACCGACGGCCCCAAGGCGTCCTGGACCGAGATGTATGACTCCATCAAGACGCGCCTACTGGTCCTGCCCGGGGACACGGAAATCTTTCCGGGGCACAACTACGGCATGTCCCCCACATCCACCATCGGTCGTGAACGCCTCACGAATCCCTTCCTGACGGGTGAGTTCCCGGGCGACTTGTTCTAAGACAGCGGCCGCCAACCCGGGCTGTCCGGTCCTCCACGTCCGTTTGCACTCCGGATGGTTTTTCCGAATTCACCTTGTCCGGGCATGAAAACAAGACACCGGAGTCGGTTGCCGTCTCCGGTGTCCTTGTTGGAGGAAGACCCCTGTCGATGGAGGCTCCCTTTGGTTATTTGGCGAAAATTCCCAGGAAATATCCTGCGGCCACGGTGGAGCCGATGACGCCGGCTACGTTGGGACCCATGGCGTGCATGAGCAGGAAGTTCTTCTTGTTGGCCTGAAGCCCCAGGTTTTGCACGATGCGGGCGCTCATGGGAACCGCGGACACTCCGGCCGCCCCGATCATGGGATTGAATGGGTGTTTGCTGAACACGCTCATGATCTTGCCCAGGAGGACACCGCCGGCGGTGCCGCAGGCGAAGGCAAACAGGCCCAGGCCTAGGATCATCAGGGTCCTGGGCTGCACCACCGTGTCACCGGGCATGGAAGCACCCACTCCCAGCATGAGGAGGATGGTGACGATATCGATGAACTGGTTCTGTGCGGTCTGGGAAAGCCGCTCCACCACGCCCGACTCCCGGAACAGGTTGCCGAGCATCAACATTCCCACCAGGGGCGCCGACTTGGGAATGAGCAGGAGCACCACAATCATGGTCACAATGGGGAAGAGGATCTTCTCCGTCTTGGAAACAGGCCGCAATTGGGGTTTCATGTAAATCTGACGTTCATTCCGGGTGGTCAAAGCCCGGATGATGGGAGGCTGAATGATGGCTACCATGGCCATGTAGCTGTAGGCCGCCGTGGCGGTGATGCCCATCAGGTGCGGGGCCAGCATGGCGGTGGCGTAAATGGTGGTGGGACCGTCCGCGCCGCCGATGATTCCGATGGAACAAGCCTCGGGTATCGTAAAGCCCAAGATCAACGCCCCGATGAATGCCGTATAGATCCCCAACTGGGCGGCCGCCCCCAATATGAAGGCTCGCGGGTTGGCGATGAGGGGGCCGAAATCCGTCAATGCCCCGATGCTGAAGAAAATGAATTTGGGGAGGATGTTCCAATAAAACACGCCGTACTTCAGGATGATTCCCAGGATGCCGGCGCCTCCCGCCGCCATGCCGGGGTACGGCTCCGTGGTAAGACCCGTGATGGGAAGGTTGGCCAGGATCATTCCCGCGCCGATGGGAAGCAATACGTAGGGTTCCCATTTCTTCCGGATGGCCAGGGTGATGAAACCCATGCCCACGAGAATCATGACGACTTTTCCAATAGTCAGGAAGGCGAAGCCCGTCTGTATTCCAAAAAACATGGTGCTGATTCTCCTATTTGGGTTTTTCGAGTCGAGACACGATTCGGCCGACGAGATAAGTCAGCGTGGCCAGGATTCCCATGATCACGAATACCGCGCTGAATCCCTTGGCGACGATCACTACCGCTTCACTCCAGTTGGTCATACGCGCTCCTTTACAA
>Ga0068714_10003939_pt1 | contig 17092 bp, 16 predicted proteins | sample MTBNYHSulfiMetaG_FD_62988 | JGI IMG/M metagenome (GOLD analysis project Ga0068714, IMG submission 62988) | Enrichment culture microbial communities from rom New York Harbor, USA that are MTBE-degrading - MTBE-NYH (New York Harbor Sulfidogenic)... | ecosystem: Environmental > Aquatic > Marine >...
GGTCTACTTCACCGGCTGCGTGGCCGCCTTCTACCCCATGGCCCAGGAGATCCCGGTGGCCCTGGCCGAGGTCCTGGAGGCGGCCAAGGTCAAGTTCACCCTCCTGGGCGAGGAGGAGTGGTGCTGCGGCTTCCCCCTCCTGGGGGCCGGGCTCAAGGACCTGGCCCAGACCCTCATCGAGCACAACCTCCAGGCCGTGGAGGAGACCGGGGCCGGGACGGTGGTCTTCGCCTGCCCCTCCTGCTTTCAGATGTGGCGGGAGCACTATCCCCCCAGGTTCAAGCTCTTTCACGCCACCCAGTTTCTCAGGGACCTGGTCAGGGAGGGGCGGCTGCCCTTGAAGGAGCTTGAATTAAAGGTCACCTACCACGACCCCTGCGACCTGGGCCGGGGGGCCGGGGAGTACGAGGCCCCTCGGGAGGTCATCCGGGCCCTGCCCGGGGTGGAGTTTGTCGAGCTGCCCCGCAACCGGGAGAACTGCCAGTGCTGCGGCGGGGGGGGCAACCTGGAGATGATCGACGCCGAGCTGTCGGCCAAGATCGCCGAGGCCAAGATCCAGGAGATCCTCTCCACCGGGGCCCAGGCGGTCATCAGCTCCTGCCAGCAGTGCCTCCGGACCATGGCCACCTATGCCCGCCGGAACAAGATCCCCCTCCAGGTCATGGACCTGACCCAGCTGGTCAGGAAGGCCCTCAAAGAGTAGCCCAACCCGAAGGCTCTCATCCCAAGGACCGGGTTGGTGGATCGACCCGCCCACCCGTCAGCCAGGAGGCTCAAGATGAAAGTGATCACCCTTCTCTCCAGCGCCCGCGGCAAAAAGAGCAACACCGGCACCGTCCTGACCTGGGTCGAGGAGGGGCTGAAAACCCTGGGCCATGAGGTCGAGCGGATCCACCTCAACAAGCTCTCCCTGGCCGGCTGCCTGGGCTGCGCCAAGTGCCGGGAGAAGCCCCACGAGCCGGCCTGCGTCCAGAAGGACGACATCTCGGCCGTGATCGACAAGCTCATCTCCGCCCAGGCCGCCATCTACGCCAGCCCCCTCTACTTCTGGGGCTTCTCCGCCCCCATGAAGATCTTCATCGACCGCTGCTACTGCCTGGTGACCAACTACGGCAAGCCCAGCCACACCTCCCTGGTGGAGGGCCAGCGCCAGGCCCTCCTGGTCACCGCGGCCGACGGGTACGAGGACAACGGGGAGGAGATCGTGACCACCTTCCGCAGGATCGTGGACTACAACAAGGCCGTCCTGGCCGGGGAGCTTTTTGTGGGCGAGTGCACCACCCCGGATGACCTGGGTGAAAAAGAAAAAGAGCGGGCCAAGGTCCTGGCCCGCCAAATAGCCGGGGAGATGGAGTACAAGATCTGATCGGAGGTGGCCGTGTCCGTTTTGACCATCCTGGGCAGCCCCCGCAAGAAGGGCAACACCGCCACGGTCCTGACCTGGGTCGAGGAGGAGCTCTTAAACCTTGGCCGAACCCCGGAGCGGGTCAACCTGGCCGGGCTAAAGATAAACGGCTGCCTGGGCTGCTGGTCCTGCAAGAAGAAGCCGGACGTTCCGGGCTGCGTCCAGGAGGACGACGCCCTGACGGTCTGGGAGAAGATGCTCCGGGCCGAGGCCGCGGTCTTTGCCTCGCCGGTCTACTTCTGGGACTTCACCTCCCAGATGAAGGCCTTTATCGACCGCTCCTGCTGCCTGGTGACCGACTACGGCCGACCGGGCCACTCCTCCCTGGTGGAGGGCCGGCCCCGGGCCCTCCTGGTCACCGCCGAGGACGGGTTTGAGGACAACGGCGAGTTGATGATGGACCTCTTCCGGAAGCAGGCCGCCTACGCCAAGGCCCCCATCGCCGGGGAGCTTTTCCTGGGCCGCTGCAGCGGGCCTAAAAAGTTGGGGGAGGAGGCCAGGCAGGCGGCCAAGATCCTGGCCCGCCAGGTGGCCGGGGAGCTGGAGTACGGGTTTCAGGTGATCAACAACGGCCGTTAAGGATGGTGTAAGAGGCGGCCCCCGGGCCGCCTGCCAACCTTTTTCCTTCCTGAGATCTCACCTCCGCCACTGCCAGGAGCGAAGCGACGCGACAGTCTGGTTTCATTGGCTGAGGAGCTTGAAACAACCCCGGCCGATCCCCTCCTAATCCCCTCGCCCCCTTTGGGGGAGAGGGCCAGGGTGAGGGGGCGCTCGGCAGGCCCGATTCGATATCCAAGCCCCCCTGATAAAATACGCTCCCAACCCACCTCCCCCTCCTTGACAACCGCCCGATCTGCCCCAAACTCTTTTCAGGACTAGTTGTTAAAGAATAATCATTCTCCTTAAGCGTTTTTCCCTGGACCCGGGGGCCTTGGAAGTGGCTCACCAGGCCCGGGTCTTCTCCTACCACGACACCCACATCCACCGCCTGGGGCCCAACTACCATCTCATCCCGGTCAACGCCCCCAAGAACGCCCCGGAGATGAGCTACCAGCGGGATGGCTTCATGCGGGTGGATTTGGGCGGCGGAAGCGGCCCCAACTACTGGCCCAACAGCATGGGCGGACCGGCCCCGGATCCGTCGGTGAAGGAGCCGCCCTATGACCTGGAAGGCCAGGCCGGCCGACACGTCTTTGCCCATCCCAACGATGACTTCGTCCAGGCCGGCGACCTCTTTCGGAAGGTCATGACCGACCGGGACCGGGAAAACCTGGTGGGCAACATCGTGGACCACCTCTCCGGGGCCCAAAAGAGGATCCAGCTCCGGCAGACGGCCCTCTTCTTCAAGGCCGATCCGGACTACGGCCGGCGGGTGGCCGCCGGCCTGGGGCTCGATCAGGGCCGGGTGGAGAAGCTGGCCGCCATGACCCAGGAGAAGAGGGTGGCGGCCACGGCCGCCTGACCCGGGTGGAGAAAAAACCAGGGGAGGGAGAGGCCGCCCTCCCCTGGTCCGAGTATCTAGAAGCCGCCCCAAAAATTGAAATTCCGTGCAGGGTCAAGAAAAGTTCGAAAAAACAACCTTGATTGGAGAACAGGCTCAACGCCCCATCCGGAGCTTTCAACAGGCAAAGGAGAGCCCTTCGCCGATTAAGAATGGCCTTGCCAGGTGGTCTCGGTTTCTTTGGCGCACCGCCCCTGAGATGTCGTGGGCGCCGTCAGGGGCTGACGGGAGATTGACCGGCGAAGCGAAAAGAGCTTATAATTAATAAAGATAATCTTTGCCCTTGGCTTTGGTTTTTTTGGGGAAAACACCTTGACCGGGGGCCCAAGGTATCCCCAAACCCTGACCGTCTGGAATACCCGGGACTCTCGATTGCGACTCAGGGGTGAAAAGGGTTACCGCAACCTACCTGCAGCATGATCCGGAGTTGATCAATGAGAAAAGCATTTCCAATTTTTATTTTGGCGGGAATATTCCTTTTCCTGCCCATGAGGTCGATGGGCGTAGAGAACCCTGCCGTTCAACTGGCGGGTTTACGGGTCGTCGGATCCGGATATGGCCTCAACGGCACCGAGCTGCGGGCCTTCAACCAGTCATCCGGGACATCCCTGGTCTTGCTTGTTCGGGTCCCAAATAACAAAAAGATCGTCGAGGTGGACGATCACAAATGCTCCCTGGTGGAGTTCACCGACGATCGCGGCCGCAACCTTCTGGATGGGGTCGACTGGGGCGGATTTCCAAAGATATCGAAAGACGGCAATCTCGCCCTGATTGAGGTGTCCTCAAAAACAACGCCCTCCCAGGACGCCTCCCGCCTTCAGGCCCGAGGAACCGTCCACGTGCGTGTTGCTGCCTCTGAACACAAGGAAAAAATTGAAAATCTCAAACTGGAGGTGGGCACCAAAGCTAATGTTCGGCAAGAGGTCATTCAGGTGATGAAGGTTCAAAAAGAAGATGATGGCCTGGTCCTGGTTCTCCAGATCAGCCGGAAATTTATGAATAATATGAAAGATATCCGTTTCTATACGGCAGAAGGCAACCCTTTGGAAATTTGGGGTCGAGGTTCCTTCACCTTCGGCAATGCTTCTCAAGTGACCTATAACCTTGACACAAAATCCAAACCTGAATCCCTGAAAGTCGAGATCGATCTATGGCAGGAGTTGGAAACCTTGGATATTCCTTTTAAGGTTGAATCAGGGATCGGTATCTAAATTCTATAGAGTAAGACTATAGAACGATGAAATCCGTTTTGCCTCGATACCGTACCTAGCCCAAGCCGAAATTGTGAGATGCGATTATCATAAGGAGGTCCCAACCATGCCTGGAAAAATAAACCCAAAAATTCGCTCCTGCCGGACACTCTTTGTCATTTTCTTCATGGTCTGTCTCTGGTTCACACCTGGTATCGCCGGAGAGCCGGCGGGGGGCGATTCGCCGCAGGCGGTGTTTGACATGGCCCAGGCAGCCGGGGCAAAAAAAGATTTCAGCACCCTGGCGAAGATGGTTGCACCATCGGAACGTCCCATGCTGGCCTTCGCCACGGACATGGGCGTGGGCATGCTCGTTGAATTCTATGAAGGTGAAAAATCTACTGAGCTTAAAAAAAAGTATAAGGAAATTCAGAACAAGTACGGGATCGAAAATAATAAAGAGGATGAGGGTGAGACACTAAAAATAACCAATGATACTCCACAGGAGGTTATAGACGCCCATATTCGCAAGAGGGCAAAAAAGTTGTATGGACATGTGGATGCCGTGAAATTTGTTCCTGATCTGATGGGAATAATTGCCACTATGCCTGAGATGTCCGAACAAGCATTTTTCCCTCAAGAAAAACTTTCCAACCTTAAGATTGATGGAGACCGGGCGACCGGAGAAGCTGGTGAGAAAAAAATATCCTTTCTCCGCGAAGACAACCGCTGGTATCTCACCGCTGGCTTTATGGAGTAAGGGCAATCCATCCTATTTCAAGTAGTGGTTAAAACACCTTTAATCTGGTTCGAGACCATGGAAAATGAAGAACTGCAACTGAAGGAATATACAACAACATCTCGATGATTACCCTTCGAGCCTGAGGTTGAGACCGGGCCTGAGGGGAGGTTTTGATACCACATCTAATGAAGCAGGTGAACGTTGCCCAATCTGACCCTGGTCAGGCCCTGGGCCAAGGCCGCCTCCAGGGCCTCCTCGGCCTCTTGCCTGGAGGTCCGGGGCAGGTCGTCGAGAACGTGGCAGGGATGAAAGGCCAGGAGGGCGTAGGGGATGTCCGGGTTCAGGCCGGCCAGAAAGGCGGCGATGCCCTCCACCTCTTTAGCCCCCACGTAACCGGGGACCAGAAGGGTGCTGGCGATGAGCAGGGGCGGGTCCGGCCGCCGGTCAAGGTAGCGGGCCGCCAGCCGGAAGTTGGCCCGGGTCCGGCGGCCCTCCGCCCCGCACAAGGCCCAATGGAGGGAGGGGCTGTCCGCCTTGAGGTCGAACTTGAGGCAGCCTCCCGAGTCCAGGGCCAGGGCGACCATCTCCTTGACAAAGCGGGGGTGGACCGAGCCGTTGGTCTCCCAGCAAATTCTTAAGATCCCTCTGCCCCTGGCCTTTCGGGCCAGGCGGGCGGCCTCCAGGGAGTGGGCCACCTGGGGGGTCGGGTCTCCCCCGAAAAAGCAGATGCAGGCCGTTTCCGGGGAGACCCGGCCGGCCAGCTCCACGGCGCTGGCCGCCGGCCCCTGATGGGCCTCCTCCTTGAAGTGCCAGTTCTGGCAAAAAAGACAGTTGAAGGAGCAGGCCCGATAGAACACGGCCAGGTTGGTCTGCCCCTGCTTCGACCCGGAGCCCCCGGCGCAGACCCAATCGGCCACGCAGTTGGTGGGCAGGGGGTCAAAGTACCAGCTCAGCCGACCGGAGTCCGGGTCGCCGCCCCGGATCTCTCCCCCCTGGTTCTCCCGAAGCCCGCAGTAACCCCTTTCCCCGATCCCCAGCCGGCACAGGTTGGCGCAGCGGGTGCAGATCAGGCCCCCCTCGGTCCGGGGCGGTTCGGGGGGCAGGCCGAAAACGGCCCTGCTCCCGGCGTGAAGGGCCGCGACTTCAGGCCTGATCTCCTCCAGGCGGTCCCTGAGGCAGGGGCCGCAAAACCCCAGCCGGGCCGAGACGGTCCCGGCCCTGAACCCGCACAGACGGCAGACGGCCATGGTCCTCCTGCTCCCCGGCAGGCCGGACCAGGCCTTTAACCCCAGCCCTTACCCGGCCGGCCTGACCAGTCCATTGTAACCGTATGGTGGTATCTTAGTCTTTTTTAATGGAATCCGGCCGGGAGGGCTTCCCAGGCCCCCCAGGCGTGACCGCCGGGTCAGGGCCTCAGGCAGCTCTTCGGGGGGGGCGAGCCGGCCCTGCCGTCCGGCCGGCCGGGGTCGTCGGCCAGGGGCCCCTCCAGGTTCCGGCCCCTGCAGACCGGGCAGGCCGCGATCCCCCGACTCAGCTCGCCCAGGCTGAGGAAGAGATCCACCTCCCGGCCGCAGGCAGGGCAAAAAAATCGGAACAAGGGCATGACCGAGCCTCCTGGTTCAGGTCCGGCCGGGACCGGCCCGGCGGGGACCCTGTTGGTTCAACAGGTTTCCTGCCTCCCTGGCAGCCCTATCTCAGCCCGTACCTGCCCTTCAGATCGAAGCGCTCGATGATCTCCTCCATGGCTCTTATATTTCGAGGCGGGACATCGGGCAGGGGCGGGCGGCAGTAACCGGCCGGAAGGCCCAGGAGCCGGACCATGGCCTTGGTGGCGATGGGGTTGGGGGCGGAGTAGACCGCCTCCAGCAACGGCAGAAGCCGGAAAAACAGCTCGCGGCTGCGCAGCACCTGGTCGTAGCCGTTCCAGGGCCGGGACATCTCGGCCATCTCCCGGGGGGCCACGTTGCCGGTGACGTTGGCCGTGCCGTGGCCCCCCAGGGCCAGGGTGGGCAGGATCATGGCGTAGACCGGCGAGTCGCAGGTCAGCACCTTAATCCGGCCTCCGGTGCCGTCGATGACGTTGGCCAGCTGGCCCACGTCGGGCACCGCCTCCTTGTCGGCCACCAGGTTGGGGCATTCCCGGGCCAGGCGGATGATGGTCGACGGGTTCAGGTTGACCACCACCCTGGCCGGGTTGTTGTAAAGCCCCACGCCGATCCGGACCGAGTCGCAGACCGCCTTGAGAAAGTTGAAAACCGCCTCCTGGGGCGGGGCGATGTAGGGCGGGGCCACCAGGACCACGCCCTCGGCCCCATGCTCCTGGGCGTAGCGGGCCAGGTCGATGGTCGCCTCGGTGGAGCCCAGGGTGACCCCGAAGAAAACAGGGATCCTGCCCTGGCAGTAAGGCCCCAGCTCCCGGATGATCTCCCGGCGCTCCTCCAGGGTCAGGGTGGTGGGCTCGCCGGTGGAGCCCATGATCAGGAGGGTCGAGGTTTGATTGGCCGCCTGGAAGTCGATCAGCCCCTTGTAACCGTCCAGGTCCACCCTTCCCTGGGGGGTGAAAGGGGTGATAAGGGCCACCCAGGAGCCCTCCGGGCGATACAGCTCTGCGCTCATTGTCCTTCCTTCCGCCGTCCCGCCGGGCGGTTTGGTTCCCTTCCGGGATTATCGGCCCTGACCTGGCCCGCGGTCCTCCGATCAGGTGATCGACGGCTCTCCCTTAAAGGGGAAGGGGTTCCTGGGACCGGGTCAGCCCGGATTTTTCACGAGTCGAGTTGGCCGTAGATGAAAGGCGCGGGACACGAAGCTATAGTCATCCTATTGCGAGTGTCACTTGGGCGCAGCAGATGCGGCCAAATCGGCTCGGTCGATTGACCCCCCGGGGGATGAAGGCCGCCAAAGATTTCCCGCTAGGCCAAGGGGCCAAACTGTCACCACCTAATACAGCCTTAGAATCAATATAATTATTTGAATTAACTGCCTATTATCTTCGCCTTTTGGCTGTCTTCATGAAATATTCGGGTCAGGTTCGCAAGTATGAAGCCCCGTTGACGTCGATGATCCCCCCGGTCAGGTAATCGGTCCCCTCCCCGGCCAGGAAGACCACCACCCGGGCCACCTCCTCCGGCCGGGCGGCCCGGTTGAGCGGGCTCTGGGCCCGGATGGAGTCCCCCAGGGGACCGGCCAGCTCGCTGGCGGCCATGTCCGTCTCCACGAACCCGGGGGCCACGGCGTAGACCATGATCCCGTGCTCGGCCAGGGCCTGGGCCATGGACTGGCTGAAGGCGTTGAGCCCGGCCTTGCTGGCCCCGTAGGCCGGGGCCAGGGGCTCCCCCCGGAAGGCCCCCCGGGAGGTGATGTTGATTATCTTCCCCCCGCCCGCTCTCATCATCTCCCGGGCGGCCCAAAAGGTCAGGTGGGCCGGCCCCAGGAGGTTGGTGGAGATGGTCCTCTCCCAGGCCCCGCGCCAGGCCTCGAACCCCGTGGTGACCAGGGGGTGGTACTCATAGACCCCGGCGTTGTTCACCAGGATGTCGATCCGGCCCGTCCCCCGGACCGCCTCCTCCATCATCCTCCGCCCGGCCTGGGGGTCGGACAGATCGGCCCGGACCAGGAGGTGCCCGGGGCCGGGAAGGCTTTTCAGGGTCTCCTCGGCCGCCTCCCGGCCCCGGTGAAAGTGGACCACCACCCGGGCCCCCTGGTCCGCCAAGCCACGGGCGATCTCCCGGCCGATGCCCCGGGAGGCCCCGGTCACCACCGCCGCCTTGCCCGAGAGGGTCTCTTGGGCTGGTCTCATCTTCTCCCGCCTGCTCCGAAGGTCATTTTTCCCCGGGCCCGGACCGGCCTCCGGGCTTCTTTAAGCGCCGCAAGGTCGGTGAAACTATAGCTCATCCCGGAACCTCCTGGAAGCCGCTTCCAGGGGACCCCCTCGGGCCGGAGAGGGCCGGGAGGAGATCCCCCCGGGGGCTTCATGAGGACCGCCGCAACGAGGTAACCGGAGAACCAACTCAAGTGTTTACCATAAGTTAAGCCGGGTTGGGGATGCTCCTTAAAAAAATCCGCCAAACCTGACGGAGCAGTTCCGGCGGGCTCCGCTCCGCCTTTGGCTCGGCCCCCCCCTTTTTATCCCCCGGGGTCGAAGCCAACCCCTTGGCCGACCGGCTCGTTTAATGATATTTTTATAGCATGACCAGGCTTTATTTCCCCGGTAAGGAGGTCGGTCATGCCCACCTATGAGTACCGATGCCCCAAGTGCCATAAAATTTTCAGCCTTACCATGTCCTTAAGCGAGCACGAGAAACGAAAGGTGGTCTGTCCCAAGTGCGGCGGGAAAAAGGTCGAGCGGCAGATGAGCGCCTTTCACGCCGTCACCTCCAAGAAGAGCTAGATTATTGAAGTTCACAGGATCGCGGGCGGATCTCTTTATCCTGCCTGAGGACAACTTCGGGCAAGCCCGGATATTTCATGAGCGATCGTAGCGAGGGGGCCAGATCCGTCGGTGAGACGCGCAGTATTTCGGCATTTTGGGACGCAGGCATACCTGAAACGTATGTCGAGGACCGAAATGCCGAATTCAAGCGTCGTAACCAGGAGATGGCCTCCGCAGTAGATCGATCATGAAATATCCGGGCTAATCAACCAGCCCCACCACATAGGGCCCGTCCGGCACGGCCACCATTGACCCGTGCCGTCCGGCCAGCTCGTCCGCCGCGGCCTGGGGGTCCTCCACCCTGATCATGCCCATCCTCTCGATGTCCCCGGGGTCGAGCCCCGGGGCGTAGAGATGGATCTCTCCGGCCTGGGCCAGGGCCTGGAAGACGGTCTGGGAGCACCACTGGTCGATGACGAAGTTGTCCGGAACGCAGTAGTAGCCCATGAAGTCCTCGGGGGAGTGGCCCTCCCGCATCACCTGGCAGAACTCCCGGCTGCCCAGCCCCTCCCGGCACTCGGCCAGGCAGAGGATGGTCCCGCCCTTCCGGACCATGTCCCGGGCGATGGTCAGCCCCTTGCTGACCTGGTAGAAGGTGGCGTCCAGGGGGAAGCCGCCCCCGGAGGTGATGACCATCTCCACCCGCTCCGGCAGCCTGACCGTGGAGTGGTCCTGGACCATCCGGCACCCGGCCAGGTGGGCCTCCTTGGGATCCCCGGCAAAGACCCCGGCCAGGCGCCGTTCCTGGCTGATGACCACGTTGAGGACAAAGTCCGCCCCCACCAGGTCCATCACCTTCAGCCCGGCCTCGTGGAAGGGGTTGCCCTCCAGGACGCAGTTTCTGACCAGGGGGTGGTCGATCATGGCAAAGGAGTGCATGAACTTCATCGTCCGGAAGCTGGAGATGCCCGGCAGGATCGACTTCCGGCCGCCGGAGTAACCGGCGTACATGTGGGGCTCGATGAGCCCGGTCAGGACCTTCAGCTCGGCCTCCAGGTAGAAGGTGTTGATGTCGATGGGGGCCCCTTCGATCCGGCCCACGCAGCGGGAGAACTCCGGCTTGCGGCAGTAGTGGTTGACGATCTTGAAGCCGTCCACGATCTCCCGCCCCACCAGGTTGATCAGCTCCTGGCCCAGGTTGGGGCGGTGCATCCCCGTGGCGATGAGAAGGGTGATCCTCTCCCTGTCGATCCCGGCCTCCTCCAGGACGGCCAGGAGGGGGGGGAGGATGATCCGGTTGGGGACCGGCCGGGTGAAGTCGGAGATGACCACGCAGGCCGATCTCTTCCCTTTGGCCAGCTCGGCCAGGGGCGGGCTGCCGATGGGCTCGGCCAGGGCCCGGCGGACCGCCGCTCCTGGGTCGGCCAGCGGCTCCACCGGCTTGGCGGCCAGGATCCGGACCCGGTCCGGCAGGCTCAGCTCGACCGTTTTTTGACCGCAAAGCATGGGGGCCGTGATCATCTCTCTCCTCCGGGTGGTTCTCTGGTCAAGGGGATTCTCGGCCAACTAAAACCGCGGCCCCTGCTTTTGTCAAGACCCGGCCGTCCCCGGCCGCCCTCCGCCCGGGGATTCCCGTTGACCCTCCCCTCCCGGGCTTGGTATCTTATTTTTCGGCCTGTCCAGGCCCGGACGCGAACCGGAATCGGAGGTGGAATGAGAACCCTTGGCGGCCTTAAAGCGGCCGTGCTCCTGGTGGTTTTATCTCTGGGCCTGGCCTCGGCCGGGGAACCGGCCGCGGCCGGGAAGGTCGACTTCACCGCCCAGATGCGCCAGACCAGGGGGCTGACCACCTTGAACGGAGTTTTTTTCGCCACCGCGGACAAAACCAGGCTCGATCTCCTCACCCCCCAGGGCCTCATCTCCACCGTCACCAGGCTCGACCGGAAGCTGATGTGGATCATCAACCACGACCAGCGGTCCTACCTGGAGATGAAGGGAATGGCGGTCAACCCTCTCAGCGTGTCCGAAACCGAGCGGGAGGGCCAGGCCCGGCAGGAGGATTTGGGAACCGAGAAGATCGAGGGCTACGACTGCCGGAAGATCAAGTACACCTTTCTCGACAAGTCCAAGGGGGTGGTCGTCGAGTGGATGGCCGACAGCCTGGGCTACCCCTTGAGGACCCTTTTCCACGGACCCGAGGGCGAGGTGGTCCTGACCGAGTTCAAGAAGGTCAAGGTCGGCCCGCAGGACCCGGGGCTCTTCGAGATCCCGGAGGGCTTCAGCCGGGTCGCCAGGCCCGGCTCCGAGCCCGCGGGCTGAGCCAGGCAGGTAAAGGCTGCCGCCGGATTTACTGATTTCAAACGCCGGGAAAATCCGAAGTCATTGGGAGGTTTCATCATGCTCGATCCAGCCAAGTTCCGCGATCTAGACCCAGGCCCCCGGGTTCTGATGGGCCCCGGCCCCAGCGGCGTGTCCGACCGGGTCCTCCGAGCCATGTCCACCCCCTGCATCGGCTACCTGGACCCCTATCTCTTCAAGATCATGGACGAGACCCAGGAGCTGCTCCGGTACGTCTACGGGACGGCCAACCCCCAGACCCTGCCCGTCTCCGGGACCGGCATGGCCGGGATGGAGGCGGTCCTGGTCAACCTCATCGAGCCCGGAGACAAGGTCCTGGTCTGCGTCAACGGCTTCTTCGGAATCCGTCTCTGCGAGATCGCCCAGCGGCTGGGGGCCGACCTGGTCCGGCTGGACTTCCCCTGGGGCCGGGCCATCGACCCGGAGGTGGTCCGCGGAAAGGTCAAGGAGGTGGGGCCCGGGATCGTGGCCGGGGTCCACGCCGAAACCTCCACCGGGGCCTGCTCCGATCTGGCCGGCCTCTCCCAGGCGGCCAAGGAGGCCGGGGCCCTGGTCCTGGCCGACTGCGTCACCTCCTTGGGGGGAATAAAGGTCGGGATCGATGAGAATGGGATCGACGCGGCCTACTCCGGGTCCCAGAAGTGCATCTCCGCCCCGCCGGGGTTGAGCCCGGTCACCTTCGGCAAACGGGCCCTGGAGAAGATGGAGGCCCGGAAAACCAAGATCCCCTCCTTCTACCTGGACATGACCATCCTCGGCAACTACTGGGGGGCCAAGCGGATGTACCACCACACCCTGCCGGTCAACCTGGTCTTCGCCTTCCGGGAAGCGCTCCGGATGGTGGCCGAGGAGGGTCTGGAGGCCCGCTTCGCCAGGCACAAGCTGACCCACCGGGCCCTGGTGGCCGGGGTGGAGGAGATGGGCCTGTCCATGCTGGTGCCCAAGGCCGAGCGGCTGCCCATGCTCAACGCCATCAAGATCCCGGAAGGGGCCGAGGACGCCAAGGTCCGGACCGCCCTCCTCAAGGGCTTCGGCCTGGAGATCGGCGGCGGCTTGGGGGATCTGGCCGGCAAGGTCTGGCGGGTGGGGATCATGGGCGAGGTCTGCAACCGCCGCAACGTGACCCTTTTCCTGGCCGCCCTCCAGTCGGTCCTGACCGCCCAGGGGGTCAAGGTCGGCTCAGGGGTGGAGGCGGCCACGGCCGTCTTCGAGGGAGCCTGAGCATCAGCTTTTTCCCCGGGGCCGGGCCTCCGGCCCCGGGGAGAATGACCATCACCGCTTAGTATCAGCCTTCCTTCCAGGCCACCCAACCGGTCCGCTCTATTTTTCGCCGGGGGGTGAAACCCGATAAAAAGAATCCGGGCTGGCTCGAGCTACCGCCGGGGAAGCCCATCCATGACAACCGCGCCGCCGCTCAGCCGGATTTGATCTCCTCGGGCGAGATATTGTTTTTCTTCAACAATGACGAGAAATTTGATCTCTGCATGCCCGTTTTTCTGGCCGCCTGACTGATGTTGCCCCCGGATTTCTGGAGGGCCTGGAGAAGGAAGGCCTTCTGGATCGGTTCAAAATGGGTTTTTAAAATAACCTGCTTGACCGCCTTGAGCTCGGCCAGGGACTTTGGAATCGAATCCTCCCCGGTTTTCCCCGGGGGGTTCAGGTTGCTGACCATGCTGAGGAGATCCAGGGAGCTGCCATCGGCCATTATTACCAGCCGTTCGATGACGTTCTTCAACTGCCTGACGTTCCCCGGCCAGTCGTGGTTGACCAACATCTCCAAGGCCTCGTCGGACAAGCCCTCGATCCGCTTGCCCGTCTTGCGGCAAAGCATCCTCAGGAAGTGGTAGGCCAGCCTGGGGATGTCCTCCTTCCTCTCCCTGAGAGCCGGCAGGTGAATGGGAAAAACATTGAGCCGGTAATAAAGATCCTCTCTGAAACTCCCTTCCTTGACCAGGCTCTTTAAGTCCTTGTTGGTGGCGGCGATGACCCGGATATTGGTCTTTTTGAACTGGGAGCCGCCCACCGGCTTGAACTCGCCCGCCTCCAAGACTCTCAGCAGCTTGGCCTGGGTCTCCAGGTTGAGGTTGACGATATCGTCCAGAAAGAGCGTCCCCGCCTGAGCCATCTCGAAGATACCCGCCTTCTCCTTGACCGCCCCGGTAAAAGACCCCTTGACGTGACCGAAGAGCTCGCTTTCCAGCAAACCCGGCGAGAGGGTGGAGCAATCAACGGCCACGAACTGCTTGGCCGCCCGTTGACTGTGGGCGTGGATAGCGCCGGCCACCAGCTCCTTACCGGTGCCGCTTTCACCCACGATCAGGACCGTGCTGTCGGTCGGGGCGACCTTCTCTATCTGCTCGAAAACCCTCAGTATGGGCTCCGACTCACCGACAATGTTGCTGAAGCTGTAGCGGTCCAGGAGCTCCCCCCGGAGATACCTGTTCTCCTCTACCAGCCGCTTTTTCTCGATGGCCTTGTCCACGGTCAGGTTGAGCTCGTCGTCGGTGAAAGGCTTGGTCAGGTAGTCAAAGGCCCCTAGCTTCATCGCCTCCACCGCGTTCTGGACGGTGGAGTAGCCGGTCATGACAATGACGTACTCATCTGGTCTGGAGGACATGACCTTTCTCAAGATCTCCATCCCGTCAATGTCCGGCAGCTTCATGTCCAGGAGGGTCAGGTCTGCCCCGTCGGAGAGCAGCATCTCCAGGCCCTGCCTTCCGCTCATGGCCCAACTGACTTGGTAGCCTCTCTCGCCCAGAGACATCCGGCACCCCTGGCAGATCACCTTCTCATCATCGATCACCAGGATCCGCCCCTGTCTTTCGGTCAGCATCTCACCCCTCGGCGTCGTCCGGGACGGTCAGCGGCAAATCAACGGTAAATGTTGTCCCCTTTCCCGGAGTGCTGGCAACCCTAATATTACCTTGATGGTTGCGGACGATGCCATAGGTAACGGCCAAGCCCAGACCTGTCCCCTGGGGTTTGGTGGAGTAGAAGGGGTCGAAGACCTTGGACAGGTCCTGGGGTTCGATACCACAGCCGCTGTCCGAGACCAACATCTCCACCCGATCCCCTCCCTGGCTGAGCCGGCTCTCGATCCTGACCCACCCCCCTTCCCCAATGGCCTGGGCCGCATTGAGCATCAGGTTGACCACCACCTGCTCCATTTGGCTCGGATCCAGGGTGGATTCCGGTAGATCTTTAGCCAGGTTCTTTTCCAAGGCTATCCGCCGGAGGCGGTACTCATTTTCAATTATTGTCATGGCCCGGGTGATGATCTTGTTGAGGCTGTATCTGATCCAGGTCGGTTCTCTCTCCCTGGAGAAATCCAGGAGTTCCTGGATGATGTTTTTACACCTCATCACCTCCTGGATAATGACCCCCAAACCTTCCCCAAGGTCACTCTCCGGGTCCACCTTTTTTAAGAGGTTGGTGCTGAAAAGGAGAATACCGGCCAGGGGATTGTTGATCTCGTGGGCCACTCCCGCCGAGAGTCGACCCAAGGCCGACATTTTTTCAGTGGTGGCAGCCAAGTGCTCGTAATCCGACTGCTGTCTTTGGATGAGCCGGGATTTCTCGATGGCGCAACCGCCCTGGTGGACCATTATTTTTAGGGTGTTCCGCTCCTCCTCGGTGAGATCAAACGGCCGATCAAGGTAGAGCCGGATGAAACCGATCATTCCGTCTTGGAATCTAAGGGGCAGGTCGATGATCTTCCTCAGCTCCTCCCCTCCCTCATGTTTCGATTCAGGGGACTGTTCCGGTTCACAGTAAAGAACAGACCCGTCCGTCCGGCTCAACTGACGTGACCGAAGCCGCCAGTACGTCCGGTCTTCCTCCCGGCTGACGAAGCCTGAGCCCAGGTGCAGCTCAACGAGCGACGCGTTTGTTTGGGAGTCCAGGATTATTATGGTCGCCCCCCGGGCCCCCAGGGTGTCTATGAACTTCCGGCCCACCATTTCGGCCACTTCTTTGGGGCCGGTCTGGGCCATTACCGTGGACCCGATGTCCTGGACAACGCACAAAAGGGATTCAATATCTAAGGGAACATTCAATTTCACCACCTTTGGGATTAACCCCTTGGTCAGGTTTTTTTCAGTAAAGCCCCAGCAAAACTTGTTCCTTTTTTAACCGGCCTTCAGGTCCTGGCGGATAACCTCGCTGGTCCACCAAAGATCAGTTAATTTAATAGGTTTGAAACCAACGCAGTTCATCCGCGGTTCTGAAGGCGACCATATTTTGATGAGCCGGGGGTCGAGGCGGATATCCGGGTCGAATTCTGTATATTTTTTTATCCGGCCTCTAAGCTTGATCAGCCCGCCCAAATCCAGAACCCTCCTCCCTGGTATGAGTAATTAATTATACGCCATCTTCTTGTAGAGATCCGTTCGACCGGTCGCAATTCTGATGCAAGTATTTAATATAATTGATTAATAAATATATAAACCAGGGCATCGGGGGGTTCTTGATACCTGGCATACCCGATGCAAATCCGGAGTTTAAAGCAGGCGACCTGGCCCTACGCCGGGTTCAAGGGGAAAGGATGGCTTAGCATGGTTGGATTGCAGGAAGTACACCCGGCCACCCCCACAATTCCTCCCCATATTCTGGTGGTGGAGGATGAGCCCAGCGTGGCCAGCGGCCTCAAGATGATCCTCACCGAGGAAGGATTCATTGTCGATCTGGCTCCGGACGGTGAATCGGCCCTGGAAACCTTTAAAGGGGATGGCATCGACCTGGTGGTTGCCGATTTGAGGCTACCGGACATCAACGGGATGGAGGTCCTCAAATCCATCAAGGAGGACAAGCCCGCCACCGAGGCCATAATCATCACCGGCTATCCCAGTGTGGAGACCGTGGTCGAGTCAAAGAAGCTCGGTGTCCGTGACTACCTCCGCAAGCCGTTCAGTGAGAACGAGCTTCTGGCCGCCGTGAACGAGGCCCTTCGGGAAAGGGAAAGGAAACGGCTGGACGCCCGTCTCAACACCGAGGAAGGACGGCTCATCCAGAAGCGGGAGGTGATGAGGGTTCTCAACCGGACGGCCGACGATAAAAGCTTCTGGGTCGACCTCTTGGAGAAGGGATCCGCCTGCCTGGAGGAGTACCAGCTCTCCACGGCGGCCAAGGCGGCTATCATCTCCGGTGATCTGAAATGGCTCAACGAGAACGTCGGCGAGCTTACCCAGAAGCAGCTCATGTTCATCTACAAGCGGCTGGAGAGGGAAGCCTGGTAACCGTCGCCGGACCGCGGGACGTGGCCGGCTGCTCGATCCGAGCAGGAAAGCGGCGGTGGACCGGCCTGACCGGATCAAACGGATCTGGTCCTCTTGGTCCGCCTGGGGGAGTGATTAGATGGTCCAGACCAAAAAAGACGAAGATCTTTCAGGGGCGGTGTTGGTAATCGGCGGGGGCATCAGCGGGATGCAGGCCGCCTTGGATGCGGCAGACTCCGGATTCTACGTCTATCTGGTGGAAAGGACTTCGGCCATCGGCGGGGTCATGGCCCAGTTGGACAAGACCTTTCCCA